>Ga0181529_10001128_pt1 | contig 36110 bp, 41 predicted proteins | sample PEATcosm2014_Bin_36_FD_119763 | JGI IMG/M metagenome (GOLD analysis project Ga0181529, IMG submission 119763) | Peatland microbial communities from MTU Mesocosm Facility, Houghton, MI, USA - PEATcosm2014_Bin10_30_metaG | ecosystem: Environmental > Terrestrial > Soil > Wetlands > Peat | place... | reverse complement strand
GGCATATCCCACGCAGGTGCGCTTTTACTATAAGGAGTACCCGCTGGAGATGCATCCCTGGGCCAAACCGGCGGCCATTGCTGGCCGCTGCGTGTTTCAGCAGACCGCCGGCACCTTCTGGGATTATCACGATTGGATCTATGCGCACCAGGCCGAAATCACCCCGGAGAACTTCAAGCCGAAGGTGATGGAATGGGCCAAGACCGCCAAGGATATCGACTCGTTGCAGCTCAATGCCTGCATGGACAGCAAAGCCACCGAGCCGGCCATCGATAAGAACCTCGCTGAGGGGCGCGCGCTGGAAATCGGCGGCACGCCGACGTTGTTCGTGAACGGCCGCAGGATTCCCAACCTGGTGGAGTGGTCGACGCTGCGCAACATTATCGACTACGAGATCGAGTACCAGAAGACCGCCAAGAACGCCGGCGAGGATTGCGGCTGCGATCTGACCCTGTCGCTGCCCGGCGCTCCGGCGTCGACGCCGATTCCGGCGCTGCAGAAGAAGTAAGCGGCCTTAGGCCTCCGGCAGCAGCTCCTGCAAATGGCGGAGCAGGTCCGAGGGGAAGAACGGTTTGGCCAGGAAGCGAATCTGTTTGGCGGCGGCGGGCGCTTCCCGGAAATAGCCGGAAATCAGCAGCACCGACGCCGCGGGATGCAGTTTCAAGACCCGCTCAGCCAGCTTGATTCCATCCATTTCGGGCATTCTCAGATCTGAGATCAGCAAGTCGATTGTATGGGTTTCGCAGATTCGCAGGGCTTCGCCGGGACGCGGAGCGAGCAGGATATGAATATGCCGCGGCTTCAGCATTCTCTCGACCAGCCGCAGGATCTGCGGCTCATCGTCGACAATCAGAACCGTTCGGGTTCGTTCCTCCATCGGCAAAATTGATTCTACGGTTGTGGTGCAGGAAACCGCAAGCCGCGCGAGAATTGAGGCCAATCGTCGCGCCGCTTTTTTTGCGACAATGCAACCAGTAGCGACGATCCCACTATGCCTTGCCTGTTTGTAGTGCTCATTCTGGCATTCCCCCGCGCCGTGCTGGTGCTGATGTTCCTGTTCTCGAACTATCTGGAACGCGCCTACCATGGTCTGCTGGTGCCCATCCTGGGGTTCATTTTCCTGCCCCTGACCACCGTTGTATACGCCTGGCTGCATAACTCGCATCGTCCGATCGAGGGCGTCAACCTGCTCTTTCTGATCATCGCGGTGGTGATCGACGCCGGCGGACTGGGAGGCGGCGAGTGGCATCGGAGGCGGCGATAACGGGCGTGCAACCGTCCCCCGGCGGCGAATCGCTGGAATCCCACCTGTCGGCGGTGCGGGAACGCATGGCGCGCGCCGCCGACCGGTCGCGCCGCGACATCGGTGGAATCCTGCTGCTGGCGGTCACCAAAGTGTTCCCGGCGAGCGCGATTCAGCAGGCGTACGCCCTGGGCCTGCGGGATTTCGGCGAGAACTACGTACAGGAATTCGAAGATAAGGCGCCCGCCGTGGCGGGTCTGGAGGGCGCGCGATTCCACCTCATCGGCCATCTGCAGTCCAACAAATCGCGCAAGGCCGCGGAGCTGTTCCAGGTGGTACAGACCGTGGATTCGGCCAAACTGGCGCGGCGCCTGAACGAAGCCGCGAGCGCCATGCAGGTGATGCTGGAGGTCAAGCTGTCGCCGGAAGAAGCCAAGAAAGGCGCCGCTGCCGCGGAATTACCCGAGCTGATTGCCGCGGTTCGCGAGTGCCCCCATCTCGATCTGCGCGGACTGATGACCATGCCGCCGTGGTCGGACGATCCGGAGGCGTCGCGGCTGTACTTCCGCCGCCTCCGCGAACTGGCGGAACGGCATGGACTGGCGGGATTGTCGATGGGCATGTCGCACGATCTGGAGACGGCCATCGAAGAAGGGTCCACGTGCGTGCGGGTGGGGACGGCGTTGTTCGGCAAGCGGAAGACAAAAGCATGAATGGGGGACAGGCAATCCTGCCTGCAGCGGCCTTTCCAGGCGGCTGGACAGGCTCGATAGCCTGGCCGCAGGCAAAATGGCCTGCCCCACAAAGCAGCGAAGTCGCGGCCAAATGGACTGACTGCAGCGCCGAGCGGACCTGCACTGCGCATCGGAAGGCGGGCTAACATGACGGTCGGCTTCTACTCGCCGCTTCCGCCGGCGCGCACGGGGGTGGCCGATTACGCCGCCGCGCTTCTGGTGGAGCTGCGGCGGCATGGACGAGTCGAAGTCTCGCCCGATCGCTGCGATGTGGCCCTGTACCAGTTGGGCAACAATCCGCTGCACGCGGAGATGTACCGCAACGCGCTGGAACGTCCCGGAGTGGTGACCCTGCACGACGCGGTGCTGCACCATTTCCTGCTGGGGCAACTGGACGAGGCTGGGTATGTGGAAGAGTTCGTCTACAACTATGGAGAATGGAACCGCGGACTGGCTGGGGAACTGTGGCGGGGACGCGCGGCGTCCGCTACGGATTCGCGGTTTTTCGAATACCCCATGCTGCGGCACGCGGCGGAACGGGCGCTGGCGGTGGTGGTCCACAATGCGGCCGCGGGACGCGCGGTGAGGGCCGCCGCACCCCAGGCGCGCATCGTCGAAATCCCGCACCTGCTGCCGCCGCCGCCGGCGGTCGACGAGAGCCAGCGACTGCGGTACCGGCGCAGCCTGGGCGTCGACCCGTGCGCGTTTGTCTTCGGCGTTTTCGGCTACCTGCGGGAATCCAAACGCCTGGCCAGCGTGCTGGAAGTCTTTGCCGAGGTGCATCGCGAAATCCCGTCGACGGCTCTGCTGGTGGCCGGGCAGTTCGTCTCTAGCGACCTGGAGCGGGCGGTCGAGCCCATGCTCGCCCAGGCGGGCGTGGTGCGGCGACCTTATCTGAAGGAGAGCGAGTTCTGGCTGGCGGCATCCACCGTGGACGCCTGCCTCAACCTGCGGTATCCCGCGGCCGGGGAGACTTCGGGGATCGCCATCCGCATGATGGGTCTGGGTAAGCCGGTGCTGCTCACGGAAGGCGAGGAGTGCGCGGCGTTTCCGGAAGGCGCCTGCGTGCGCATCCCCGCGGGCATCCAAGAGCGCGCCTCGCTGAGGATGCACATGGTATTGTTATCATCTATGGTGGATGTAGCGCGTGCCGTCGGCCTGCGGGGGGCCGGACACGTCGCAGCCCACCACCGAACGGAACAGGCGGCGAAACAATACTGGGACTTGCTGTGCGCGTTCTGTACCTAAGCTTAGCCTTATGCACGGTGTTGCCCGTGACTGCCGGGCCGCAAAAGGTTGCCGTCCACCTGTTGCATGTGCCGGTTTCGATGCGCGACGGAATTCACCTGTCCGCCAATATCTTCCTGCCCTCCGATCATGGCCGCTATCCCACCGTGCTGATCCGCACGCCGTACGGCAAGGGCACCAGCCTGGTGCCCAACTGGCAGGCGCTGCTAGACCATGGGTTCGCGGTGATGGTGCAGGATGTGCGCGGGCGCTACGAATCGGAGGGCAACTTTGAGCCGCTCACGCAGGAGCCGGCCGACGGCAACGACACGCTCAACTGGATTGCCCGCCAGGTCTGGTCGGACGGCAAGATCGGGATGACTGGCGGCTCTTACCTGGGTATTGTGCAGTGGAAGGCCGCGCTGACCGAGAATCCGCATCTCAAGGCGATCTTTCCGGTAGTATCGGGCTACGACGACTATCTGGATCGCTTCTACTCGCCGGGCGGCGCCATGAAACTGGGGCAGCGTCTGGAGTGGATGGCGGAGAATCTGCGGGCGCCAGGGTACCACCTGGATTTCAGCCAGTTCGTGCTCCACCTGCCGCTGCGCACCTCCGACGTGGCCACTACCGGAGTGACTTCGGAGATGTACCGCCAGGCGGTGGCGCATCCGTCGTTCGACAGTTTCTGGCGCTCCATCAGCACGCGGGAGCAGATCGATAAGGTGCATGTTCCGGTGTTCGCGGTGGGCGGCTGGTACGACAACTATGCGGAGAGCGATCTGGCGGCTTTCGCCGCGATGCACGGCAGCCTGAACCATATTGTGGTGGGGCCGTGGCCGCACAACATGTCGCGCACCTTCAAAGGCGTGGACTTCGGACCGGAGGCATCCGTGCCGGTGCTCAGCCTGCAGATCGCGTGGTTCGACCAGTGGTTGATGAGCAAGACGCCGGCGTCGTCAACCGCTCCCCTGCACGTGTTTGTGATGGGCGCCAATCGTTGGTTGGATGCGCGCGAATGGCCTCCCGAGACCTCGCTGGCGCAGCGCTGGTACCTGGACAGCAATGGCGGCGCCAATACGCTGAATGGCGACGGCGTTCTCTCCGAGAGGCCGCCCTCGAATTCCCATCCACGCGCGGCGCTGGACACCTTTGTCTACGACCCGCGCGATCCGGCGCCTACGCGCGGCGGCGCGGTCTGCTGCAATCCCGATGTCTTCCCTTGGGGACCGATGGACCAGCGTTCGGTGGAACAGCGGCGCGACGTGCTGGTGTACACCACCAAGGCGCTGGCTCACGATGTCGAAGTGGTAGGCCCGGTGAAGGTCGTGCTGTACGCATCGACCAGCGCCAAAGACACCGACTTCACGGCGAAGCTGGTGGACGTGTTTCCCGACGGCGAGGCGCGCAACCTCACCGACGGCATTCTGCGCCTGCGCTATCGCGATTCGCTGGAGAAGCCGGAGCCGGCTACCGCGGGTCAGGTGTATCTGGTCGCCGTGGATGCCGGGGTTACCGGTAACCTGTTTCGCAAGGGACACCGCATCCGGCTGGAGATATCGAGCAGCAACTTTCCGCGCTTCGATCGCAACCTCAATACCAGCGGTATTGCCGCCGATGAGGTCCGTTCCCTGAAGGCCACCCAGACTATCTGGCATGATCGCCAGCATTCCTCTTACTTAGAATTACGGATGATTCCTGATCGTCCTGGGACTAATCCTAAATCAGAGGTACTGGGGCTCAAGAAATAGTATTTTCTTGCAAAAAACCCGGTACCAAAGCAGTACGAGCATGACCTGGATTTAGGGCCCGTCCGGTATACAATCCTTGATGTAACCCGCCGCGATCAAGAACGCGGCGACCTGGTTCGGCGAACATCGTTCGCCCCGGAGAACCAAGGGAGGGAACGTTGAAGAACTATATTTACGCAGCTACAGCTCTGTTCACGCTCGGACTCGCTGCACCTCAGGTGCGAGCCAACAATATTCTATTCAGTTTCACGCCGACGACGGATACCACCAGCAACCCCACTTCGGGCAACCTGGGAACCAACACCGTAACGTATAAGGACGGCGGAACGGGAGATAACGGCGGAGGCGCCGATCTCGCTACCGCGTACGGTTTCGATTGCGGTTCCAGCGCCAACAACGCCAGCGGCGCTGCGGTCTGCGCGTCGGGCACCAACTACCAAAACAACTACAACACCACCAACGACAAGTCCAACCTCTACGGCTTCACGGGTGGAGGACTCGGGCTTGCCAATAACAACACATCCGGATATGTCGACGAGATTCCCAATGTCGGCTTTGTGCAGGTGGACTTCTCGTCGGTGATCACCGCGCTGAAGGCAGCGGGCGACACCATCAACGACGTCGTGGTTACGGTTTCCAACGTCAACCAGGGATGGAACGCCTGGGGCAGCAATACCCTGGGCACTCTGGACCCCTCAGGCACCGGCACGTATTACACGCAAAACGGTTTGGGTGCGCCGGGCGGCAGCGGCTTGGGAACGATCAACAATGTCTTGACGATCAGCGGAACCCAACTTGCCACGCTCGAGAGTGAAGAATATCTCGGTATCAGCGGCGCGGCCAACTGCGACGTGGAGCTGACGAGCATCGAGGTGCAATACACGGCAGGCACGCAGGGCGGCTCGGCCCCTGAGCCGTCTACGGTGGTCCTGATGGGTTTTGCCCTGTTGGGCCTGGGCGTGGCCGGCAAGAAGTTGCAGCGGCGCGCGTAACGCCGCACGTGGCAGCAGGGGTTTCCAACTCCTGCCCGCGGCGGGGTGCCGATGTCATCTCACGCAGCTTTTCGAAGGACTGCTGGGTCGTCTTGGCGGTGCTTGATTAGCCATTGGCCTACGATGGCGGTGTGCCTTCTACGGGCACTTCGCTTCAACACTTCACTTCTGTTTCCTCCCAAAGGCGTGCGCGTGAGCACGCCTTTCTCCTTTTCCAGCCGTTCTTAGCCGAAACCCTCAACCGCCAGCCGGAGCATCGCGTCGAATCGCGGTTGGTGGGTGTCTGAATTTGCGGCGTCGACTCAATTGGCGGATTGGCAGGCGAAGTACAGGCTCAGGGTCAGGCTAGCCGGTCGGCCTGTGGTGTCGCCTGCGAGCGTGCGGGAGTCGACCGCGGGCGAGGGAAGGGTGCCGGGAGAGGCTGCAGCAGGCATGCTACGAGAGGATGGAGGGCGTGGTTTGGCAAAGACCGCTCCGCCGAGAAGGGAATTGGCCAGGCAGATGCCCATCGTCAAGGCCACGGCTGCGACGAACCGCCAGATATGCATATCGGGTTCCTCGAGGGTCCAGACGCCGCATGCGCCGACGGCTGGTGATGGAAGGGTACCGGTTTGGCCCGCGGAAGATAAGAAGCAAGGGGTAGTGCTACCGTAGCACGCTCATCATAAGTGACAGTTTTTAATGGGCTTGCATTATTCCGGAAAAACTCGTAGGCTGAAGGTTTTCGGAAGGTGAGTCGTGCCCAAGATGCCTGCGGAACCCGATCTCAATAAACAGGCTGAGGCAGAAACCGCCTGCGAAATCCCGCGCGCGGCAGTGCTAGCAGCGTTGGACGAGGTGGTGGCCAGCGCAATATTCGGCAGAGCCGAACGGCCTGCCAGGTTCTTGCGGCATCTGGTGGAGACCGCTCTGCGCGGGGATCGCCACCTGCTGAAAGAGAGCGTCTTGGGGACGGATGTGTTCGGCCGTCCGCCGACCTGGGATCCTCGTCTGGATCCGGTGGTCCGCCAGGAAGCCGCGCGCCTGCGCAAGCGTCTCGCGAATTACTACGAGAGCAGCGGCGCGGGAGCCGAAATTCGCATCGAGCTTCCGGTGGGCGGCTATGTGCCTGTGTTCCGGCGAACCGCGATGGCGCATGGGACCGCGATCCCGCCGTCCGTCGACGTTCCCGCCCGCAGACGCCGCCTGTGGCCGTATGCTGCCGCCGGACTTCTATGTGCGGCGGCAGCGGTTCTCATCTGGCGGGCGTCTCACTCTGTGTCTCCGGCATCCATCGCGGTACTGCCGTTCACCAACCTGACCGCCGACCCGGCCAATCAATATTTCGCCGACGGCCTGACCGATGAAATCACCGATTCCCTGTCGCGGTTCAAAACCCTGCGCGTGATCGCGCGATCTTCCGCCAGCCAGTTCAGAGGGAAAAATGTTCGCGAGGTGGGCCGGGCGCTCAATGTCGGCAGCGTGGTGGAAGGAAGCGTGGAACGATCCGGGGACCGAATCCGGGTGATCGCCCACCTGGAGCGCGCGTCGGACGGTTCTCTGTTGTGGTCCAACACCTACGAGCGCCGGACGGCGGATCTGTTCGCCGTGCAATCGGAGCTGGCCGCGGGCATCGCCGGAAGTTTGAAGGCTAGTGCCGGCGCGCCGCCGGCCAAGCACGTTCCCAACGGCGAGGCCCACGATTGGGTGCTCAAGGCGCGCTACGATTTGCAGCAACTGACCACCGAAGCTCTGATGCGCGTGGAAGCGGAGTATCAGCACGCCATCGATCTGGATCCGCAGTATGCCGCGGCGTACCTGGGGCTGGGCACGGCGAAGTACGATCAGTTTGCCGCCAGAGGGTCGGTCTTCCAGACGGAGGCCGAGCGCAGGACCGCGGAACAGTTGATCCACCGGGCGCTGGAACTGGATCCCGATCTGCCGGCGGGGCACTCCATGCTGGCGCTTCTGGCCATGCAATACGACTGGAATTGGGGCGGCGCGGAGCGGGAGCTGCAGACTGCGGCGGCAGGTGCCCCGGACGCGACCGTGGAGAGCACGTACACGCTGTTTCTGATTTACCGCGGCCGGTTTGCGGAAGCGGACCAGCACATCCGGCGTATGGCCGATCTCGATCCGTTCTCAACCACGACCATGAACAACGTCGGCCTTGCCAAGTATCTGGAGGGCCGTTTCGCGGAAGCCCGCGAGGTGGCGCAGCGCATGGCGGCGCAAGCTCCGAAGATGATTTCACCGCCGCAGATGATCGGCATGACGTATGTCGCCGAAGGCCATCCGGAACTGGCTTTGCCGATCTTCCGCCAACTGAAGCAGCGTTTCCCGCCAGGGCAGATCTTCGAGGCGTTGGCGTATGCCGCGGGCGGGCAGAGAAACGAGGCTCTGCGGCTAATTCGCCCCTACGAGGAAAAGTATCCGAACGCCGGTGTGCCCATGCAGTGGTTCGCCATGGTGTACGCCAACATGGGCGATGAGCCGAACACCGTGAAATGGTTGCAACGCTCGGCCGACCGTCACGAATTCCAGGTACTGAACATCGCGATTCATCCGGCGTATGAGCGCTTCCGCAGCTCCCCGGAATTTCGCGCGCTGGAAAAGCGAGTGGGGCTGGAGCAGTAGGAGGCGCCCGCGTCGATTCGCCGGGATGGTAGCATGTAGCTCTTGCGCCTGGGCATCCATCTGTACACGTTCGGCTCGCTCGAGCGGGCGGCGTTGCGCGCCGTCGAAATCGGAGCGGAGACGCTGCAGATTTTCACTGCCAGTCCGCGCATGTGGCGGGCCGGCACACCCGATCCGGAACAGGTGAAAGCGCTGCGAGCCATTCGCAAACGGCACAAGATCCGGCCGCTGGTGGTGCACGTCAATTACCTGGTGAACCTGGCGTCGCGGGATCCGTTGATCCGCGAGCGGTCCATCCGGACGCTACGCGGCGAATTCGAACGGGCGGCGCTGATCGGGGCCGAGTACCTGGTGGTCCACCCCGGCAGCCGCATGGACCAGACGCTGGAAGTGTCGATTGCGGCCATTGCGGAGGGGATTCGCGACGCGGTGTTGGATGCCGCGCCGGGCGTGACGCTGCTGTTGGAGAACACCGCCGGCAGCGGATCGAGCGTGGGCAGCCGATTCGAGGAACTCCTCGAGATCCGCCGCCTGGCGGCGCAGTTCACAGATGCGCCCATCGGCTATTGCCTGGACACCTGCCACCTGCTGGCAGCCGGTTTCGAGATCGCCACCGCCGACGGCCTCCGCGACACGCTGCGGCAAGCCGATCGCATCCTGGGTCTGAAGAACATACCCGTGATCCATGCGAACGATTCGAAGACCCCGCTCGGGTCGCATGTCGACCGTCACGCCAGGATCGGCAAGGGTTACATCGGCCGCGAGCCGTTCCGCCGCTTGCTGGCGCACCGCCAACTGCGCGGTAAGGCGTTCATCTCCGAGACGCCGGTGGAGCGCGAGGGCGACGATCGGCGCAATCTGCAGACTCTCAGAGCCCTCAGCCGTCAGCCTGCAGCCGTTAGCTCCCGCGTCGCGTCGCGCGGCAACCCAGGGGCTTCGCCGCGAAGGGCCGGCGGCTAATGCGTTCCGGAACCGTGAGTGTAAGGGAGCGGCCCGAGCGCCAGATGATCTTGTCCGGCGTGCGCGGATGGGGAGTCCCTTGGGGAATGCGTCGCTTCGCTCGGGCCGCTCGCTCGCGCTCGCGGTTCCAGGGAATCGGCGGCTGACGGCTTCGCCTAACCATTCCTTGCGGCGAACGTCCATGCCATACTGACTGCTGAATGCGAAAGGTTTTAATCGCCGGGGGCGGACTGGCTGGACTATCGGCGGCAGCCGCGTTGGGGAGCGCCGGCTTCGAAGTGGATCTGTTTGAGGCGAGGCCGTTCTTAGGCGGGCGCGCGACGTCCTACGACCTGCCGTCGGCCGATGGCGCGGAGCCGGAGACCATCGACAACTGCCAGCACATTCTATTGCGCTGCTGCGTCAACCTGCTGAACTTCTACGAGCGCATGGGGGTCCGCGACCGGATCAAGTTTTATCGCGAATTCTTCTTTCTGGAACCCGGCGGCCGGCTTTCGGTGCTGCGTCGCGGACGACTGCCGGCGCCGTTTCATTTCACCGGGTCATTCTGGAAGATGCACTGCTTGTCGCGCAGCGACAAGATCGGCATCGCCAAAGCCCTGATGGCGATCCGGCGGGAACGGACGCGGCGCAAGGATCTGGAGCGTATCAGCATGCTCGACTGGCTGCTGCAGAAGCGGCAGACGCCTCACGCCATCGACCGGTTCTGGCGGCAGGTGCTGGTGAGCGCGGTGAATGAGGACCTGGAGCGCATGGCGGCGATCCACGGCTTCCGCGTCTTCTGGCTGGCGTTCCTGGCGCGTCCGGATTCCTACGAGATGGGTGTACCCTCAGTGCCGCTGGGAGACCTGTATTCGTCGGAGGCGTGGAGCCGCATGGGGCCGAACGTACGTCTGCATCTACGCGCTCCGGTGGAGGCCGTCGATGGCGGCGATTTCGTGGTGGCGGGGCAGCGGCTGCGCGGCGACTTCTCGATTTGCGCCCTGCCTTTTGAACGGCTGGAATCGGTGGGCCTGGCGGCGCCGCGATTCGAGCATTCCCCCATCACCGGAATTCACCTCTGGTTCGACCGGGAGATTACCACGCTACCGCACGCGACGCTGCTGGACCGCACCATCCAGTGGATGTACAACAAGGGCGGCGGCAAGTATCTGCAACTGGTAGTGAGCGCGTCGCGCGATCTCACCAACCTGTCGCGCAATGAAATTATCGAGATCGCGGTGGGCGACCTGCGACTGTATTTTCCCCGGGTGCACGACGCCAAACTGCTGAAGGCCCACGTGATCAAGGAACAGCGCGCTACATTCTCCGCCGCGCCGGAGACGGAGAAGTTGCGTCCCACGGCGCAATCCGAGATCCCCAACTTGTTCCTGGCGGGCGACTGGACCAAAACCGGTTGGCCGGCCACCATGGAGGGCGCGGTGCGCAGCGGGTACATCGCGGCGGAACACGTCGCTCAGGCAGCCGGCCAGCCGGCCAGTTTCCTGTTGCCCGATCTGGGGTAGCGAGCTCGCGGGCTACTTCGCCTGCATTTTTTCGATATAGCTTTCGAGGGCATGGACGCGCAGTTGCGCCACGCTCGGATCGCCCATGTTGTTGAAGATGGTGCCCCACATGGGCATGGCCTGGGTACCGTGCGCGGTCACCGACTCTTCTCCCTGAATAATTCTCAGGATCAGGGTGTCGGGGTACTTCCCGCCATTCTTGTGGGCAATCTGGGTGAGGTCGCCGGGCGACTGTTTGAGCGCGCTCGCCGCGGGGCCTCCGCCTTTGCCGTCGTCTCCGTGACACACGGCGCAATATTCGTGGAACAGGGTTTTTCCGTCGATGGCCACAGTGGGCCTCGCCGGGACCATTTTTACCGTTTTCTCCTGCGCGTTGGCGAAACCGAATGCCAGGAGAAACGAACCAATCAGACAACAGGGTCCTAAAATTCGTTTCATGGCCCGATTGTAGATCAATTCGCCCACCAATGGAAGGTGGTGTTATGGATTTTTTAAACAGGACGCGGCGCGGGCGGGCTTCTACCGGAGCGATGCTTTCTTGATCAACTTGATCTCGAAAATCTTGGGGTAGTATTTTCCGGTGACGAAGATGCGATCCTGTTCCGCGTCGTAGGCGATGCCGTTGAGAACATCGACATCCTGGGTGTCGGGAATGCCGTTGAGAATTCCGGTCATGTCGATCCAGCCAACCACTTTGCCGGTGACCGGGTGGATCCGCGCAATCTTGAAGGTCTTCCAGATGTTGGCGAAGATCTCCCCTTTGATCCATTCCACCTCATTCAGGTTCGCAACTGGCAGTCCGTTGTCGGTGACGGTGATGCGGCTCTGCTCGGCGAGGGTCTCGGGGTCGAGAAAACGGAGTTGGGGAGTGCCGTCGCTCATGATGAGGTGTTTGCCGTCGGTGGTCAACGCCCAGCCTTCGCCCTTGTAGTGGAAGTCGCCCTTTTGCTCGAAGGTGGCGAAGTCATAGATGAAGCCGACCTCGGTCTGCCAGGTGAGCTGGTACATCTTGTCCTTCCAGTTGATGATGCCTTCCCCGAAATAAGCTTCCGGAACGTCGTGCTTTTGCAGAACCTCGCCGGTCTCCAGCTTGACCTTGCGGACGGAAGACTGCCCCTCCAGGCCGGTGCTCTCATAGAGCACGCCTTTCCAGTAGAACAGCCCCTCGGTGAAAGCGGTGCGGTCGTGCGGGTAGGTATGCACCACCTGGTAAGTGTATTCCGGGACCATCTCAGCCTGCGAAGCCGGCCCGCACGCGCAGGCCGCCAGTGCCGCGGTTAGCATGAGCAAACGCATATCCATCAAACATAACACTGGCGGTGCGAGCGGGCAGCTACTCTTCGCCGGAAATCCTGACTAGATCGGCCGCGACGCCATTGGCCACGGCGTTGGCCTCTTCGGCGGTGAAACTCTCCACCTTGGCGGAGATATTCATGGAGCAGAATTTGGGGCCGCACATGGAGCAGAAGTGGGCGTCCTTGAAGCCCTCGTCGGGAAGCGTTTCGTCGTGCATGGAGCGGGCGGTTTCGGGATCGAGCGAGAGCGCGAACTGCTCCTTCCAGTCGAAGCGGTAGCGGGCGCGCGACAGGGCGTCGTCGCGGTCGCGGGCGCCGGGACGGTGGCGCGCGATATCGGCGGCATGGGCGGCAATCTTATAGGCGATGATACCGGCCTTCACGTCGTCGCGGTTGGGCAGCCCCAAGTGCTCCTTGGGAGTGACGTAGCACAGCATGGACGCGCCATACCAGCCGATCATGGCGGCGCCGATGGCCGAAGTGATGTGGTCGTATCCCGGTGCGATGTCGGTGACCAGCGGACCCAGCGTGTAGAACGGCGCTTCGTAACACATCTCGTTCTCTTTTTGGACCTGCAATTCGATCTGGTCCATGGGGATGTGGCCAGGGCCCTCAATCATGGTCTGCACGTCGTATTTCCAGGCGATTTTGGTCAGTTCGCCCAGGGTCTTCAACTCGGCGAACTGGGCTTCGTCGCTGGCGTCGGCCACGCTGCCGGGCCGCAGACCGTCGCCGAGGGAAAAGCTGACGTCATGCTTCTGGAAGATCTTGCAAATGTCTTCGAAGCACTCGTAGAGCATATTCTGCTTGTGATTCTTCACCATCCACTCGGCCAGGATGGATCCGCCGCGGCTGACGATGCCGGTGACGCGGCGCGTGGTCAGCGGAATGTGCTGCACCAGGACGCCGGCGTGAATGGTCATATAGTCCACGCCCTGCTCGGCCTGTTCTTCGATGACTTCCAGCATCACCTGTTTCGACAAGTCTTCCACGCGGCGCACGCGCGACAGGGCTTCGTAGATGGGCACGGTTCCGATGGGCACCGGGGAGGCGTCGATGATGGCTTTACGGATGGCCGGGATGTCGCCGCCCGTGGACAGGTCCATTACGGTATCGGCGCCGTACTTGACAGAGTACTCGAGTTTCTCCAGTTCGCCCGCGATGTCGCTGGTGACGGCGGAGTTGCCGATATTGGAATTGATCTTGCAACTGGAGGCCACGCCGATTGCCATAGGCTCCAGATTGGTGTGGTTGATGTTGGCCGGAATGATCATCCGGCCGCGCGCCACTTCGGAACGGACCAGCTCCGGTGAGATTTTCTCACGCTTCGCCACGTACTCCATCTCCTCCGTGACGATGCCCTGGCGGGCATAGTGCATCTGCGTGCGGATCTCGTCGTTCTTTCGTTGGGCTACCCAGTTTTGGCGCATGGCGACTCCTGAAAATGAAAAGGCGTGCTACGGAAGGGCCGGGAAGTCCCGGCCCTATGATTACTTCTTCTTCTTGGGCTTCTTGACTTCCTTCTTGGGGCTTCTGTCTTTGGCCACGATAAATCCTCCCTTATGAGACAGGGTATCACTGCTGGGATGGGGAGCGACGCTTCAAATGGTATTTGTTGCCACGCCAGGCGATGGTATTGCCAAATGCCGACAGTGCCAGCACGAGAAGCCAGATCCAAGTGGCGAGGGGCGTCCAGATGGCATGGACCCAGCTATGCCGCTTGAACCAGGCCTCATATTCCGGCAGCGCCGCTTTCGCCAGGGTGGCGCGGTTCAGGCCCTTCAGCATGCCAGGAGAGAGTTGGGCGATGAGGGCCCATTCCGCCAGCCGGTATCCCTGAATGGAAGCGACGACGGATGCCGCCATACCGCCGCAATAGACGACGTGCGCCAGCAGCGCCAGCCACCACATGCGCACATTGTAGACCCGCGTCAGCACCATCTGCCGCCGCGCCCAAGCCAGGAAGCCGGCCGCGGACAGGCGATCTCGCGACGGCACCAGTGCGCCCGGAGCCCAGGCGATTTTGAGCTTCTCGCGACGCACCGCGGCGGCCAGGGCATAGTCGTCGCTGACGGCGCTCTTCCAGGCGCGCATCATTCCGATGGAGAAAAACGTCTCCTTGCGAATGGCGGTAGCTCCGCCCCAGACGAACGATACATCTCCCGGACCCAGGCGGCCCAGCGCGGCAGCGTCCCACACGCTGCGCAGAAGCGGCCAGAAGGCCGGCGGCTCGGGGGCAAACCAGCGATATCCGGTGGACGCGCCCACTTCGGGATCTTCCAGCGGCGCTACCAGCGCGCGCAGCCAACGCGGCGTCACGCAGCCGTCGGAATCGGCAAAGGCATAGACCTCGGTTCGTTTGCCGGAAGCGCGGATGGCGGCCATCAGGTTCTGCACCTTTTCGCCGGCATCGGGATCCTCGCCGTGCGCCAGCACGATGGTGGCGCGGCGCGGCAGCACGCCGCGCGGAATGTCGGATGCCTGTTGGGCCACGATAATCAGGCGGTAGTCGGGATAATCGAGCGACGCCAGGGCGGCCAGGTTCTCGCGCAGACCCTCGTCCTCGCCCTTGACCGGGACAATGACGCAGGCTGGGGGCAGGTAGGAGGACTGGCGGGACAGGCAGCGCGCGACGTAGTCCGCCCGCTTGCGCTCGCCCGAGAGCGAGAGGATCGCCAGAAGAATTGCGGGAGCGGCGAGAATCCAGTACCAGGGCACTTCAGGCCAGCGAGTGGGCGGTCGCTACGCGCCTCGTCATTTGGCGCTCTTGCGCCCCTTGGCTTTGGGTTTGGCGGCAACCTTGGGCGGCGGCGCGGGTTCCGGTTCGGGATCGTCCACAGGCGCTTCCTCGGCGAGGATTTCGGGGTCGAGTTCGGGGATGACGGCCTCGTCCACCGCCATGTCTTCGACCTCCACGTCCACGACGACGGCTTCGGCCTCCGCCGCGGCGGCGGGGTTGATCTTCTTCAGCGCCTCGTTAAACAGCGCCTGCTTGCGCAGATCCACCTTGGGCGGAGGGGCCTGCTCGTGGCGGAAATCGTGGTCGTTGTGGCAGGTGCGGCAGCGGACTTTGGCCGGCTCGCCATTCACCACCGACACGATGGCGTGGTTCATGATCCGCTTACAGCGGACGCAAAAATCGTCGATGTCATCGCCCAGGCGAGGTTCACGCATCGCTGGCTCCTAGCCGGTCACCGACTGACCGGCGGTCTCAGACTCGGCATGTTTCGGTTCAGGAAGCACCCATTGGGCCGGTTCGAAGCCGACGTACTTGCAGATGCTCAGGCGGCCGCTTTCGGTCTCCAGCAGGTCGCCCACTTCGAGCGGCGTGCCGGCCTCGCGCAGCAGGCGCCACGCGTCGTATTCATGCAGGGCTTCCACCTGGCCGTGGGGCTCGTAATCCCTGGGTTTCATGGTCGCGCATCCGGTAACATGAGGAGCCCAGCGGAACTGCTGCCGTGGCGAATCCTTCATACGATAGATCCGATAGAGCGGCATAGCCCTACATTGTAATCGAATGTGGAGCCATGCCGCTCCTCGATCGCCCACCTCCCTGAAAAATTCCCCGAGATCGCGTTCGGCCTAGGAAACTAAGCGCGAAATCGAGGTCAAGAGATAGCGCCGGGAGGCGGACGCCTCTATTCTGACACGATCCGGCGCTAAAGAGAAACCCCTGAATTTGGAGCGCAGTGGCGCTCGGGAGTTTGCATGGCAGACGGATCAAAACCAGCACGAAAAGCCCACGGAAGGCCGTTCTACGCACGTCTGGGGCTGAAGCCCGGCGAATGGATGTACATGAGCAAGCTTGCGATCAAAGCGTTGATGCGCCCGTCCTGGCCGCTCAAGCTGCGCATCTGGGCCTGCCTCGTGATCCAGAGCTACGGATACGAGACGGACGTCGCTGTGGTGATGCGAAGAGGCGAGTATCCCGGCGCCGCGGCCAAGGTCGACCCCATCACGCCGGGTGGCATCATCAGCATGCTCAAGCGGGCCGCCGCGGAAGCCTTCCAGGAGTCGGAGCTGCAGATGACCGACCAGATCAAGGCGGACCTCAAAATCTCGAAGCAGCACATGCGCCGCGCCCTCGCAGCCATGGAACAGGACGATGGTTTGATCGTCCGCGCGAAGCTGAATTGCCAGCTCCCGGACATACGCGGCAGGTCTTTCGACGAGGCGCTGAAAGGACGGCTGGTCACACCAATTGCCGACCTGCCAACCAAGGAGGCCCAGAAGCTGGGAACGAGGCAGGTAGGCGTCTTTCTGCTGGCAAAACCGCGTCCCGCCAGGAATTTGGAGGTAGCCCAAAACGGCTACCTAAACGATGCTAACTCCCCTGTTTCCAACAAACCGTACCAGCTCACCTTCAACTTTATGCGCCAAGACGAAAAGGACCTCAAGAAGCTGTGCGACGAAGCCGCGGCGATCCTCCCGGCCCCCTATGTCGAGAAGATGATGAAGACCCTCCAGGAGGGAATCACCACCCTCTGCGCGACCGCGAAAGCTGAGCTCCAGCGCGTCATCGAGGAGGCGAAGAGCCAGCCCCACCCGCAAACCGCCCCGCTGTTTCAAAAGGCGCTCTTCAGGCCGCCGGCCACCCCGGAAGACTTCAACGAGACCCTGGCGATCCGCTTCCTCGCCGTGGGCGCCGGCGTCCCCACCCGCAAGCAGTCCGACGCCATGCACGCCCGGCTCGGCCCGCACGTCGCGCAGTTCCTCGACTGGATGTCGCCCCTGCTCCTGCAGGAACGCAAGCCTCGACACGCCGGCATCCTTCCCTCCTTTGTGGAAGAGTTCGAGAAGTTGCGCGCCGCGTCTGAGCAGCAGCGGATAGCCCGCCAGCTGCAAGAGCAGCAGCGCGCCGCCTCGGCGGCCGCGTTCGAAGCGTCCGGAGCGCCCTGCAGCATTCTGGAAGCGCGGGCCATGCTGGCCGATCCCCAGGAGACCGAACAGCACAAGCAACTCGCCCGGCAGCTGCTGGTCGAGTTCGGAGAGGAGGTGGCCTAACGGCGGCGTCCAACGACCTGCGCCCGCGGGGGTAGCGCCGCGGGCTGGGCGAAACGAGCGCGTCCGGACGCTCGCCCGGCACAATCCATCGACCGGGCGGTCATCTCTGATCAAGATGGCCGCTCGGAAAGAAAAAGGAGAATCATGGCACACCACCACGGCGTCGAACGTGGCCGTTGCCGCGCCTGCGGCTGTACCGATTCCAAACCCTGCTCACCTCACGGCTGCGCATGGGCCAACCGTCAACGCACTCTCTGCAGCGCCTGCATCTGCCCCAACTGCGATCGCAGATTCATCACTTCCAGCGATTACACCTATGGGCCTGGCGGACTCCGCTACTGCCGATCCGGGCGAGCCTGTACGCGGCGCATGGCCGCTGTCCTGCGTGCCAATGGCTTCGGCACCGTCGCTGATCGCGCCGAGCGCCTCCTGCATGTCGCGCACACCGAGCGCCTTCTGCTCGCTGCTCTCGGAGCTGCCCTATGAGAACAGAACCGTTCAGCGCCCACGACCGCGCCATCATCATCCAGCATCTGGCGCAACACGGCACCTGGGACGGCAGCCGCGCCGGCGTCTCCATCCGCCTGGTCCGCTACACCACCGCGGCCGGCGAGTCCGTCCAATACGCGGTGAGCGTCCCGCGCAACCGTAACGACGAGACCAGCCGCCCCGCCTTCTCCGATCGCGCAGACACCGTTGCCCTGGCGCTCGAAGCGTGCAACCGGCTCATCATGGGCTGGTCCATCCACGGCTCGACTGTGAAACGGCCGGCCTCCGGAGCGCCAGCGCTGCCCCCGTCCATCCCAGCTCGACGCCCCAACGAGCTTCAGTGGCTGCCCTACAAGGACGCATGATGCTCAGAACCAAACGCTATACGTCGAAGCGATTGCCTGCCGCGATCAATGCCACTGTCCGCCTGAAACACGCCCTGGGCCATCTGGACGCCGCCAGCAGGCAGCTCGTTGACGCCGGCGACGCCAGGGCCGGTAACGGCATCACCGCCGCCGCATTGCGCGTCCGTGAATGGCACCAGAAGATCCTGTCCTCGATACGAGGGAGCACCCAATGACCGCGTTTACAGACCGTGGCTCAAACGCCACACTAATTGCGGAATCGGAATTAGAAGCCGATATTTTGCAGCTTGTTTTGCAGCTTGTCGAGAACGCCTGCATCCTCCATCCCAACGAGTCTGCGGCCGACCTCGCCAGCAATCTGTTCTACGGCAACTATCCGTCGATGGCCGAATCGCAGGCGCTGGCACGGTTTACGGGCACGCTCATAACTCGCTACCTGGTGCGTGCCATCAACGCCGAGCGCCGCAAGTCGCGACCCAAGCCCGTCCAGATCGTCCTTTTCGAAGGTCTAGATCTCCCCCAGCGCATCACCACGCCCGAGGGGAAGCGGCCGCTACTCGCCAAAGCCACCGCCACGGAAATCAGAGCCCACGTCAAAGGCCTCAACCGGAAGCACAGGGACCGGATCGCCGGCCTCCAAAAGCTGCTCTCCATCATGGGCAAATACACCGGCAAGAACCGCCGTCTCAGCGCCGCCATGGTGGCCGACATCGAAAGCCGCCGACCTAATTCCGATTCCGGAATAAAGCGTGGAGGCGCGCGCTGATGCCGGACTCCCACTGCACCGTGAAGTTCATCCCCTCCGGGGCCGAGGCATCCTGATGCCGATCCGTCCTGAGCTCCGCCACTTCTACCGCGGGAAAGCCTACGAAGCGTTCCGCGCCCGCATCGTCGAACGCGCTAAGAACCGGTGCGAACAATGCGGCAAACCCAACCATCGGCGCGTCTGGGTATACAGCACCGTCTACAGCGGTGGGAAGGTTCAGTACTGGACCGCGACCAAGCACGACGACGCCCGCTGGCGATGCTGCCTCAGCGGCGAACTCGAACGCCTCTTCCGCCGCTGGGGTGCCGAATGGCACCCGTGTCGCCGCATCCGCGTGATCTGCACGCTCGCCCATCTCAACCACACACCCGGCGACGACCGCGAGGAGAATCTCATGTTCCTGTGCCAGTGGTGCCACCTCAACTACGACCGCCTCCACCACAAAGAGACCAGGTCGCAACGCAAGGACGCAGCCAGGCCGCTCCTCAGTGACGTCAGAGCACGGGGAGAAGCCTTGGGGTTCACGGGGGACAGCAAATGAAGGCAACGCTGATAAACGGCGACGGCGAACAATTCGAGCTCGGGGAGCCCATGCTTGCGACGAAAAAGCTCAAGCGCATTCGCAACGCGATCACCTGCAGTTCCCCAATTCGGAGATCACGCGGGAGAGTGACCCTTGACGTGCTCGCCCTCGATTTCGCAATCGCCCTGGGAAATCTAAAGCCGGCCGATCGCGCCACTGCCGAGCGCATCTTACCCGGCATCTGCGCCAAACTCGAAGCTCGACCGCGAGCCGAGGCTGGAGAAAAAGCATGATCTCCTTCTACCTCGACCTCACGTGCGACGGCTGCGGCAAAGGCCTGGTCCACATGGAAGTCACCCACGTCGACCTGGAGGCCCACGTCAGCGACCGCCGCCAACTAACACGTGGCCTCAACGCCCTTGCCGCCCAGAGCCGCTGGACCCAGGACGGAGAGGCCCACTACTGCCCCGCATGCGTGATCCAACGCGAGGAGACAGCATGATCACGACGAGCTCGCCCGGCTACGCCCCCTACCGCGCCCTCCGCCGCTGGCGCGCCATCGCTGTCTGGTCGATGATGCTCAACGCCGGGCTGCTGATGTTCGTGTGGTGGCTGTGCCGGCGGGTGCGGCAATGACCACCGCTCAAGAGCGGCACGACGCCCTGGATCAATTCATGGCGGCGTACGCCTCCCACACCGGCCGGCTGTTCTCCACCAGCTCGGTGCTCGATCTGGCCGCCTTCGTCAGCGAACTGCGCCCTGAGCGGGCCACCCTGCGGGCCTTCGTCGAGTTGCTGGACGCAGCCACCAACGCCGGCTGCGATACAAGCCAGGCGACCATCATGGACCTCGTAACGTGGTCCCACAGACAAGTGCTCACTGAGCGATTCCAGGAGTAACTTCCCCGGCGCCACCCCTGAAAAGTTTGGGAATTATATACTTGACTACAGTAGATGAGTGCCATCGGTAAAATCGTGAGAGGAAAGGCCCATCGGGTTCGTTGCGACGGATGCGGCAGGCTATCCAGTGACCCGCAGGGATACTACTTAGACAAAGCCCTTCAGCGCGGAGGGACAATAGGGAGCAAAGGGCGCGAATGCCAGCACGATTTCTGCCGAGAGTGCGAGGCAAAGAATCCGCCGCCCTACGCTTGCCCCAAGTGCGGATCGCCGATGGTCGCGCTGTAGTCAAGTATATAATTCCCAAAAGTTTCCGGCCCCCCTCCCGCCTGTCCTTTCGCGCGCGCTCCACCGCCCGCCGCGACCCTGCCGGAGACGTCAAAACGCCCGTAACCCCCAGTTATAACAGGGGTTTCGGGCGCAACTTGCCACAAAAAGTAAACCTTGGCGATGGCTTAAGCCGCAATACCCAAGTCCTTTAGATCCGCGGCGTCATTTCGCCGCCAGAAAAGGCTTTTTGTAACAGCCCGGCCAATCGCCCTCAGACTCAGCCCCACCGCCCGCATCCGCGATAGCTCACCCGCGACCAGCTCCGCTTTGGGCCGACCAATCCGCTTTCCCTCGGCCTTGGCCCGCGCCATTCCCGCCTTGATCCCCTTGCGCCGGCGCCGGCCGAGGTCGCCGTATCGCCTCAGCAGCCGCGCCTCCATCCGATCCAACCGCGCTTCCATGCGCTCGAAGCCTTCGATCAGGCTCGCTAGCAACCTCACGCTCTCTTCGTCCATCATGTGGTCTCCTTGCGGCGCCGCGGCGTCTGCCCGCGCTTCCATCCCCACCTGGCCGCGGCTCCCATCTGCCCGCGCGTCTTCCGCTCCTCATAGCTCAGCATCGACGTCCCCTTCGGAACTCTCGCCTTCCCACCCTTACGCCCCAGAGCTACTGCCCGTGGATCCTTCGTGCGCTTTCTCACCATTCCAACCGCACAATAGCATAAGCGCTTATGCCGCGCGCCATCGCGCCGACCCAGGTCACCTGGCGCACATGCCGGCAAGCCATGCGTTCACCGCCCCTTGACTGTATCGCTCCGAGTTGTACAGGTTCATCGTCAGTCGGCCGTAGAACCTGCCCGCGCTGTCCACCACCACGGGCGCATCAGTGGCATGGGCATTGCACGCGCTGTAGTTGCTGTAGGCCGACCCGAAGTCGCTGAACTGGTTCACGATGCTCCGCATGTCATACCGACTCCCGTGCGCACCGTATTCATTCAAGATCGAATCCGAAGCAGAGGCCGGGCAGTTCAAGCATCCGAGGTAGGCCTGATGGCTAGCGCCGCCAAAAAGCATCAGCTTACCCACGAAGACCGCAGCGGGGGCACCGGCCGGAGCCAGCAGTGGCGGGGGCGCCGAAGCCGGAATGAGCGCCAGGCTCCTACAGCCCGCCAGAATTAAGGACAGTAGAACAGGCGCGATTCGCGCGGCTTTTTCGATTCCCATGGCGATTGTCTCGCCGATGTAGTGGGACGCGACTGCCTCTTATCTCGTTTTCTTCTTGGCCAGTTTCGCCTTCAGCTTCTCCGGATGCTCGCGGTAGTATTTTGCCCATCGCGCATTCACCGCCTTGCTGCCGGCCGCGCTCAGCTCCTCCGCTGAAAGCGCCGCCGCGCGGGCCTTCCCGCCCTGACTCGGCAAATCGGTGATGTCCAACGTTACGAAGATCCTTTTGCTGGCCATTTTTCCCGAAGTATATGCTTTTTGCGTGCAAGCCGCAAGAACGCCTTGCTATACGTGCTGTAAGCACGTATAATTATAGCAGGAGCCACTTCCGTGAAAACCCTCCTTCTCCTCTTCGCCCTTGCCCTCGCGGCGGCCGCCGCCAAACACCCGGTGCCAGTCAAACCGCACCCCATGACCAAACGCGAATGGAAGATTGCTCAGAAGGCCTTCGCCGAATACCTGCGCGCACACGGCGGAAAGGTAGATCCGGACAGCCGCGTCGACGGCCGCCCCGACGAGTGGGGCTGGTAGCCCGCAACCGAAAGGAATCTCAAAATGAAGCCCCGCAAGCATCCCCGAGCCGAAGAGCTCGAAGGACTCGCCGCCATCGTGGCGGCCGTCGAAGTCCAACAGCAAGACCACCCCGGCTATTGCCAGGACATGCTCGATTGCATCCTCAATACCGAACTTCGCAGGTTGGAACAGGAAACCGCGCCAGCGGCAAATCGGTGAGCTAGTCCAAGGGACGGCCGCGTCGACGGCCGTCCCCCGCGCGGGCTGGAAATGCTAAGAACCAGCCCATTCGAACGACATCCGCAATCGTAGCAAACAACCGGAAAGGAATCTCTATGGCCGAAGTTCTGCGCTTTCAGCCCAATCTCCCCGTTCAGGTCGCGCTCGCCTTTGCCACAGGCAAGCGCAAACAGCCCCGCCAGCCGTTCTGGATCTGCCGCTTTCAGATGGCCCGCGGCGTCCTGCCTCAGTGGCGCGTGTGGCTCCCTGGCGAACGTCCCAACCTCATGCCGGCCTCAGCGCCCGCTCCTCTCCCGCGCGAACCCTGGGAGGCGCCCGATGGCCGATAAGCGCCTCGTCCGCTATCTCCGCTATGCCATCCACGGCGAAACCGAGCACGCGCGCGCCCCGCGTCGACGAGCTCGCCGATCGCCGGCCCGCAGTTGGAAGTACCGCGCGTGGATCTGTTCGCTGCCTTCGGCCGTCTCGGAGAAAATGGGATGCGATGCCGCGCATACGGGGAGCGATGGTGGCATGTCGATGAAGTCGTCGGATTACTCGTGCATCCCGCTCACGCGAGAGGAGCACGACGAGCTGGACCGCGGAATGGGCGGCCGCGCGGGCTTCGAACGGAAATACGCAATCGACATCGCCGCCCTGGTCAAGCGCCTCAATCACGATTGGTTCGCCCTGCGCCACTCCGTCAAGTGAGACGAGCTCACATCACGATGACGAAGCCCCCGCCGCTCGCAACCGCCGCCGCTGCTTTGAAGGTCATGATCGCCGTCGCCGGAGTCCCGCCTGTTTCCGTCCACGTCGGATTGATCGCCGCCGCGGCGGTCTGCACCAAGTCGGCCATCCCTCCGCCCACATAGTGCCCCGAGCTCTCCGGTATCGCGTCGCTAATCGAAAACCCATCGTTGACCGTTGGCGCCGACGACGTGTTTTCGTTCCCGCTCCCCGTCACAATCAGCTCGTTGTTTTGCGGCGGCGTCACCGATCCCGGCTGCGAAGGCCCTACGCTCTGCTGGTCCAGCGGTGAACTCGCCGTCCCGGAATAGCAGGCCGCGAAGAATGCAGGGTACTGCCCGTTTGTCACCGTCACCGTCTCGGCATTGCTCACCGACGCCGAGTAGGCCCACCAGATTGCAACATTTTCCTGCGTGCTCGATGTCGAGTTGCTTCCGTGGGACCAGCCGCTTGGAATCGACGTGCTCGAAATGGTGTCCGTTGTGACATCGTGGCCATAGTCCGTCACCAGCAGAACGATCAGATACCCTCTGTTCGTCGCACAGTTGCTCAAGGTCGCGGTGATCGGAGTGAAGGAGGAACCTGTCCCGTAGGCGTGCGCCTGGCGCTGGATCGCGGCCGCCGCCGGCAGCGCCAGCAGCGCGAGTAAGACTGCCGCGCGCCTCATTGGTCGCACTCCAAAACCAACGAGGCCCTCGTCGCCGACGACACCGCCGAGAATCCAATCCCGAAGATGTCATTGGCGGAAACCGCCGTAGTCCATCCCGTGAGAGTTGCCGATCGCGCGGCCGTTCCACTCGAGATGGCCGGCGCCGCCGAGGCCACAATCGAATTTCCGCTCGTCGGGATCGCGCTTCCGCTGGCCACCTTCCAGACCGTCCACGTCGCCGTCCCCGTATCCACCGTCGCGTTCCATGCCGAAATCGCACACGCGAAAGGAACCGTGAAGTAAGCCTGATTGCTCGTGGTCAGAGCCGAGCCCGCGCCGTCGAACGCGAACCCGATCGCCCGCGCCTTCAGGCGATCGACATAGGCCGTCGTCGCCACCTGAGTGCTTCCGTTGTCCTCCGATGCCGTGGGCGCCGTGGGTGTCCCGGTAAGCGCCGGCGAGGCCAGAGGCGCGTAGACTGCCAGGTTCGGCGTCCCCGTGATCTGGCTGTAGCTGTAATCGCCGCTGGTGGCCACCACTGCCCCGATGCGGCCGAAAACGCTCGACACCGACCCCACGCCGCCGCCGCACAATCCCGGCCCCCAGCTCGCCCCCAGCCAGCACATCGTCTGTCCTGTCGTCGCGCCGCCCTGCGCCAACCAACCGAGCGAGATCAAGCTGTAGGGCGTCGGCGCGACAATCGACCGCACCGCGGCCAGATTCACCGCGCCTGAGGAGACCGGCACAATCCACTGCTCATACGCCGGCACGCACCCCGTCGGTGTGATCGCATAGCTCGCCGTGTATTGTCCCGGCTCCAGCGTCACCGTCAACCCATTCACCGCCGGCGCGATCGCCACCTCCGTCGACCCCGCGTACACCGTATGCCCCTCCGGTGCCGTGAACGTCTGCCACGACAGCGTTAGCGTCCCCGAGCAGTATCCGCCCGTCGCCGTGTAGAGGGTGTCCTGCACCGTCGTCAGAGCTGCCCCACAGGGCAGCGCCAGGCAGCATGCTGCCAATCCGAACAGTATCGTCCGTCTCATGCCTTTCGTTTGCCCCCAGGCTCCGCCAGCAGTCTGGCCACCGTCGCATAGCTCACCGACACCTTGCGCCCAATCTCCCGCAGTGAAAACCCCTCCGCGTGCATGGCGCGGATCCGCGACCGGTCCACCACCGCCCGCGGTCGCCCGCACCGGATGCCTTTGTGCTTCGCCGCCGCCATCCCCGATTTCACGCGCTCCTGGATGATCGATCGCTCGAACTGCGCGAATGCGATCAGGATATTCATCAGCAGCTCGGACATCGGATTACTCTTGCGGGTGTCGATCATCTCCGTCATCGACACAAACCCCACGCCGTAGGAATCCAGCAGGCAGAGGTGGTTCGCGAAGTTTTTCACCGACCGGCCGAACCGGTCGATCTTCCACACCACCACCGCCGCGAAGCGCCGGTCCTTGGCGTCCTTCAGTAGCGCATCGAGCGCCGGCCGGCTCGCGTTCTTCCCGCTGACTCCCCTGTCGATGTATTCCTTCCCCACCTCGAACTCCCACCGCTTGCAGTACTCGCGCAACGCGCCTAGCTGCAGCTCGCAGTTCTGATCGTCGGTGGACACCCGCGCATAGATGGCGACTTTCATTTAGACCCTCAGATCCACGCTCGTAATCACCGTGTCTCCCGTGTGCGACACGTCGAACCAGATGCGCGTAATATCCCGCGCTCCGCCATAGCCGATGCCTGCCGAGGCATCCGTGAACGGCAGCCCGGGCATGCTCGCCGTGATCACGGGAAGCTGTTGGGTGACGTGCGCAGCGTTCGCCGTGCTGGCCACCGTTCCCGGCGCCAGCGCCGCCAGGTCCATGTAATAGGCCCAGCCCGTCGATCCCGCCCCCATCTGCGCGTCGATGCGGTTCGCCAGAATCGGATTGGCGGTGGCCAGCGCCGCGGCGCTCGCTACCATCCCCAGGGCCACCGCCAGGTTCTGCGGTGTGCCCGCGGTTATCGTCAAAGTCTTGTTCACTCTCATGTCGAATTATCCTCTCGCTATTTTTTCACCGTGGGGAAAGCCGCCTCGAAGGCCTGCGCCGGCGTCGGTGGCTCGCCAAACAACCCCGACCCCTCGCCTGCAAACCGCGCGTCCTGCGCATAAGCGCGAACCGCCTGAGTCAGCGCCGTGGGGGCTGCCGACTGCAATTGCTTGGCGAGCGCGATCGCCTGCGTCGAATATTTCTGATCGCCGAAAAGTCCGCCCTGGCTCAGCGCATCGTCCAGGTTCGAACCCCGTGCTCGCGCTTCTTCCAGCAAATCGAGCGCACCGTGCACGTGCGGGGTCAGACTCCATCCCTTCTGGCTCTCCACCTTTGCCAGCGGCGCCGCCAAACGCTGCAACTTGTCGAGCACCGGCGCCGGCGTCCGGTCGATCTGCGCCGGATCGCGGAAGAAGCGTCCCAGCATGGCTTTCGAAATGCGCGCCTTTCCCGCGTCCGTTAACTTGCCGTTCGAGACATACGCCGCAGCCTCTTGCGGGTTGATCGCCCCGTCGCCGATCATCCTTTGCAGTACGTCCGCGCCATCCCCGCTGTTCAGAATCTGTGCCAGCGAGGAATCCGGCTTGGCGTCCAGCCGCCGCGCGATGTCGTCCAGCGTCCCTTGCGACACGCGCCGCGAATCCGCGATCGCCTGTTCCGCCGGCCGGAGCTCCGCCGTCCCCTTCACGTTGAAATTCGTGACTGCCGTTTGCTTCGCCTGCGTACTGGGCACATCCGAGTCGGCGATTTCCCGCACCAGCACCGGTTGCTTCATCGCCTGGATCCGCGCCGGGGCCTGCCCGAACTGCGCCGCCTTCTGCACCAGCAGATCCCGGTATGCCTGCGCTCCCGTGGGGTTATTCGCATAGACCCGTTGCAGGGTCATGCCTCGGCCGTTTCCGCCAAGCACGTTGCCGCTACTGTCGATCAGCGGCGGCCCGTTCGAGGCGTCCGGATTGTCGGTGATCAGATACCGTGGGTCGAACTGGCCCGCCGTCGCGCCGTTGAAAATCTTCGATTGATTCTCGGGCCTCGTGTAGTCGCGATCGTTTGTCAGCCCGTACTTCTCGTTGGGCGCGAAGCTCAGGCCGTTGTGGGACGTCTGGACGTCCGCCAGTTCCCTTACCGCGTAGTTGGCTTGGTAGGGGGCGCGGCTGGAGCCTGGGACAGGGATGCTTGTCGCGCTGCCTCCTGTCGGGCTCGGGCCAACTGCCGCGACTGTTCGATCAGCCGGATGTACCGCTGCCCCTTCTCCGTGGTTGGGTCGATACGAACCGTTGTCTGCGTTCCCTGCATCGGATGCTCCTGTTGGAATGTTAGGCCCTTCCGGCCTCGCGTTCAATACCCCTGGCGATGCGGCAGGAATAGGCTCTGCCGCGCCACCCCCTCCCGGCGTCGACGGCGGACCGCCTCCGCCAGGGGGAACCGGGGTTACATCGTCGTCTCCCGCTATTCGCAAAATCTGTGATGCTCGTAACGCCGCCGCGCCAGGCGCTTCCGCCTTCAGGCCGCCGGTGAGTAACTTGACCCCGGCCGGCGAAAACAGCAGCTTCGCTGCCGCATATCCGCCCAGCAGCCAACTGCCGCCCATCACCGGGTTGTGGATCGTCAGCATCCCACCCGGGATCAGCGAGCCCACCACGGCCGTACCGCTCGGATTCGGATTCTCGCTCACCAGCTTCGCGCCCAGAAAGAAATTGTCGAGAGAGTTCCGCAGCCCCGGATTCGGATACATCAGTTGCTTCATCTGCGGTCCCAGGTTTTCCCATTGCTTCGCGATCCCTTGCGCCCGCGAAAATCCGCCCTCCGCCGTCGCCTGGTCGAACAGCTTGGTGATGAAGGCGCGCCCGATTTGCGGCAGCACGTCCGGCGCCTGGTCCGCGATCTTCCGCGCGAAAGCAATCCCGGTGTCGTTCTGCCACGTCAGTTTGTTGAACGTCTGCACCGGCTCGTCCCGGAGCTGGTCCGCCAGGTCCGCGATCTCCATCTTGCTCGCGTGCGCCGCCCGCCCGTCCTGCAGTCCCGCCAGCGCATCCGATCCGGTCTTTGCCACCGCCTCGTTGACCGCTTCCTGCAGATCGGGGATCAGACCGGCCGCCATCCCCTGCGCCGTGTTCCGCAGGTTCACATTGTCGGCGCGCGCCATCGTTTTCAAGCCGCCGAGCCCCTGCTCCGCCGCCGGTGCCGGGATGAAGTCCGGACCGTTGAGGATTCTCTTCGCCGCCTGGTAGCCCGCGCTCGATGCCTGGTCGCTCGCCGGCATCCACTGCATGGAGTCGAAGACTGGCCCGAGTTGCTGCTTGATCCCGCGCACATCCACCGGCATCTGCACCGTGCCCATGACCGGCACGGATTCCGTCTTCCCTGTCGGCCGCCCGGTCGCATCGGAGATCGGCCGCTGAACCGTCTTCACTGGCACTTGCTCGGCGTATTGCGGATCGTCCGCGCCCTTCCAGGCCACCCCGTACGATTCGTCTTCCCGCAGCTTCAGGTTCGCGATTTTCTGCGCCAGGGCATCCGACACCGCCGCGCCTGCCGACTCCGGCGTAACCGCCGCGGGGTGCGCCTGGTCGGCCAGGTCGCCGGCCACTCGAGTCAGTCCGGCCTCCGTGGCCCGCGCCGCCGTGGCGGCCACTCCAGCCCCCAGCGGTTGGTTCTGCGCCAGCGCCTGCGCGCCTTTCAGGAATTTATTCCCCGTCACCGTCCCCGCGTTCAACGGCACATCGTTCGCGCGCAGGTAGTCCACCGCCGCCTGCTGCGTGGGATTCAGCGTGGTCGATACAATGCCGCCGCTTGCCTCCGGAGCCGCTGCCGCACCAGGCGGAGGCGCTGGAACCGTCCGTGCTAGCGCAGTCGGCCCAGCGAGCTGCAGGCCCAAAGCCGTGGCTCCCCCCAGCGAGCGCGCTACCTGTCCACTCCGCGCCTGGTCGCCCAACTGGTCGATAGCCGGACCAACCACGGGAATGGCATAGTCCAGCACGTGCCGGACGCCTTCCACGTAATCGCCGCGTTTGAATGCGTCTTCCGCCTTGATCCGGAGTGCGTCCTGCGCCTTGCCGATTCCCACCGCCGTCTCGATGGGGTGCGCCACGGTGTTGATCATCCCCTGGCCGGTTTGCATCAAGTTGTCCCACGCGCCCGCCGCGTAGTCTCTTACGCTGTCCAGCCAGTTGCCGCTCTTCGGCTGATCCAGCTTGTATCCCGCCGGCACTCCTCCTCCGCCCGCGCCTGGCGTCGGTGTTGGCGGCGGCGGATCGAGCCTGTATCCAGGCGGGAGTCCGGGTGTCATTGGATCCTCGTCCCCGTCTGCGCGTCAAACCACGTTCTGCCGCCGTCATTCGATCCGATCTTGTGCCCGTTCGGACCGGTGGCTGTTTGTTTGTAAGTCGTCGCCGCTGGATTCGCTGGGGGCGCCTGTCCTGCCGGCGCCGTGGGATCGAACCCATGCTTTGAAAACACTCCCTTCGCCGCTGGCAGCACTGGACTCCACACCTGGTCGCCTGGAATCTGCTGCTGGTACCGCTGCTGGTAAGTGCTCAGCTTCGCCCCCAGCACATGTAGATTGGTCTCCACCACACCCTGTAACTGCGCCGGTGAATTGGCTTCGTCGATCGCCTTCGATACGTTCGCAATCTCCGGGTCCGTGGCGTTGCCCTTCAGCGCCGACGCCATCTCGCCCGAGACGGCCGTCTTCAAAGTCTGGAAGTTCGTCGGCGCCGTCGATCCGAACGTGGATCGCAGCGAGTTCCACACCGCGTTCCCCGGCGTGAAGCTTCCGTTCTGCATCGCCGTCGCCGCGTCCGCGAATTGATCCAGGTGGACCGCGGCCGTGTTGAGCGCTCCAATGTTGCGCCCGTCGCTGCCCGTGGTGAACGCCTTGCGTACCTGTGCCCGCTGATCCGAGTAAGTCGGGTCGTACTGGAACACCGCGTTGCGAATTTGAATCGCCGCCTGGCTGCGCGTGGCTGCGCTTGGCATCACCGCCCGCCCCTCCGCGATCGCGCGGATCTGCGCCGCCGTCCCCGGCGGTAGAGAACCCAGGAATGCCTCGCCGCTCAACTGCTGCTGCTGCTGGTTGGGGTTCGCGGGAAGGCCCGGCGCCGTGGTATTTACGTTCACCACTGGCCGCGCCGCGATCTTCGATGCGTCCAGCGTCTTCAACGCCGCCGTAGCCTGGTCTCGCTCCGCCTGGCTCTTCGTCGGATCGTTGGCCGTGGCCGCGAGCTCCGCTTCCGTCTTCGGCTTCGCGTTCTGCGCCGCGACCGCGGCCGCCTGGTCCGCCTGCGTCCGCTGCTCCGCTGTCATTCCGGCCCGTTGGATCGCCATCCTCTGCGCCGGCACCATCGCGCCCGTCTGGTCGTAGACCATCCGCGACGGCGGGAAGATCGCCTGGTTGCCGCCCTTGGCGATGTAGCTGTCGCGGATCTGATCGTACGCATCCGGCGCCGTCGCCGCGCCCAGCTGGCCGGCCGTGCTGCTCCGGAGCGCCAGCTCCGAGGCCGCCTGCTGCGCCGGCAGCTCCGCGTTCTCTTTGGTGACGTTCGTTCCCGCGTTCGTCCCCGCCGCCGCCCCGCGCATCAGCGCGCCTTGTGCCGTGGTCCACTTATCGGTGGTATAGGCCGCCATGGCCATCTTGAATGCGTTGGGGTCCGTCCACTGCACCAGGTCGCTGGCCTGTTTGTTCGGGTACCGCTGCAGCAGCCCTTGATTGATGGTCGCCACCATCTGCGCCTGCTTGGCCGGGTCGGGCTCGTCCACCACCGGCTGATAGGCGTTGTGCAGCGTGTCGTGCCATTCGTCCGTAACATCCTGGACGTTCTTGTCCACCTCGCTCTTCGTCTTCGCCAGGTTCATCATGTTGGTGCGGAACGCCATGATGTCTTTCGGAAGCACCCCGTACTGCGGAGCGATCTGCGTTGCCTTATCGGGATCGCCGTTCGCCGCCAGGTACGCTTTCATCAGGCCCTCCTGGCTCTGAATCTCAAGTTGCTGCTGCTGGATCTGCAACTGCTGCCCCTGCACGCCGGCCGCGGCCCCGGCCACCTGGTAGGGGGACAACTGTTTCGCCGTGTTCAGCGCTTCCGCCTGCTGCGCCATCTGCAGGAAATTCTGATCGCTCTGCGGCGATTGGATCGGCGGTAAGTTGCCGAAGTAAGTCGGCGGCGCCATATCGACTGGCATTTACTGGGTTCCTTTCGGCCGTCGTGGACTCCACCCTGCAGGCGGATGCTTGGGCGACCGTCTGCGCCGCGCGTGCGCCGCCGAATGTGGATCCCACTTCGTCTTCGCCGGTGCGGCCGCCGGCGCCGTCGTTTCTGGAGTGACCGTCGCCATCGCTATCCCCCTAGACCGTTGTTCATTCCGGCCACATACCCCGCAAACGGATCGATGCCGTATCCGGTGGAGATGTTCGACATGCCACCGTTGCCGACGCTCGAGCTCGCGGCAAACGGATTCGTGAACATGCCCGTGCCGCCCGTCACGAGGTTGTTCCCCGCCGTCCCCAGCGACCCCAGCATTCCGTTCCAGGCATTCGCAGCGCCGATGTCGCCCTGCGCCGTCGCCTGTCCCGCGCCGACTTGCGTGTTAGCCAGGTAGTTGTTTGCGGAGAGCGTATTCTGCGCCGTCGTATTGGCCGCCTGCACGTTCAGGTTGTTTCCCACTTCCGTGGTGCCGACTCCCGTCGTTCCGGCATACTCGCTCGCCTGCGTGTTCATCCCCGCCGCCGTGGTCGCCGCCGTCTGCCCCTGCTGCGCCTGGCTGTTGAGATTGTTGAACAGGTTTTGGTTCTGAGTGGTGTAATCCTGGAATGCGTTCTGGTATGCCGTGCTGGCCAGGTTTTGGTTGTAGGCGCTCAGGGCCTTCATCGTCCCGCCTGAGCCCGTCAGCCCCGCCGCCGCGGCCGCGCGCTGCACTCCCGCGTCTCCCTGCGCCTGCTCGAACTGGTACCCCGGCGACATCGACGCCATGGTCTGCGCCGTGAACGGTGTGTCCAACGCGCCGCCCGGCTGCAGCGCCGCCGACAGGTTGTTTGCCGCCGTCGATCCCGCTGTCGTATAGGGACTCAGCGCCGCCGTGCCGGTCGCGGCCGTACCCACCGCATTCGTCCCCGCCGTCGTCCCGGCCGCGATCACATTATTCGCCGCGGTCCCCGCCGCGCTGGTAATCGTCGGGTTCACCGCGTTCGCTGCATTCACCACGGTCTGTCCCGCCGTGTTGTATGCGCTGGTCAGCGAGTTGGCCGCATTGTGCGCCGCCGACGACCCCTGAATCCCTCCGATGATGCTCGTTACGATCGATGGCACTGAGTTACTCCCCCCGGTCTGCTGCGACCCATGAGGATCTGGTCCCACAGCTTGCCGTCCTTCAGAAATGACTTCTCATTGATGCCGTAGGGCCGCAGGTGCATTCCTTCCTCATCGAGCCCATACCGCACCGCCGCCCGGTTGCACTCGGGCACGCTGGCCGTCAGCCGCCTGCAGGCGGTGTGCTCCCACAGCCAGGCAACCACCTCGCGCCCGGCCTTTCGCGTCAGCGCCGGCGGAACTCTCCGCAGCAGCGCCGCGTGCGCCGCCCAGCAAATGTCGTTCTCCGGGAAAAAACAGAACATCCCCAGCAGCCGGGTGCCTTCCACCGCCAGCACGTACCAGATCGCCGGATGCCGGTTCACCTCGAACGTCTCTCGCGCCGGCGCGAAGTCGTCCGTCATGTGCCCGTACAGTTTCGGATGTGTGAGGACCTCTCGAACCAGCTCCCAGTTCTTCGTGCGCAGAAAGGTCATCGGCTTGACTTTCTCGGCAGATTCGCCGATGCTCGAGGGATATGGGCTACCCAGGCGGAAAATCCGGCCCCGGCGTCTACCATCGTTTGATCAACCTCATGCCTCCGCACCGCACGTATATCGAGGCCTTCCTCGGCGGCGGCGCCGTCATGCGGCTGAAGCGGCCAGCCCCCTACAACATCGGCGTGGACCTCGACGCGGCCGTCATCGGCGAATGGCGATCGCGCATCGCCGGAACCGCCGATTTCGCCGGCGTTCCTGCAGCCGCGCCGCAAATGCCGATGCCCGCGGCAATCGGCGCTCCCGCCGCTGGTCCACCCGAGGCGAACCCGCCGCTGGCGGCCACCCTCGGCCGCCCTGCCGATCCGCGCCGGCGCCGCGCGGTCGATCCGCCGATTCTGGATCCGCCGCGCTTTCGGTTCCTGCGCGGCGACGCCCTCACGTTTCTGGCCTCCTACCCGTTCGCCGCCGACGATCTGATCTACTGCGATCCGCCTTACCTCATGGAGACGCGCTCCTCCGGACCGCTCTACCGGCACGAATTCTCCGACGCCCAGCACGCCGAGCTGCTGGCCAGCATCGGTGAATTGCCCTGTCGCGTGCTGATCTCGGGCTACTGGTCCGAGATGTACGCCGACGTCTTGCATCGATGGAACTCCATCCACTTCGAAGCCATGACGCGCGGCGGGATGGCCACGGAGTGGGTCTGGTTCAATTTCCCCGAGCCGGTGGCCCTCCACGACTACCGCTACCTGGGGGAGACCTTCCGCGCCCGCCAGGACCTGAAACGCCAGAAGGACCGATTGATCGCTCGCCTGCAAAGCATGTCCGTCCTCAAGAAACGCATGCTGCTCTCCGCGATCGCCAGCCTCGGCGCGGACGACGATGCCACCAGGTAATGTCATTCCACCACCGCGAAAGAGCCTTCACCCGCCGGCAGCGCCGGCCAGCCGAACAGCACCATATGGTCCGCCGCCCACAGGTTCACCAGCGGCATCCCCGCCGCGATCGCCGCTAGGTATTCCGCCGGCCACGGACACCCGCCGTTGTCGATCGGCGCCAGGTAGGCCAACTTCGAGAGCGGCCACGAGCACGGCGGCGTCCTCGCGAATGCCATGGCCGCCTGCGCGTTCGTCAGGTTCCGGTACGTCGTCCCCCAGCTCAGCGCCTCGATCTTCAGCCGGTCTAGTCCCGATCCGCTCTGCGCCTGGTACGCCGTGGGGAAATTGGCGGCCGCGTTCAGCCGGCCGCCCTGCGGGTACGGCAAAACGTCCGTCCAATAGCAGCTCGCCCGGTTCACGTCGCACGGATACAGCAGCTCGAACTTCGCCCCCGATTGCGCCGCCAGTACCGCCGTCCGGATTGCGTCGATGTGCGTCTTGATGGCTCCCGAAAGCCACGCCGCATCCCCGCTCGAGGGGACGTCGTCCTGTGTCCAGTAGCTCGCCAGCGTATGCGCCGCGGCCGCCCAGGCGTCGTAGAACGCCATCCCGCCGCCGGACACCGTTCCCGTGCCCGCCGCATAAGTCCCGTTGCCGTTCGATCCCGTCAGCGTGAAGTGCGTCGAGTCCATCACCACGATCGGCCAGGTCCCATTCGCCGACGTCGTGCCCTGAACCCCCGCCACGATGACGTTCTGCCCCGTCGCCAAGCCGTGCGGCTCAACTGTCCCGATGCTGATCGGCGACGTCCAGCTCGCGTATCCCACCTGCTCGCTCATTCGCTCGCTGAAGAACCACCAGCCCATTTCCCCGAACTGCAGCCACGGAACCAAGCCGGCCGCCGCCAGGATGTTCGCGGCCTGCACATAGCAAAGCGCCAGGTACGCCGTCACCGTCCCCGGGTTGAACGTGCATTGCGACGTCTGCAGGTCGATCAGCGTCGTCGCACCCGCCGCCACCGTGAACGAAGTGCCGCTCACCAGGGTGGTGAGCTGGTAGTGGTTGGCGTCGGTCACGGTGACAGCCCATACGGCGCCGCTCGCCCCCTGCGCTACGTGCACCGTGTTGCCGGTAATGTATCCGTGGCCGGTTTGCTTGAGGGTCTGCGGACCCGAGCCGCTCACCGATTCGACCACGCCCGCGCCCCAGCTTCCGAATCCCGTCGACGTCAACACCGTCGATCCGTCCGCGAACCGTTGCGCCCACGCGTTCCCGCTCGTGTTCAGGTCCGGAGGCGCCAGCAGCTCCTGCGAGAAAGCCACCGTCATCGTTTGCCCGGCCGCGTGCACTTGGCCGGCGAAGTCGGCCAGATAATCGCGGAACCCGCGATTCAGCGGCGAGCTCTGCGTCGCGTCCACTTCCCACGTGCCCTCGTTGCCGCCCTGCAGAGCCCCCGTCCCGATATCCCCGGTCACCGCCAGCGCGATCGACGCCCCCGCGCTGAGCGCCACGTCCAGACTGAACCCGTTGATGGGACTGAGCACCGTAATCGTGAACTGCCCCGCCGTCGACGTCGGTGCCGCGCAGATCCCCACGAACGTCCCGTTGATCGCGTCCACCATCCGCTGAGCCAGCGTCTCCAGCGTGTCCGCAGGATAGGCCGCCGCGCCCATCACCGTCGCCGTGCTCCATGGGCTGGCGTTGGTCCCGGTCGGATTCCCGCCCATGCTGGTAGCCCCGCTGATCGCCGTGCCGTGCCCCGTTGGGCCGCCCAGCGACAGCCAGACGGTGTCCGATCCCACTCCGAACGAATTGCCCACCCCGATCGTCCCCGACAGCGTAATCGTCGCCTGGTGGAAGTTCCCGCCGTTCCTCGCGCGCTTCAGCGCGAAAAACACGCCCGCGTAGAAGTCGACATCTCCCTGGAACCCCATCTGCGAGAGGATCCACACCGCCCGCGCCGGCGGAATCTTGTAGGTCTGGTCGGTATCGTAGTCGCAAGCCGCATTCACGGCCGCGTACGTCGTCGGCGGCGTCACCGGGTCCGAGAGCACCGCCGCCTGCACAAAATCGAACACGCAGGCTCCCGACGCCACCGTGAGCACCACCTCGTGGACTCCCGCCGCGACTCCGCTGGCAATCAGCCGCCGGCCGGGGATCGGCGTGCTCGCGTCCACCACCGTATTCAGCGGGATCGGCGCGCCCCCGTCCACCGAAATGCTGAATTCCCCTCCCGAGCTCGAAAGCGCCGTCCCCAGGTACAGATTGTGCGTGTGCTGGCAAGAATAGGCCACCGCTACCGAGTCGCCCCAACGGGAAGTCCACCGCGCGAATCCCTGGAAGTAGTCGCCCGCCTCGAGCGTCCATCCCGAGCCGCTGTACGAGGTCCACGCGTCCCGGCTCCCCACCGTCACCGACCCCGGCCCCG
>Ga0181529_10001121_pt1 | contig 36253 bp, 29 predicted proteins | sample PEATcosm2014_Bin_36_FD_119763 | JGI IMG/M metagenome (GOLD analysis project Ga0181529, IMG submission 119763) | Peatland microbial communities from MTU Mesocosm Facility, Houghton, MI, USA - PEATcosm2014_Bin10_30_metaG | ecosystem: Environmental > Terrestrial > Soil > Wetlands > Peat | place... | reverse complement strand
CTACTCCGAGCCAAATGGCACCGCCTCCTGTGTACGAATTGCATAAAAATAGCGGCCCATTTCTGAGCCGCTTTCGTTTCCGCTGCAAACAAGCACCCGTTACACGGCTACTGACTCTGCTAGTTCAGCCGTTCCTTCTCCGGCTTGTCTAATCGTCCGCCCAAAGGCTTGCGTCCGGCAAAGCCGGCCTCCGGTGTATGCCAGTAGCCGATCTCCTTCTCGCCTAGCTTCCAGCACAGCAGCACGTCTTGGCCATCCATCACCGAGGGAAAATCCAGCAATCCTTTCTCCAGGTCCTTCACCTGCACTCCGATCTCATCCATCTCAGCCAGTGTGTCCCTGGCCTCCTGCAAGGACTTCTCTCGATCCGCGCGCCGCTTCGCCGCCTGGGCCACATTCACATGCATGCCGCCCGACATAAATATCCTCTGGCTCAGCTCCTGCATCTCCGACTCCAACTCGCCTGCGCGCGCCCCCGCCGCCTGCGCCCTGCGCAGCAGCGCCTCCACCACAGGCAACAGGGTCTGTGCCTCGTGCAATGTGAATGTCTTGCTCAACGTTTGATCTCCATCATCCGGTCCAGCGCCACGCGCGCCCAACGCTTCCGTTCATTGTCTACTTGGATGTGGTTAACCACCCGCCCGTCGATCAGGTTCTCCAGCGTCCAAGCTAGATGCTGCGGCGAGATGCGGTACATCGTCGTACACAGGCAGCCAGATTCGTCCAGGGTAATCACGCGCTTGCCCAGCGGCCCAAACCGCTTGGCCAGCCGGTTCACTAAGTGGATCTCAGTGCCCACGGCAAAGCTGGAACCCTCCGGTGCCTGCTCGATCAGCTCGATGATCCGTTCCGTCGATCCTAACGCATCAGCCCTCTGGCATACCTCCCAGCGGCACTCTGGATGTACCACTACCTGCATCCCAGGCTCCTCCCGGCGCACCCGGTCTACATGCTCCGGCAGAAAGCGCTGGTGTACGCTGCAGTGTCCCTTCCATAAAATGACCCTTGCTGCCCGCAGCCGCTCCGGTTCCACGCCGCCACTCAGTTGGTATGGGTCCCATACCACCATCTCGCTCAGCGGAATCCCCAGCGCAAACGCCGTATTGCGTCCAAGGTGCTGGTCGGGTAGGAACAGTATCTTTCCTGCGCGTCTAAAGGCCCACGCAAACGCCTCCTGCGCACTGGACGAGGTACACACCAGCCCGCCCCGTTCGCCGCAAAATGCCTTGATGTCCGCCGCAGAGTTCATATAGGTCAACGGCAAAATCCCCTCGCCTGCCGTCACCCGCAACCGTTCCAGCGACTCCCAGCAATCCTCTACCTGACCAATCTCAGCCATGTCGGCCATGGAACAGCCCGCGTTCAGGTCCGGCAGAATCACCTGCTGCCACGGCCTTGCCAGAATGTCTGCCGTCTCCGCCATAAAATGCACGCCGCAGAATACCAGGTAACGCGCGTCCGTCTGCGCCGCCGCCTTAGCCAGCTTGTAGCTGTCGCCTGTAAAGTCGGCGAAACGGATCACCTCATCGCGCTGGTAGTGGTGCCCCAGCACAACTGCCTCTGTGCCTAGCTTCTCTCTGGCCGCACCGATGGTCGCGTCCATCGTCTCGTCCGGTTGCACCAGGTAGTGGTCCAGCGAACACGTCTCGTCCGCAGCTTGCACTGGCAGCTCATCGAGTAACAATCCATTCACAATATTCCGCCTTCAGTCTCGGCAATACGTCCGACCTTCTCCACGCAGAGTGAACGCACCGCAAAACGGGGATGTTGAAAGCACTTCCTGCCCAGGCGTGCAGCGGACTCACCTGTGCGGCCTAAATTAAGGCCGTCACCCAATCCGCGGGGATGTTGCCGCCCATTCCGTACGGTCGCGACTCTCGAGCCGCGCCTTACTTATTTTAGACGAATCTGATCCCGAATAGGTCGCATCCACCAAGCCGAACCAAACCCGTCCACATCTGTACAGTTCCGCCATTCCCAGCGCATTTGTTTCACTCCCTGCCTAAGCCGTATCATAAGTCCATCTATGCCTAGCTTTCCTGACAGCGCAATCATCATTCTCCTGGTTCTACTTCTCTTTGGACCGAAGCAGCTTCCGGTGCTGGCGCGTCAGTTCGGCAAATTGATGAATGACTTTCGCCGTGCCTCCAACGAGTTCCGCACTCAGATGGAGGACGAGCTGCGCATCTCCGAGCAGGCCGAGCGCCAGAAGCAGCTCGCCGCGTCATCCGCCGGGAAAGAACCCATCGAGCCAGCTCCGGCCAGCGAAGCCGAGACTGCCTACTCCAACTCGAACTTGCCTCCAAACGATCCTGCCCTCGAACCTGTGTCCGATTATGCCGTCGATACCGGTGATTCCCCGCACGAACCCGCATACGGCTCCATGTCCGAATCGACCCCTGAACCAGCTCCAGAATCTGCATCCGAGGACACGCCTGCAACACTGCCCATCGCGACCTCCGGCGACCTGAGTATCCTGCCTCCATCCACAGGTCTTCCCACACCCAACTCCGAACCGGAACTGCTGCCGGAAGACCCAATCCCGGCCCCTCAGGCCACGACGGAAACCGAGGCCCTCCATCCCTGACATAAATCCAATCGACCGCGCCCGCGCCGCTCTCGCAGACCGAGCCGACTTGCCCGGCATGAGCCTGATGGAGCACCTGGAGGAGCTGCGCAAGCGCATCATCAACTCCCTCAAATTTCTTGTCGGTGGCTTCGTGGTTGGCTGGATCTTTCGCGTGCGCCTCTACGGCTTCATTAAGAAACCGCTCGACGATCTCCATCTCGGCCTGTATTACGCCCACCCCACCGATCCCATCAACCTCTACATCAAGACCGCGCTGGTAGGCGGCGCGATCCTCGCCAGCCCCTTCATCCTCTACCAGGTCTGGCTCTTCATCTCGCCCGGCATGTATACCAACGAGAAGAAGTACGTCTGGCCGTTCATGAGCGCAACCGTAAGCCTCTTCCTGGCCGGCGCATGGTTCGGCTACCACTACGTTATCGAAGACGCCATCCGTATCCTGGTATTTGGGTTCGGAAAAAATTTCCAGCCGATCCTGACCATCGATGAGTACACAGGATTTTTTCTCTCCGTCATTCTTGGCCTCGGCATCTGCTTCGAACTTCCTATTCTGATTTTTTTTCTCGCGCTCTTCGGCATCGTCGACGCCAAATTCCTGCTGCGCCACTTCCGCTATGCCGTGCTCATCATCTTTATCGTCTCCGCCATCATCTGTCCGGACCCCAGTCCCGTCACAATGTGCATCTTTGCCAGTCCCATGCTGGCCCTCTACTTCCTAGGTGTAGGCGTTGCCTACTTTGTCCATCCCAACCGCCGCAAGCGTAAAGAGAAGTCCGCCGCATGATCCAGACCATTCGATCTGCATACCGAGTTGTCATTCTGACCCTGAACAGAGTGAAGGGGAACAATCCCCGCATTTCGCTTTCGCTCTTGCTCGTTCTCTTCTCCACGAGCCCAAACGTGCGTGCCCAGCAGCCAACCGGCCAGGCCATCTACAACCTCACCCTACAGCTCCTCAACGCTGCTCCCAAGCGCTTCAATGGCTCGCCCGGCCATCTTGCCGCCGAAGCCTTCATCAAGGACCACTTCAAGCCCGAGGCGGCCAAGGGCGACTTGATCACCGACCAGTTCATCGCCAACACCCCCGCCGGCCCGCAAACCATGCGCAACTACATCGTTCGCTTTCCCGGCAAAAAAGACGGCGTCATCGTCCTCGCCAGCCACTACGAGACCAACTACCCGTTGCGCGACATACCCTTCGTAGGAGCGAACGACGGTGCCTGCACAACGGCCCTGCTCATCGAGCTTGGCCAATACTTCCGTATCCACCCACCCCAGGGATATTCCATCTGGCTGCTCTTCGACGACGGTGAAGAGGCTGTCCAGTCCTGGTCCGAATCCGACTCGCTCTACGGCACCAAGCATCAGGCCGCCAAGTGGTACGCCGAAGGCACCGCAAAACGTATCAAGGCCGTGCTGATCGCAGACATGATTGGCGACAAGGACCTCAACATCCTGGAGGAGATGCAGTCCACCCCATGGCTGCGTTCCATCTTCCAGAAGGCCGCCGCCAACACCCACCACACTGCTAACGTCTTCAAGACCCAGGGGGAGGAGGAGGACGACCACATGCCCTTCCTGCAGCGAGGCATCCCCGCGCTCGATGTCATCGACGTAGACTACGGCCCACACACCGCCTCCATGCCCGACGGCTACCACCACACCGCACAGGACACCATCGACAAGATCAGTCCCCAGTCCCTGCAAATCTCCGCCGACCTCTTCCTCGAATCCATCCGCCTCATCGACCAGCACTGACCTATCCATGGGTTCGTCATTCTGGCGCAGCCAGAATCTCCGTAGTTGTATTCTCCTCACCGCCGGGTGCATCATCCTTCACCTTCGTATCGCGAACGACTGGGCAGCTGCGATAGCATCAAATCGTGCCCCCAACACCCACCGCCTACTGGATTGGATTTCACCTCGCGCTGCTGCTTCTGCTCGCCGTGGAGCGCACCTACGCACTCCGCCAGTTGCGTCTGGGCCGCGATCCTCAGCGTAGAGCACTCGTCACCACCTCGCTCTGGGTCACAACCGCTCTGTCGCTCGCCGCCTTCCTGCACCACACCTTTGGCCCAGCCGCCAGCGCGCAATACCTTACCGGCTACGTAATCGAACAGTCACTCTCTATCGATAATCTCTTCGTCTTCCTTCTGCTCTTCCGCCTCTTTCAGGTCGATTCAATCCGCCAGCCACGCGTCCTCTTCTGGGGAGTTGCGGGCGCGATCCTGCTGCGCGGACTCTTCATCGCCGGCGGTCTCACGCTGCTCGCCCATTTCACTTGGATCACATACGCCTTTGCGCTTATTCTCTTGATCGCCGCCGCCCGCCTGCTCTTCCCCGATGCGCAAAGCCACCCCGCGGTTACGCCCCGCTGGCTAGCCTGGCTCACCCACCTGCAACCAATAAGCCCACGCCAGGATTGCTTTGTCGTCCGCGAAAATGGCCGCCCCATGGCGACTGTCCTGCTGCTGGCTCTGGTCGCAATCGAGCTATGCGACGTTGTCTTCGCGCTGGACTCCATCCCCGCGGTCCTCTCTATCACCCGCAACGCTTTCCTCGCCTACACCTCTAACATCATGGCCGTCATGGGGCTGCGCGCGCTCTACTTCCTTCTGATTGGAGCACTCGTCCGCCTGCGTTTTCTGCACTACGGCTTGGCTGCGGTGCTCGGCTTCGCCGCGTTCAAGATGCTGCTCTCGCGCTGGATCGAGATCAGCCCACTCGCCTCGCTCACCGCCGTCCTCATCCTACTTGCGATCACCCTCGGCGCATCGCTTCTCGCCCCAGCCAGCGAGAAAACTTCTACTCAATAAACCTCAGCTCGCCACCCCAAACCACAGAATGTCGCGCCACACTCGCCCGCTCTGGGAAGTCTGTACGGTAGTGTGCTCCACGGCTCTCTTCCCGCCCCAAGGCAGCCTGCACAATCGCCTCCGCTACCACCAGCAGGTTACGCGCCTCCAGGGCCTTCCGCGTTATTCTCATGGGCTGCGTAGCTTGCAGCGCCTCCAGCCCCGCCTGAGCCCCCTGTAGCCCCGCCGCATCGCGCATCAGCCCTGTATCGCACCACATCAGCGCCTGAAGCTCGGCAATCCACCCCGCCACATCCTCCGGCTCACCCCCAGCTCCAACCGCCACGCCTGCTGTTCCCTGTTCCCCATCTCCTGTCAGGGTCCCCAACGAGCGGTCCTGGCTCGATGGGATGACTATTACCTGTTCTAAAACCATCGCCTCCGCCGCCAGCGCGCCGAACACCAGCCCCTCCAGCAGCGAGTTGCTGGCCAGCCGGTTCGCCCCATGCACACCCGTGCAGGCCGCCTCACCTGCCGCGTACAGACCGGCTAGAGAACTCCTGCCATGCACGTCCGTCCTGATACCGCCCATCAGGTAGTGGGCCGCTGGACGCACCGGAATCCTGTCCCTCGCCAGCTCCAGCCCGTAAACCCCCAGAAATTTGGAGATACCCGGAAACCTCTTCTTGATATCCTGCTTCTTCCCCGCCTCCCGCATGTCCAGATAGACCTCGCCCTGCATCGCCTCGCGCGCAATCGCACGCGCCACCACATCCCTCGGGGCCAACTCCAACCCCTCGTGATATCGCTGCATAAACCGTTCCCCACTCTCGTTCACCAGCCATGCACCCTCGCCGCGCAGCGACTCGCTCATTAGAAACCGAGGCGCACCGGGTAGCGCAAACGCCGTTGGATGAAACTGAAAGAACTCCATGTCCATCAGCTCTGCGCCCGCGCGGTACGCCATGGCAATGCCGTCTCCCGTTGCTACGGCTGGATTGGTCGTCTCGCTATACACCTGCCCCGCGCCGCCGCTGGCTAGTAGCACAGCCCGCGCCCGCACCTCAATCAGCTCTCCCTGAGCATTCAGCAGTGTCGCCCCCACCACGCGGTCGCGCTGCGAGTTGAGAATCAGATCCACCGTAGTTGCCCACTCCATCAACTCCACATGTTCCAGTCCGCGCACATGACGCAGTAACGACACCGAAATCTCGCGTCCTGTCGCATCACCATGCGCATGGAGAATCCTTGCCAGGCTATGCGCGCCCTCCCTCGTCTTCATCAGCTCGCCAGCCCGCGCAGGGCCTCCTTCCGGCCCATCTCCAGCCACATAGCGATCGAAACCCGTGCCCCAGCGCAGCAGCTCATCTACCCGCTTAGGGCCCTGCTCTACCAGGACGGCCGCAGCCGCCGTATTCACCAGGCCATCGCCCGCTGCAACCGTGTCCGACAGGTGCAGCGCCACATCCTCCTCGCCACCCATGGCCACCGCGATCCCACCCTGCGCATAGGCCGTATTCGACTCCGCCAGCCCCTCCTTGGTCACAACCAGCACGCTGCCTGCCCCGGCCAGCCCCACTGCCGCGCGCAAACCAGCAACCCCACCACCCACCACCAAATAATCCACTTCGCGCATCTCTCAAGGCTACCACTGCATCGCAGACCAAAATGGCGATACCATAAAGCCATCGTGTCCACCATCCGCGTCACCCCCCCCGCCGCCACGTACGACGTCCACATCGTCCCCGGACTGCTGCGCACCCTCTACCCGCGCCTGCGCAGGCTGACACCCGGTAAAACTCCCAGCCTCTTCGTCGTCTCCTCGCCGCAGATCTGGGCTCTCTGGCATGATCGATTCCTCACCAGCTTCCCCGAGGCCCATCAGCCCACCGTGCTCTTCTTCCCAGCAGGTGAATCGCACAAGCGCCTCGCCTCCGTCGAGTCACTCGCCCAGCAGCTCTCCCTCGCCGGGGCCGACCGCGACTCCATCCTGCTGGCCTTTGGAGGCGGCGTCATAGGCGACGTTACGGGCTTCCTTGCCGCAATCTACATGCGTGGCATCCGCTACGTTGGCTTACCCACCACGCTGCTCGCCCAGGTCGATTCATCCCTCGGCGGCAAGACCGGCGTCAACCTCCTCGCCGGCAAAAACCTCATCGGCGCCTTCCACCACCCCCTCGCCGTCTTCGCGGACATCGATCTGCTCGCGACGCTCCCCGACGCCGAACTCCGCGCCGGGCTACAGGAGGCGATCAAAGCAAGCATAATCCGTGACGCGAAGTTATTTCGCTATATGGAACAAAATGCGGATTTAATACTTGGCAGAATAAATAAACCAGGTGCCCCACATCTCGATTCTGAGATGTGGGATGCGAAGTTCGGCCCCGATCCTGCCGCCTTGCAAAAAGTCGTCGCCGCCAGCGTTCGCGTCAAGGCCGAAGTCGTCAGCCAGGACGAGAAGGAGTCCGGCCTGCGCATGATTCTCAACTTCGGCCACACCATTGGCCATGCCATCGAGGCAGCCACCCACTACCGCAAGCTCCTCCACGGCGAGGCAGTCGCCTGGGGCATGATCGCCGCTTTGCACCTCTCGCTGACCCGCCAGCGCATCAGCCAAGAGAAGTTCGCCCGCATGGCCAACCTTATCCTGCGCTACGGCCCCATTCCGTCCTTCAAGGCCGACCCCGCCAAGCTCGTAGCGCTCACCTCATCCGACAAGAAGAAGCGCAGTGGCCGTCGAGCCTTTGTCCTCGCCACTGGCATCGGCCGCACCGAAGTCGTTTTCGATGTCACCGACGCAGAGCTCCTCTCCGCCACCAAGAACATGCTCAAGACCATGCAGCAGGCTAAAGGATGAGTGCGGCATCCCCCAAGCCCGACCCCACCCCCGGCGCGCGCCCCAGCGGCGTCTCCGACCCCGCCGATGCGGCCCAGAGCATCCAGCAGATGTTCGACGCCATTGCGCCGCGCTACGACCTCGCCAACCACCTGCTGTCGGCAGGGATTGATCGTATCTGGTGGCATCGCACTGCGCGCGCCCTGCGCCCCATCCTGGCCCGTCCCGAGGCCGTCGTCCTTGACCTATGCTGCGGCACCGGCGACATGACTCTCGCCCTCGACAAGCTCCGCCCCCAGCCACAAATTCGGGTGCCTCATTCATCACAGTCTCATCGCGATGGGTGGGAGGAGAATCGGGTGCCCCAGGTTTCGACTCTGAGACCTGGGATCGAAGCGTCACCAGAACCCATCCTCGCCGTCGACTTCTCACGCAACATGCTCGCCCTGGCCCAGCCAAAGTTCTCTGGTCGCAACATACACACTGTCGAGGCCGACGCCCTCCATCTGCCCTTTGCTAACGCATCCAACGACCTGGTAACCTGCGCATTCGGCTTCCGCAACCTGGCCAGCTACACCGAGGGCCTCGCCGAGCTATACCGTGTCCTGCGTCCCTCCGGCCAGATCGCCATCCTTGACTTCAACCAGCCCACCGGCCTGGTGGGCGCTGTCTACTCGTTCTACTTCAAAGGCATCCTGCCGCTGCTGGGACGACTCATCTCGCGCGATCCCCGCGCCTACACCTATCTTCCTGAATCGGTCACCCGCTTCCCCAGCCCACCGCGCATGATGGAGATGATTTCCGCCGCAGGCTTCACCACGCCCACCTGGACGCCATACACCTTCGGCATCGCTGGCCTCTACCGCGCCACCAAACCATAAGCTTCACCCGACGAGGTTATCGCCTGTGATCGAGCACGCGCCCTCTGCATCCTCGCCCAATCTCATCGCCCACGCCCTGCGCAAATTCTCCTGGCGAATCCTTCCTCTCATTGCGCTCGGCTACGGCACAGCCTACATGGACCGCGTCAACATCAGCTACGCCGCGCTGCAGATGAACCACGAGCTGCACTTCTCCAACACTGTCTACGGCTTCGGCGCGGGTCTCTACTTCCTCAGCTATGCTGCATGCTCTATCCCCTCTAACCTCATGCTCTACCGCTTCGGAGCGCGCCGCTGGCTCAGCTACATCATGGTTATGTGGGGCATAATCGCAATGGCCATGCTTTTTGTGCGCACTCCCATGCAGTTCTACGTTTCGCGCTTTCTTCTTGGAGTGGCGGAGGCGGGCTTCTTTCCCGGTATTGTCTATTATCTCTTTCAATGGTATCCAGCGGCCATGCGCGCCCGCGCGGTTAGCCGTTTCTACATCGCATTTCCCATCAGCACGGTAGTCATGGGCTCACTCGCCGGTGCGCTGATGGACCTCAACGGTCGCCTCGCTATGGCTGGCTGGCAATGGCTTTTCATGCTAGAGGCGATTCCCGCCATAGTGCTTGGAATAGTCTTTTTTCTTCTTCTACCAGACGGACCCGCCGATGCGCCTTGGTTAACCGAACCGGAGCGTTCAGCCATTCTTGCCGCCGTCGCGCGGGACACCGTCGCAACGCCAGCCCATCAATCCATCGGGCCAGCCTTCCGCGACCCACGCGTCTGGCTCATCGGCCTGGTCTTTCTCTGCGTCCAGGCAGGCAACTCCGTCTACAGCTTCTTCGCTCCAGCCATAGTCAAAGGCATCACCGGAGCAAACATTGCCAACACTGGCTTCCTGTTGGCCCTGCTGGGCATCCTGGGAGCAGCCTCCATGCTCCTCGCCAGCATCTACTCAGACCGCTCCGGACAGCGCTATAACCACGTTCTTCCCGACTGTCTGCTGATGCTGACAGGCTTCGTCGCATGTGGGATCTCTATGTCTCCCCGTATCGCGCTTCCTGCGCTTGCCATCGTCTTCTGTAGCTACTGCGCCATGCAGGGTCCGCTATGGGCCATCCCAGCGGCATATCTCTCCGGCCGCTCCGCCGCTGCCGGCATCGCCGCCATCAACATGATAGGCATCCTCGGCGGCTTTGTCGGCTCCTACTGGATGGGCTTCGCCCGTGATCTTACCGGAAACTACCAGCGGGGTCTGCTCATCATGACGGTTCCCATGCTCGCTGCCACGGCCATCATGCTCTATCTTCGTCGCCAGGCCACTCTCACAAACCGATGCGCAACGCCCTCGATGCTGTAGCATCTCTTCCATGAGCCCCACGGCCATACACCAGGACGTTCTCAGCCAGCCGCACGCCGCCAAGCGCTCCGCAGCGGCCTTCTCGGTTGCCGCCGCGGCGCTTGTTGCGGTGCTTAAGTTGATGACCGGCCTGCTCACCGGATCGCTCGGAATGTTGAGCGAGGCGGCCCACTCCGCCATCGATCTGATCGCTTCGGCCATTACCCTGTTCTCCGTCCAGGTCTCCGACCGTCCAGCCGACGAAGTGCATAACTACGGCCACGGCAAGGTGGAATCGCTCGCTGCCTTCGTCGAGACCGGCATTATGTTCACCTCCTGCATCTGGATCGTGTACGAGGCCGTCGACCGCATCGTTCTCCACCGCCATCTCGCGCTGCTGCCCTCGCTCTGGCCCTTCGCCGTGCTGCTGGTCTCCATCGCGGTCGACTTCAGCCGCTCGCGCACCCTGGGCCGCATCGCGCGTCTGCATCGCTCCGACGCCTTGGCCGCCGATTCTCTTCATTTCGCCACCGATATGTGGGCAACGCTGGCCGTCATGTTCGGCCTTGGGGCCACATTCGCAGGTGAGCGCTTTGTCCTGCCCTGGCTGGAGTTCGCTGACCCCATCGCAGCCCTGGTGGTCGCCGGGGTCATTCTGCGCGTCAGTTGGCGGCTAGCCCACCAGACCATCGACACTCTGCTGGACGCCACACCCACCACCGACCCCACCAGTCACCAACCACAGTCCAAGGACCAGCTCCGCGCCAATCTCCTCCACGATCTCACCGCCATCCCCGGCGTGCTATCGGTGGAACGGCTGCGCACCCGCCGCTCCGGCTCCAACTACTTCGCCGACGTCACCCTCGGCCTTCCGCGCAATCTCACCTTCCAGCGCTCCGAGCAGCTCACCCTGGCCGCCACGCTGGCTGTGCAGCGCCACCTGCCCGCCGCCGACGTTGTCGTTCACTCCGTTCCTACCGCCTCGCTTGCGGAGAGCGTCCACGACCGCATCCGCGCCGTTGCCGCTCTCCGCAACCTCGCCATCCACGAGATCAGCGTGCAACAGATCGCCGCGGAGCGGCATAACACCCATTATCCCCAGTTGCACATCGAGCAGCACCTGGAGGTGGATGAGACCATGCCTCTGCGACAGGCCCACGAACTGGTCACAGACCTGGAGGCCGAGATGCGCCGAGAGGTCCCTTCCATCGCCTCCATCCTCACCCACATCGAGAGCGAGCCGGCCACCATCGAGCGTCCCGCCTCGCTGGAGCGCGACCGTGAGCTTGAAGTTCGTCTGCGCCGTGTTGCCGCAGCCTTCCCGGAGATACTCGATATCCACGAGGTATACGTCACCCGCCACGCGCCCAGCGTCGTCCCTGCCGCCCCCCACTCCGTGTCAGTAGACCCATCCTCAGCCGGGTCTTCATCAGCAACTGGCAACTGGCAACCAACAACCGCTTTCCCTGAGCGTACCCAGGTATCCTGCCACTGCACCCTGCCGGACAATCTCCCCATGGCACGCGTGCATGCCGTCATCACCGCACTGGAAGGCGCCTTCAAACTCGACGCTCCCGAGGTCGACCACCTGCTCATCCACCCCGAGCCGGCCACCGACAATCGCCGCTGACTACCCCGCCGAGTTATGCTATCTTTTTTTTCGCAGGAGGAAGTATGAAACGGTCCCACGTACTGCTTGCTACATTAGTCGCGTTTTCACTGACAACATTCGCACTATTGGCACAACAGAAAGGCGCAATGCCCCACACTGCTGCGCCTAAGCCGCCTTCGCGTGGTCCCGTGGCCTTCCACGGCACGCCAAACACTCAGCCGAACCGCAAATATAGCGACGCGCCCGGCCATCCCAATGTGCCCCACGTCGAGACGGACGGCAAGTGGGTCGGCCACGACACCGGTCGCAAAGACCCGAACTACCACCTGGATCATCCCTTTGCCCACGGCCGATTCACCGCGGGCTTCGGCCCCACGCACATATGGCGACTAGCTGGCGGTGGGCCCGATCGTTTCTGGTTCGGCGGCTTCTACTTCCACGTCGCACCCTTCGATTTCGCATTCTGCAACAACTGGTTCTGGGACTCCGATCCCATAATTCTCTACGAGGACCCAGATCACATCGGCTGGTACCTTGCCTACAACGTTCGCCTTCGCGCCTACGTTCACGTCGAATATCTCGGCCAGTAGTTCCATCTAATTGGAGCACATAAAAGATTGTGCCCCGCATCCATAGTCTCAGGACTTGGGGCACATCTTGCTCCTAAAGTTCTAACCAGCCGCCGCAGCCAGCTCAGTTTACGTACGTATCCACCTCTGTCTCGGACGATGCCAACTTCGCCCCTTCAGCCAGCTTCCGTTCGTCATACGAGCGATGGATCTCTTCCACCACCGCGGGAAAATCCTTGGCCGCCACAGCCCGTGAAAAATAGAACCCCTGGGCCTCATCGCAGTTGCGTCGCGCCAGAATTTTAAGGTGGTCCATCGACTCCACCCCTTCTGCTGTCACCTTGATGCCAAGATGGTGCGACATGGACAGGATTGCCCGCACTACGGTCGCCGCGTTGGGCTCAGAGACCGCCTTCAGAATAAAACTCTGGTCGATCTTCAGCCGATCCACGGGGTACTTCAACAGATACGAGAAACTGCAGAATCCCGTCCCGAAGTCGTCGATCGCAACGCGCGCGCCAAGCTTGCGAATCTGTTGCAGCTTCTCCAGGTTCGACGCCGAGTTGACCATGAGCACCCTCTCCGTCAACTCCACCTGAAGGCTCTTCGCGGGCAGTCCACTGCTCTCCAGCGCCTCGCAGATCACCTGTAACAGGTTGCTCTGCTCGAACTGTCGAGGCGAAAGGTTCACCGAGACCGCCAGATCCATCCCCAGATCGTCGCAGATCGACTTTGCCTCCACGCACGATTGCTTCATCACCCACTCGCCGATGGGGACGATCATTCCTGTCTCCTCCGCCAGCGGAATAAAGCTCGAGGGTGACAGCAGGCCAAGCTTAGGATGGTGCCAGCGCAGCAGCGACTCCATGCCAACCACCCGTCCCGTGGTCAGCGACACCAGCGGCTGGTAGTGGAGGGACAGTTCCTCCCTGGCCAGCGCGTGACGCAGCGCCGAATCCATCGACATGCGCTCCTGAGACTCCTTCAGCATCGCGTCGGCGAACATCTGGTATTGGTTCCGGCCATTTTCTTTGGCAACATAGGTCGCCGCATCGGCTCGTTCCAGCATGGTATCCACGTCCCCCGCGAAGTCGGGATAGACACACACCCCGATGCTGGCGGTCAGGTTGACTTCCTTCTCCCCAACATGCGCGGTGCTGGCAATCAGATGGACCAGCCTTCGCGCGCAAGCCTCTACGTCGCTGACGCTGCCAATGTGCGGCATCACAATCACGAACTCATCGCCGCCTAGCCGTCCCAGGGTGTCCCAGCCACGCGGCGTGCCTGTGTGTCGCAGCGATTGATGCAGACGTTCCGCGATTCCCAGCAGTATCTCGTCGCCAGCTCGGTGTCCCAGCGAATCGTTGAGCCACTTGAAGTGGTCCAGGTCAATCACGAATACAGCAACCTTGCGCCCTTCCTGCGCCGCCTTCTCGATCGCGTCGGCTATGCTTTCGCGCAGCAGCAGGCGGCCCGGTAGGCCAGTCAACTGGTCGTGGGAGGCCATATGTTTCAGGTACGTCATCAATTGCTTTCGTTCTGTGATGTCGGAGGCGATCGCAATGTATCCGCTGATCGATCCTCCGCCATCCCGTACCGCAGTCACAGCGACATGCACTGGAAGACTGGTCCCGTCCCGCTGTATGTAGGTACAGTCCCTCTCATCCACCTCTCCCAGTATTGCCTTCGCCGTCAGCAGACGGAAGCTTTGCACCCCTGTGCCATCGTATGTCGGGTCTTCGCCGGCCTGAACGTTCAACTCATCGGGATCGTGTAGCTTGGTGATCGAAACCTTACCCACAACTTCAGCGCGAGTATACCCCGTCAACTTTTCGGCAGCCCCGTTCATCGCCCGGATCATTCCAACCAGGTCTGTCTCGATAATGCTGACCGGCGCCGTTTCAAAGATCGAGTTGCTGAAGTTCGTTAAACTGCGGTAGCGATCTTCGTTGTTCTTGACTTTGGTTACATCGCTGACGGTCACTGCCACGCCATCGTCAAGCTTGATAATCCGCCGTCGCAGCCACCTCTCTTTGCCATTGTCCAGCGGAACCGAAAACTCCTCGCCCAGCGGTTCCCCGGTTAGCACCACATTGCGATATTTCTCGCATAGTTCGCGTGTGCTGTCGGCTGGGAACAGCTCACACATCTCCCGCTCCAGCACCTCGACGCGCGATCTTTTCAGCAGCTTCTCGGCATGGTAATTCACATACCGGTAACGGAACCCCACAATCTCGCCCGCCCTGTCCCTCACCGACTCCATGATGGTAAATGCATCCGGGCTGGTCTCCGCAGCCATGATAAATCTTGCATTTTCCTTACTCGTTTGCAGATATCCGCCCGTCCGGTTCCGTTCGCGCCACACCACCAGAAGCACCGTGATCGCCAGGGCCATCATTCCCCATGTATAGCCATGGGTCAAGGTAGGCGATAGCGGGGAGCCACCTGCATCGACAAGCCTCCATGCCAGCACAATCACAGCAACCAAAGCTGCCGCAAACAGCGTCAGGCGAATCGTACGATAATTCCTGCTCCGCAACTCCATCAGAAAGGTTCGCCTTCCGTGTCACATCGGTGACGGAATAACTCTGGATATCGCATCTTAGAGTTCTAGAATGGCCTGCACACGCACGTAATGCAAGGCTAGCATCCTGCAAAATAAGTAGAACTACCCGGAAGGTATCTCAACTACAACTATTGCGTAATCTTGATACCCTCTTCGTTGTGGCCAAAAATAGCTGGGAACCACGTTGCAAAGCCTTGTAACCCATGCCCAACTGCGGTCTTAAACCATAAAAAATCACCGCCCCGTCGCAACGCTTCGTCCCAATTTTCGTCTAATCGGAAAGTGATGAGACCTCCGCGAACCGTTCAACCAGCCTTCATCGCCGCGTTGTTGCTCCTGTCCGCGGCCTGCACATCATTCTTGCCGGCACAGCCACCCGCAGTCGCACAGTCCGGGCCTTCTACCTCGCCCGCTGACCAGACATCCCCAGGACCCACTCTCAGCGTCAATGCGCGTCTGGTCAACATCCCTGTCGTCGTCCACGATAAAAAGGGAGCTCTGGTACAGAATCTCTCCAAGGACAACTTCGTCCTTATGGTCGACAATGAGCTTCAGACCATCCGCTACTTCAATATGGACACGAACCTTCCTCTCACACTCGGCCTTCTGGTCGACGTCAGCATGAGCCAGCGCGACGCTATCGACGACGAGCGAACCGCCAGCTTCGCCTTCCTGGACGACATGCTCACCGCCCCCGCCGGCCGAGACAAAGCCTTCATCGTCCAGTTCGCCCACCAGACCGACCTGCTGCAGGACGTCACCAACTCCAAACCCAAGCTACAGGCTGGCCTCAAGCAACTGGAGACATCAGCCACCGGCGGCGACTCCAGTGTTACCCAGGTCAACTCAGGTTCCGACACCGGCGACAGCTCCGCCCGCACGCGTCGAGGGGGGGGGACCACCCTCTACGATGCCCTCTTCCTCTCTTCCGACGAGTTGATGAGCAAGCAGACGGGGCGCAAGGCAGTCATCATCCTCTCCGACGGAGTGGACAGCGGCAGCAAGGAGAGTCTCTCCTCATCGATTGAAGCGGCCCAGCGCGCCGACACCATCGTCTACGCAATCTACTTTAAAGGCCGCGAGGCGGATAGCGGATTCAATCGTGACCAGGGCCGCCAGGGTGGAGGATATCCGGGAGGCCGTGGAGGCGGCTATCCCGGCGGTGGCTACCCCGGTGGAGGCGGAGGCTATCCAGGAGGCGGTCAAGGCAGACAGCCTGAGAGCCTGCCTGCCCGTCCAGACGGCAAGAAGATACTGCAGCGCTTGGCGGACGAGACCGGAGGAGGCCTCTTCGAGGTAAGCAAGAAAATGACCTTAGCCGACATCTACAAACAGATCGGCGCCGAGCTGCGAGCGCAGTACCGGCTGGGCTTCACGCCCGACAAGGACACCGCCTCCGACGGCTACCACCGTATCGACCTGTCCCTCACAAAGTCCAGCCCCAAGAACCTCTTCCTGCAGACCCGCGATGGCTACTACTCCGGCGACTAATTCTTCCTTATTTTTCCTAATCCCAACCTCCTCTGCAAATGCCGATCGCGTGGCCCCCTCAAGGAGAACCACGCGATCTTGTTATGGCCGTAGTTGCTGGAAGTTCTAGTTGTCTAGTGTTGGAAAGTCCGGCCTTTGATTGTCCGGCGGAGTGGGATAGGTCTTGCTGCCGTCGTTCAGTTCAAGACGGACGTAATCCCATACCACTCCGGTGGTTTCGTCTCCCGCTGGAACAGTAAACGTCATCTCATTCGCGCCCGCCTTCATCAGCGATGCGTCGAACTTCACAATGTACTGGTTCCACACGCCCTTGTCCGTGTTGTAACGCAGAGCGTTGGTTGCAACCGGACGGATGCTTCCAGCGGGTTGTCCGTTGACCCCCACATCTAGGGTAGTGCTGTCAGCCCCAGCCAGCGCGATCCGAAGGACTGCCGTGCCGGTCGAGGCCTTGGCCATATTGAACTTAACCGTCCAGGTGGTCGCCCGTCCACGTCCCCAAGCTTCCCACGGATCTCCCGTAGTCGCTGGGATTGCCACCCAACCGAAGCGCTGGTTGGCAGGGTCCTTGGCGTCGGGGTTCAGCCACGCGGTGTTGGTGGAGTGTGGCACCTCCTGGAAGAACCAATCCTTGGCGTAATTGCTCTTGCCGATGGTGTACGTTATGTCGTTGGGGAAGAGCAGGCTATAGCGCAGTCCCCAGCCCCATAGCCAGTAGTTCGCGGGATCGCCCTTGAAGAACTTATCTCCAGTGCGATCGGGGTAGCCGATATCCCATATCTGCTTGCCGTAGCGGACCGGCTGCCAGTCGATCTTGCCCAGGTTCACGGTCTGGCCCGCTTCCACCGTGACCTTTGCGGTGCGGTCGTATTCGCCCAGCACTCCGTTGGCAAAGGCGCGCAGAACATAGGTGCCAGGCCGTACATTGGAAATAGTGAATCTGCCATCCTCCGAACCGATGGTCCAGAACTGGTAGTAGTCTCCGTCGTGCGGCCAGGTTACGATAGGGCCGTTTCCTGCCCGTGTCTGGAACCCGGCTCCAGCTCCCGTGTAGTTAGCGTGCGTGAGACCCACATTCAGATTGGGCAATGTCTTCTTCGTCGCTTGCAGGTCGTCCAGAACAAGTTGTCCGGTGACCGTGCCTCGTTCCGCCTTCTTCGGATAATCCATCCCCTGGACCCAGTTGTACGGCCAGGCGGCCTTGACCGTCTTCGACTTGGCAACCGCGTCATTCCACAGTGCAAGAGCATTGTCGTGCCATACTTTCGGCACGGACGGCATACCGCTACCCGAGGTGGCAGTCAGCTTGTCCAGGTCAGCCTGCGACGGGTCCTTGGGATCAGCCAACGAATCGAAGTAGACAAAGATCGGGCCAACCACGCGCTTCCAGTCCTGACCGGCCTCGATGTCGGTGTTCGCTCCGCCGCCGTAGTGGCCGGAGGTCCAGTAGTCCAGAATGGTGGATTGCAGGTGGTCGATTAGGTCCAGCTTCTCCGGGCCACCGCTGATGTATTCGTTGGACGGATTGATGAAATAGACGCCGATGTGGTCCTTGGTGCTCGACCAGCCCCAGGCAGTGAGCTTGTACATGTCCTGGTTATAGGTGTACTTGTGCTCCACTGAGTTCTTGTAGATGCCGGAGGTGTAGATGCTCTGCTCTTTGGCGTGAATCGTGATGCCGCCACGTGCAAAGCTCATCAGCATGTTGCGGTCATTGTCCACCGAGAGCCAGTCGAAGGTCGGATTCATCGACTCCAAAATGAAGCGGTCTTCGCCCACATGCGCCGCAGGATACGAAGCCGGATGGGTGTACTCGGCATAGGTGTAGAAACCGCTGCTGCCGCGTTCCAGTGTGTAGCGCGTCTCGATATCCATGCCGTTGCCGGGACGGCCGCCCCCGCCACCACCACGACCGGCCATTGCGCCGGGAGCGCCGCGGCCACCTGCACCGGGAGCACCTCCAGGACCTGCAGCGCCAGCTACTGCAGCTCCGGGAGCGCCGGGAGCACCAGCACCAGCGGCGCCCGCTGCTCCACCGCCGCGACCGGCACGACCACCTGTGCCGCGACCACCAGCGCCGGCAGCGCCAGCAGGACCGCCGGGACCAGGTCCACCTGCGCCGGGGCCACCTGCAGGAGCGCCGGGCCCAACGCCCTTAACAGAGACCTCTGCCCGTTCGCCGCCGTTTGTCGCCGGATCTATCGTCACCTTTGCGGTAATGACGCCACCGGGAGTCCGCTCCCAGTTTTCGCCGCCACGGCCCAGAACGCTGACTCCGTGATATACAAGCTCTGCGATACTGCCGTTGCCCTTGCGGATGGTTAGCTTGACCATGCCGTTGTCCATAGTCCACGTGTCGCCGTTATCGGTCAGCGTCACTGGATCGTTGACCGATACTTTTGCCACCTTCGGCAACGTAGACGACGCAGCCTGCGCTGTGGCAGCAGGTTTCGCAGTTGCGGAAGCCTTCGCTGGGGCGGCAGGCTGAGCCACTACACCGTAGGTCACTATAACTGCCAGTGCAAGAAACAGGGATATGAAAAGGAGCCTTGCTTTGGTCATGACGCCAACCTTTCACAACTATTCTGAGAATTTTGAGCTTTCGAATATCGGAGCCAGAGAACTATAGCCGCATAGCCGCGTAACCGTCAACGGTCACAGCTCTCCTACCGGCAGATGGACGAATGCCTGTACGTGTATACGAAGTCGGGAAGGAAAAGTCTCAGCGATGCTTTGCACCCAGCCCAGAAGCGCATCATTCAAGCATGATGGATCACACCTACAGCCCGCCGCACTGCTGCGACCGGATGCGTGGGCACACGACTGTTGTGGAAGGAATGGAGCCGATGAACGGATTTGAACCGTTGACCTACGGTTTACGAAACCGTTGCTCTACCGCTGAGCTACATCGGCCTGCCAGCCTCATTCTACCGGCTCCGTACCCATCGCGCAAAGTCCGTGGACGCATTCATAGCAATCCAATCCACGTCGGTTTTGAAGGGGCGCGGCCTCAGACACGCTACTTCGGAAAAGAATGAATTTCGGACTATAGTCCACGAGCGAATACTCATCTTGCGCATCCTCTTCCCTACCGTATCTCCCCGAAGTGAACGTCCTCCTCCGCCTTCGTTCCTGGCTGGTCCAGAAACTGGATCGATGTTGCCGGTCCCAGGTTGTTCGGCGGAGTCCACTCGCGTAGCGCCCACACAATCTGCTTGGCCGGGTTTACCTCAATCGCCTGCACCGAACCCGGCGCGTTGTCCGCGTTATTGGTCCACTCGTTCACCCAGTTGTTGATCACAGTATCGCCGTTGGTTAACCGTCTCGCCTCCTGCAAGCTGGCAAACTTATAGCCAGGAGCATCCGCCGGGGTCCAGCTCCACACTGTATCGCCGCGCTGCGTCACCTCGCGCACACCGATCCGGTCCGTGATCAGCACATTCCCATTGGCCAACGGGTCCGCGCTCCACACGCTCGGCCCAGGGAACGACCACAGCTCATGACCGTCGGAGTCGTACTCCACCACCTTGTTTAGGTCCATGTGTGACACCAGCAACGTCCCGGCCGCTGTCAGCCGCGCATGGCGAAACTGCGGATGCACATTCACCGGATGCTTCACCGCCAGCGGGAACTCCTTCTCAATTGCTCCCGTCGTTATGTTCACAACTCGTAGTACAGCGCCCGGATCGCCGTTCATGATGTATAGCACATGCTCGTTCCCAATCGGCACCGCCGTATGGATCTCATGGCCCGCCGGTGGCTCGTAGTTCCAGACCACCTTTTTGTCCTGTGTGATCTCCGTAACGCCAAACTGGTGCGCATACAGAATGTTCCCGTTGGACAGCATCACCATGTCGCTGATCTCGCCCTTGCCCGCGGCGTCATCATAGTTCCAGACAATCTTTCCTCCGCGCACGATAAATATCTTCCGGTCATGCGACTCGCCCGAGTAAACGAAGTCATGCTGCGCCAGCCCTCTTCCAGGCAGTACCGCTGGGGCCCGCCCCTCCGTCGACGCCGCGCCGTATGCCCCTGCAATCGCAGGCGCCTGCGCGCACAACCCATACGAAACTCCAAAAAGCACAGCAATCCCAGCCCCCTTGATCATCGGTCTCGAAACCTCGTTCACAGAGAAATATCCAGCCCGACTATACTAACGCCTTATGCCATCGCGGCTCGCAACGTATTCGCTCATCTCAACGCGCATCGTGCTACCTGGCCGTCAGGGCCGCCAGGCACGGCGCAATCACCATAGCTACAAATACAAGTCCTGCAAGAATGTCGTGCATCGAAGGCCCCTTCCATTCGATCGAGTGCGGAATTCAATTCACCTTATCGCTATCGGCGAAACCGGCTCACGCCAATAGGCAACCATCTCAATCCGCGCACTTAGGTCACGGCTCCGCTGTCGTCCTCCTTGCGTCCGCGCGCATTTGTTGTCTCACATACGCGAAAAGGCCACCCGGCAACAGGGCGGCCTTTTCTTTAGGGAGAATAGTTCCAACGGAGGCAAAGCCATCAGAACTTTCTGGCTGCATACTAAGTTTGGCTAAAACCGGTGTCAAGGCTAAAACTTTACTATCGCAACCGGATGATAATAAACAATTTACTCAATCGGTTGATTCGGAGTATATTCGTCTATTATTCGTTTTTTCTGTTGCAAAATAACTATAACGTAATTTTAAATCAATGCGTTAGCTTCAAAGAATGCACCTTTAGATGTGCAGATAGGCCACCGCGCTCTTTCTCGCCTATTACGCTCCTCACATCCCGCTGCACTGTTTCATGCCTCGGGACCCCCCAGACGCTTGCCTGCCGGCCCACTTAAATCAATGCGCAGAAACTCCGGTTCCGTAGCAGCCGACTTGCCTTGCATCACGCGAACCAGTGCCCGCCCGCCGCCAAGGAACAGCGCCAGCACAATCGCCGCCAAAAAAGCCAGGCAGCAAAAGATCGTAATGCTGACTAACAGGCTGAAAGTCTTGCGAACCTCTGTTTGATAATCCAGCGGCACAGGCTTGTTCCACGTCACCTCGCTGCGCAGATGAATCCCGTCCACCGTCCTCTGCGCATCCTCCACCGGCCACGCGCCTGAAGTCAACACCAGCAGCGTTCCCTCTCGCCGAATCTTCACCGTTCCCGTAAGAGACGTGCCCGGCTGCCTGCTCAGCTCCTCGATCGCCCGCTCATGCTCCCCAGCAATCTCTGGCGTCGGATATAGCAGCAGTGTCAGCTCTCCGCCGCCCTTATACTTCGCCGTCACCGCCTCCGCGCTCTTCTCGAATCCCACCATCTCTGCGGGCAGCACACCACCCATCTCACGATAGCTCGCCACTCCTAGCGCATAGCACAACGAATCGGCGTCCAGTCCCTTCACCGGCAACAACTCTGGAAGCGGTGGTGCAATCCCCATCGGGCCGCCCACCTTGGGCAGATGGTCGATCAGTTCTTTTGTCAGTGCAAGCATTGCCTCGTGGTCCAGCTTGAAGTCGCCCACCACTACATTGACCCCGCTTCGCAGCAGTAGTTCATCTCCGCTCGAGACCGCGTCGTCGCCCACCTTCTCCGGCCGCATCCCAGATTTCCTAAAATAGTCGAATGCTGCAACCGCGCCGCTGGCATCGCCGAACTCGTACACCGTAATCGTTCCCGACTCCATTGCGCCTTTGACATCGGGGGTATACTCCGATCGCGCGTAGCGTCGCAGCCCGTCCTCGCTCATCGCGGCCTTGTAGTTTGTATCGACCAGACCCAGTCCATCGCCGGCATCGCCCTCGCTCACTCGCTTCAGCCTACCCAACGTCGCAGGCAGCAACGGCGTGGGCGGCTCCACCAGCAAGGTCTTTGCCACCGGCCCCGGAACCTGTACCTGCGTCTGCGCTTGCGCGTAAACGCCTGCGCCCATCGCAACACACATCAACGCGGCAACTCCACAAACCGCAACCCTTGCTGCCATTCGATGCAAATCTCCCATACTTCGCTCAGATTACCACCGCCGCGCTTCTCTTGCTCGACTCCACCCGCGTGCAAAAGAACGTGTCCTCAGCATGTGCGGAAGGGACGGCTTCAGCCGGCCGAAAGCCGTATCCATTTTATGACTGCGCTTCTTCGATTGCGCAGCAATCGAAGAAGCGCAACAACCGCATTTCAACTCTTTTGGGTTATTGGTAGCATCATCCTGTGCTGGAACTCTCTACGCCCGTCAAGTATGTGAAGCGAGTGGGCGAGCGCATCGCCGCCGGTCTCGCCACGCGCGGTGTGGAGACGGTCGAGGATCTGCTCTATCATCTTCCCTTCCGCTACGAAGACCGCCTCAATCCGCAGCCCATGGCCGAGCTGGTGGCGGGGACCACGGCCTCCGTCATCGGCGAAGTGCGCGGCACCGTACTCTTGCGAACACGCTCCGGGCCGATCTTCGAGATGACTCTGGGTCAGGGCCTCGGCACGGTCAAGTGCATGTGGTTTCACGGGGCCTATCTCAAGGACCGCTTCAAGCCGGGCCAGATGGTCGCGGTCTACGGCAAGCTGGAACCATCGCGCTCCGCCATGGCCGCCGCGGCAGCCGGAACGCTAGGCGCAGCAGCCGGCCGCTTCAAGATGATCCAACCGCAGTTCGAGATCATCCCCGACGGCGCCGATCCGGAGGACTCGCTTGAAATCGGACGTATCGTTCCGGTCTACGAATCGCTGGGCGGTACGACCCCCTGGGGAGCGAAGCTCACCTCCAAATGGATGCGCCGCGTTGTATGGTCCATCTTCAAGGAACTCGACCTCACCACAAAACCGGGTGCCCCACATCTCGCATCTGAAATGTGGGTTCAAGAAACCCTTCCTGCCGCTATGCTCCGTCGCCTCGCCCTGCCCTCGCGCATGGCCGCACTCCGCGCCGTCCACTTTCCCGAGGCCGGAACGCCGATGCTCGAACTGATGTCCTCCACCACGCCCGCGCACAAGCGTCTCATCTTCGAAGAGCTCTTCTACCTCGAACTCGGCCTCGAACTCAAACGCCGCCGTATGCGCGAACGTGTTGGCACGGCCTTCACCACTGGCCCCACCGTACGCGAGGCCATCAAGCAAGTCCTGCCCTTCCATCCCACCGCCGCGCAGAAACGCGTCCTCGCCGAAATTGTTGCCGACATGCGCCGTCCGCAGCCCATGCGACGTCTGCTACAGGGAGATGTCGGCTCCGGCAAAACCATCGTCGCTATGCAGGCCGCCATCATCGCCATGGAGAACGGCACCCAGGCCGCGCTCATGGCCCCCACAGAGATTCTCGCCACGCAGCATTACCTCTCCGCGCGCAAACTGCTGGGCAACGTAGTCTCACCCAGCACCGGTAAGCCGTATAAGATTGCGCTGCTCACAGGCTCGCTCGACCCCGCCACCAAGCGACAAACCCAGGGCCGCATCATGCGCGGCGAGGTGCAGTTCATCATCGGCACCCACGCCCTGCAGGAGGACAAGGCAGACTTCGCCAATCTCGGTCTCGTCATCGTCGACGAGCAACACCGTTTCGGCGTACAGCAGCGTTTCAAGCTGATGAAGAAGCCGACCGCCGATGGCGACGCCAGCGATCCCGACGTCCTCGCCATGACGGCCACACCTATACCGCGCACCCTCGCGCTCACGCTCTATGGCGACCTCGATGTTTCCGTGATCGACGAGATGCCACCCGGCCGCACGCCCATCGTCACGCGCCACACCACCGTGGAGCACGCAGCCGAGGTCTGGGAGTTCGTCCGCAAACAGGTTGCGCAGGGCCGCCAGGCCTACCTCGTCTACCCCGTCATTGAAGGCAGCAAAGACGATCAGCCCGAACTCGACTTCGCCCGCGACGAAGATGCCGACAGCCAGTCAGCAAGTCAGCAAGCTGGCCAGTTAGCCGCAAAGATCGGAGGGAGCAGGGGCCTTCAGGCCCCTGAAAAAAATGCTGACAAACGGGGCTTTAGCCCTGGGTCTTCCTCATCGAAACGCACCAAGCCTACCACCCTCTTCGCCTCCAAGAGCAAACTCCGCTCCGCCACCGAGATGTTCGACGAGCTGCGCACCGGCGCGCTCTCCGGCCTGCGCCTTGGCCTGCTCCATGGCCGCCTCAGCGCCGACGAGAAGGAAGTCATTATGGCGCGCTTCCATCGCGGCGAGATTGATGTCCTTGTTTCCACTACTGTCATCGAGGTCGGCGTCGATGTTGCCAACGCCTCCGTCATGGTCATCGACCACGCGGAACGATTCGGCCTCGCCCAGATGCACCAGCTTCGCGGGCGCGTCGGTCGCGGCGCGGCAAATAGCTTCTGCATTCTGATGACCGGCGACAAAGTCACCGAGCAGGCTGATGTCCGCCTCAACGCCATGGTTACCACACAGAACGGCTTCGAACTGGCCGAGCTCGACCTACAGCAGCGTGGCCCCGGCGAGTTCTTTGGCACTCGACAGACCGGCCTGCCTGAGTTCCGTGTCGCCAATATTTTGCGCGATCGCGCCCTGCTGGAACTGGCCAAGGTTGAGGCCGAACATTTCGCCGCGCGCCCCGACCCTGCACTCCCACCCACCCAGATCGCCGCCGTCTGGGCCCGCCTCAAACAGCAGTGGCAACGCCGCTATGGCCTCGTCGAAGCGTGACTGGCTTTATTTTGAATTGTCATCGTGACTGGCTTTATTTTGAATTGTCATTCTGAGCGCAGCGAAGAATCCCCGCATTTCATCCTACCCACGTCGCCACTCCCCACTCTTTCCTCCGCTCTTACTCACAAGCGCGACCTCACGAATGCGAATCCCTTTGTCCAGCGCCTTTGTCATGTCGTACACGGTAAGTGCTGCAATCGACGCAGCAACCATCGCCTCCATCTCCACGCCCGTCGCCGCAGTTGTCGCCGCCGTCGCGCGGAGTCGCACCCCTCCCGCAACCACCGTCGCCTCAACATCCACATAACTCAACGCCAGCGGATGGCACATCGGAATCAGCGTCGCCGTATGCTTTGCCGCCTGAATCCCCGCAATCCGCGCTACTTCCAGCGGGTTGCCCTTGGGGTTCTTTGGCAGAGCATTCAGCACCGTGTCCGTCAGCTCGACGAACGCCTCCGCTACTGCCTCGCGCCGCGTCTCCGACTTCGCGCTCACATCCACCATCCGCGAGCGCCCCGCCTTATCGTAGTGCGACAACTTCTCAACACTCACTGTGGCTCCTGAAGCAGTTCCGTTATTTCCTTAAATATGTGCATGATTCCTACAAGAATTATGAGGATCATTAATAACCCACTAAACCCCATCATTCGCTCGTGGTGAACCGCAGACACATACACAGAGCATGAAACGATGAATGTCCATTCAGCTAGTGAGAAAGTGTGTTTTCTTCGTGAGCTTCGCTTTTGATTGTTCTGTTCCATGGCCAACATCCTACCGCAGCAACACGGAAATCACATCTCCCGCCTTGCAGTCATGTCCCTCCGGAAGCACCGCGTAGCTGTTGGAACGCGCGTTCGCCGCCAGGTCGCCCGATCCCTGCGTCCGTACAATCAGCACCTCAGGCCGTTCCAGATCATGCCGCAAGATCGCAGGCAAAATCCGCGTCAACTCTTTCTTGCCCTTGACATTCTCCGCTAGAGTTGCCTGCACAAACCTCGGCCCCGCCGCACCCGCCCCGCAGACCGCACGCAGCAGTGGTTCGACGAAGCAGTGAAACGTCACCTGCGTCGATACCGGATTCCCCGGCAAACCGAAGAAATACGTCCATCCGCTCCCATTTCCCTCAGGGACTAAAGCCCCGTGTGGTTTTATGTCGCTAGCGGACGGGCTTAAGCCCGTCCCTATCAAAACCGCGCCTTGCTGACTCGCAGACTTGCTGCTTCGCTGACTTGCTGCCTTCGGCATCCTCCCAAACACTACTGGCCTACCCGGTTGCATCCGCACCCCGGTAAAGAAAAACTCCGCGCCAAATTCCGACAGCACTTCCTCCACCAGATCGTACTCCCCCACCGACACCCCGCCCGACAGCAGCAGCAGATCGCTCCCGCGTCCCACGGCAATCCGCTCACGCAAGCTCTCTCGCGTGTCGTGCGCTATCGCCAACCGCTTCGCCAGCCCGCCTGCCGCTTCCACCAGCGCAGCCAGCGCGTATCCATTCGAGTTGCGAATCTGATGGCTCTCTGGCGCCTCATCCAACTCCACCAATTCATCTCCAGTCGCCAATATGGCCACCGATGGACGCTTGCGAATCGAAATCTCTGCATAGCCGCACGCCGCCGCCATGGCAATCTCCGCTGCGCCCAGCGTCGTTCCAATTTCTAGCAGCAAGTCTCCCTTACTCGCTTCACTGCCGCGCCGCACCATGTTCTCCCCCGCGCGCAACGACCGCCCGAGCGCGGCCCACACCTCGCCTCTCACCTGTTCCGCGTGTTCGATCATCGCTACAGCATCCGCGCCCATCGGTACCGCGGCACCTGTCATAATCTCCACCGCTTCGCCGGCCGCAATCGAACCACCCCGCCAAACCTCACCTGCGCGAACCTGCCCCATCAAACGTAGCCGTCTTCCCGCCATCCACTCCACCGCCCGCACAGCGAACCCATCCCGCGACGCGCGGTCGAACGGAGGCTGATCGCGGTCGGCCTTCACCTCCTCGGCCAACACTCGCCCAGCTAAATCCAACAGCGCCACCCGTTCCGTCCCCGCAACGCGCATCCCGGCCGAGTGGCGTAGCACGCACTCCAGCGCCTCCGCAAACCCTAGTACTCGCGCCTCACCTGTCGCTCCGCCCATCAACACCTCGCACTTGCGCCACTGCTGAATCGGCCCTGCATGCCCTCCAATAAAATGGCCCCGGACTCTCGTCGTCCAGGGCCGCTTCCATGCTTCGAAACAGTTTATTTTTTCTTGGTAGTCGTAGTCGGTGGCGCCTTGTAATTGGTCTGCACCGTCTCATTCAGCCCAGCAAGAAGCCCCTTGATATCGGCTGCGTGAACTCCCGCCGGGGCCAGTTTTAGATACATGTTGCATGCGTCGACCAGGCCTGGAGGTGCTACGAACGTCTTACCGTCGGGCCCCATCGTAATCAGCGGGGCCAGCCCCTGCGTCTTCAGGTAGTATGCCTCCGATTTGGTGGGATCGGCCGCAATTGCCTTGTCTGCCGCATCGACAAGGCCGTCAACCTTGCCCGTCGACACGCTCACGTTGTATAGCGTCACCGCCTCATTGAAGTAGTACTTCCCAGCGCCCTTCGGATCTGCAGCGGCCGCTGCGTCATAGGCGGCGGCAGCCTCCTGCGTCTTGCCTAGCCTGCCCAGCGCCTGCCCAAGCTGGTTGTTGGCTACCGCGGTCGTCACTGGGTTAGGCTTTTCCGCAGCCGCATTCAGGCTGATCGTCTTCTGGTACGACGTTACTGCCGCCGCCAATTTGTCTTTGACCGTCGGATCGACTGTTTTGGCCGCCTTTGCCGCATTGTCAGCCGCCACCGCATCGCCCAACTGCGCGTCTCCCAGCTTGTCCCAAAGCAGTGCCTCGTCCGACTTGGCGATGTTTGCCTGTGCTACGGCTGCGGTTGCATCTGTCATGGCTTTGATGGCAGCCGCATAGTTGCCTGCAGCCGTATCCGCTTGTGCCTGTTTCAGTGCCGCATTCAAATTCTCAATCTTGGCGTTCTTCGCCATGATATCCGCGTTCGCCTTCTTTGTTTGCTCCATCTGGTCTCGTTCGGCCGGACTCATCGCGTCGATGTACGCCTTGCGCGTCATGTCGAAGTCAACGGCCTTGTCGTCGCCAGCGGCTAGTGCAGCAGTCTGATAGTCAACATCCACACCTTTATTGTTGAACGCAATCATCAGATAGGTGCCCGGTTTGATCCCTTCACCCTTGTAGTCGCCGTTGTTGTCGATCGGGAACTGGTACTGAAAATTCCTGTTCACCGTATTCTTGCCGCGGTCCGTACTCAACTTCACCACGCCGCCGGCAAGCGCTGCCCCTAGGGGGTCCTGCACATGTCCATGCATGCTCGCCGTAGGTTCCGCCGGCGCCGCTACCTGCGCCATCATCCGTCCCGGCTGCGCCAACCACACCAAACCCAGTAGACAAGCCGTCAATCCGCCTGCAATCCTCATTCCGAAAATCTTCATCGCTCTCTCCCAAACCTCTCTCATCTCACTGGGTTCGCCTCGCGTCCATCCTGCGACCCGTCTCTTCTAAACCGGCTCTTACCAAACACTCTCGTCCATGATTCGACAGACCGCTAACCTCACTCTATTTCATGCGATCTGCCAATCCACCTGCTGTATCGGCGGTCACATTCTGCGCTCTTCGCCCCGTCAAACACCCGCAACCGCAAACCTTGCTATCGCGGTCGTCACCGGGTCCGATCTGCACAACCGGCATTGACCAACTTACATGCAACTACATACCCAATTCAACTCCCACCCGCATCATCCCTTCTTCTCTCGCCAGGCTCAGCGGCCTCACCACCCCAATCCCAATCCGGTTCAACCTTCCTCGACGCCTCGCCGGTCAAATCCCCGGCGCTCTGCGCCATGATTTCGCGAGCTGCCGCCTCATCCTCCTCTCGCACCTGTAGGCGGACCCGGAACGCAGCAGAGAGCATAATGTTGGCGTTCTCTCCTACCAGAAAGCTCTCAATGCCAGCCGATTCCAGCGCCCCCTTGGCCATCTGTGCTTCCACGGGGCTTTCAAAGCGTCCCACAATCACCAGTCCTTCAGGAGGTGTCGGCTCCGCATCGCCCTCAAAAAGCATCGTCCCGCTCCAATCTCAACTCAAACACTGTACCCATACCCTTGCGACCATCAGGGAACGCCACACCAAGCCCAACACGCCACCAAGCGGCTTACTTCGCTTCGACACTCTGCAGGTCAAAGGTGATCGTACCCCAGAACAGCCGCGCCCGGATCTGTACCGGCATATGGCGCGCGTCGTCCGTATACCAGATCCAGATGTTGCCGCGGTTCTTCACAACGCCTTCCTCAGCCGTCGGCTGCACACGGATAGTCTGAAACGTGCCCGCCGGCGTCTTAATCTCCTCGCGCGCCTCCACTTTCATCGTCACCGTCACCGTACGCATCGCGTCAGCAAGAGGAAATCCAAAGTCCTGCCCCACCGTAAGCCGCTGCGAAGCCGCATAAAAAATCCCCGACAACGAATCCGTGACACAAGCAGGGATCGAAGTCGTCTGCTGCTTCTGCGTGCCTTTGACCAGGTTTCGCTCCACCTGTGTCTGCTTGCCCGCGTTATAGTCGAACGTCAGGTCGCTTGAGACCTTCCGCCGCCCCTCCTGTATCTGCTTCCAGAAGCCCTCCGAACAGCCCGTGCGGGTGTCCATCACCGATTGAAACCGGTCCACCACCGGAAACAGCATATTCACAGCTCCCACCGTGTCCGCCGTCGCCGTTACATGCAACTGGTCGCCCTGCTGCTCCAGATGAAAGACCGCCGTCCCCCCGGTAAACACGCGCCAGTCCACGGTAAAGATCAGCGTCTGCCGCGCCGGAAACACATAGCCTATAGCCGGCGGCTGCAATGTTGGAATCGGATGCTGTGCCGTTTGCGCCTGTGCCATCGGCCCCATGCCTACCGTCTGTGCCGAGGTCAACGGCGTCCAGCCGCTCGGTCCCGCCGCCATCCCTAGCAGCAGTGCGCCAGCAGCCGCAAGCCGCACTGACTTAAAGCCGGAGTGGAGAGCCGCGGGACGTTTCAGACCATTCAGACCATTCAAGGATTGGCAACTCACAGAGGGAAGATGTTGGAACTTTTAGCGTGAATAGATCAGCAGCTTCAGCACCAGGGCCAGATACAGGGCCACTGCACCCATAGCCGAATTGTACTCGCGGTGGCGCAGATAAAGCTGTGTCGAAAATCCGCCCTCCGCCGGAACTCTTCCCTCCGCGGCCATCGCCTTTGCGGCGCCGGCTCCTCGCGGCAGCAGCCTCGGCACCACGCGCGCATACGCATCGAAGCCTGCAAAGTGTTCGCGCAAATACGCTTCCTCGCTCAGGATCGTGGGAATATAGATCGCCGCAAACAGCGCCACCAGCAGCGCCAGGATTATCCAACTCGCCGCTGCCGCCGCAAACCCGAACGCAATCAGCATCGATCCCAGATACAGTGGGTTTCGCGTGTAGGCATACGGCCCGGTCGTGGTCAGTTGCGCGTCCTTGCGCACATAACCGGACGCGTACCCGCGCAGCCATATCCCAGGCAGCACCAGCGCAAAGCTTGCCGCCATTGTCCGCCGGCTTGGATCTGCCAGCCACAAAAACAACGCCGCAAATACAAAGCCCAGCGGCACCCGGATTCGCCGCGCAATCTTCTGCCAACCTGTTCGTCCGCTCAAATTCGTCCGCAATCCTCTCGCCCTACTAGACGATTCTCTCATCTGGTAAGCTCAATGTATCGGAGCCGCGGCCTCCCAAACCTGCAACCACCAACCCTAACCCAGCATCTCCTTCGCAGCCGTCACCACCTCTTCCACTCCGATCTTCAACATTCCCGCCTCCACCTCGCGCACCCGCTTGTGACTGGTCGTGCTTCCTGCATCGCGTAGAACCCGCGAGCGCGTTCCGTACGGCCCATTGCGCGCCGGATCGGTCGGCCCATAGATCCCCACCACCGGCCTCTCCAGCGCAGCCGCCAGATGAAGTGGCCCGGTATCGCCCGCCACCACAACCGCGGCCCGTCGCATCAGCGCAACCAATTGTCCCACTGAGCATTGCACCACGCGCGCGGCCCCCTCACTCGCCTGCTCCACACCCTCCGCCTCTCGTGAGCCATGCTGCGCGGTGTTCACCACACACCGCACGCCGCTCCGCGCCAGCTCCGCCGCCACCCGCCCAAACCGCTCCGCCGGCCATATCTTCGCTCCCCATCCGCCGCCTGGCGAGATCAGGCAGAATCGCTCGCGTCCCACCTCTTCCGCGGCCCACCGTTCGTCCATCTCGTCCATCGGCAACGTCACCCGCGTTGGATGCAAATCCTCGCTCACCGCCGCACCCAGCAACTCGCAGCCTTGTTCCACCACATGCGCCGAGCTCATCTCCACCTTCTGCTTGTAACACCAGCGCGCCAACCGCTCCCTCGGCGCCGCCGGTCCCGTATAGACACTGGCCCCCGCCATCCGTCCCACCATCGCCGACTTCAGCGCACCCTGCATGTCCACGCACACGTCGAACTGGTCACACTGCAGCACATCGCGCAACCCGCGAACCTCCGAGCGTGTCTTCAGCGAGATCAGCCTCTTCTTCCACGCTCTGGCCGGCACACTGTACCAGCGGTCCACCAGGGCCCGCCCATCGTTGCGTCCTTCAATCTGCTGCAAGTCGTTAGGGTCGCCCGCAATCTGTAGCAGATCGCTCCACTGCGGCTCGATCGCCCACCCGATAAACCACTCGGGATGCCGTTCGCGCAACGCCGCCACGGCCGGCATCGCGTGCAGCACATCGCCCATCGCTCCGATCCGTACAATCAGCACTCTCACCGGCAGCGCGCCTCCAGATCGCGCACTATGCCCGCCTCATCCGTAAACTTAGTCTCAAGCCGTACAACGCAGACCGGCCCCACTTCGCCCAGTCGCTCCAGCATAGCCTTATCCAGTTTCACTGCGTCCTTCTCGGTGGTAATAAAGCCCGTCGCCCCATTATTTTTTGCCTTTGCAACCATCCGTACCATATCCGCCATTGCATACGCATGATGATCGCCGAACGCCATCCTATCCACTAGACCGCAACCCGTCTCTGTCAGCATCGCCCAGAACTCCTCCGGTCGCGCAATCGCGCAGAACGCCATCGGCCTTGCCCCCGCCCCCCCCTCCACGAATCGGAGTTCCCGCCGCACGCTCCATACCGCCGCGTCCACGCGCATCGACCCGCGCACCCGCTCCTCCACGCGTTCCCGTTCATGCTCCCGCAGCACCACCACATCCGCCCGGTGCAGTGCCGCCAGAGGCTGCCTCCGGTTTCCCGCCGGCAACAGCGCATCCTCCAAGTCCTCCTCTGTCACCAAAACCACATCCACCGCCCGCGCCAGCTCTCTATGCTGAAATCCATCGTCCAACAGATGCACCCGTTCTTGCCTGTCTTTCCGCAGGTCTTCTTGTTTGTCATTCCGTAGCCCAGCGGAGGAACCTGCTTCTCGCTCGCCCTCTGCCATTACTCCCGCCTCAAACCGCTTCGCTCCAACCCACACCGCAATCCCCGCTCGGTGCGCAATCATCACCGGCTCATCGCCAAACCGCGCCGCCGCATCTGCCACAGCTAGATCGACCCGTTCCACATCCCGCCCCGTCCGTCGATACCCCCGCGACAACACATCCACATGCCAACCCTGAGCCTTCAACAACTCCGCCAGCGCAATCACCACCGGAGTCTTCCCAGCCCCGCCCGCAGATAGGCTGCCCACGCTGATTACTGGCCATGCCAGTCTCTGCGTCCGCAGCAACCCAACCCGCCGCAGACCATCCCGCACCGCCAGCCCCGCCGCATAGACCGGCGCCAGCGGCCTCGCCCACCACCTCCGCGCCCTCACGGTTGCACCATCCCAATCAGCGCCGCGACCGCCCGCGCCGTCGCTCCCTGCTGCTCCTCAAACACCCGCCGCCCGCGTTCTCCCATAGCCCGCGCCGCCTCGCGGTCCATCAGCAACTCAATAAGCGCCGCCTCCAACTCAGCCTTGTCCTGCACAATGCGAATCCCATCCACCGCAATCATCTTCCCCACCACATCGCGGAAATTTTCGAATGATGGCCCCATCACCACCGGTACCGCAAACTGCGCCGGCTCCAGCGGATTGTGCCCTCCCCGCCGCACCAGACTCCCACCAACGAACGCCACATCCGCAACGCCATACACAGCCGCCAGATCGCCAATCGTATCCAACAGCACAATATCCAACCGGCCTTCAGAACCAGGCACGTTGCTCGGTGCTCGTTTCCCAGTCCAACTGGAATATATTTTTCTGAGCAAAACACCATCGTTCGATACAACCAATTCACTCGCCTTCACATAGCAATAGCTCGTCGCAACGGACTCCACTTCGCCAAACCGCTCGGGGTGCCTCGGCGCAATCACCAGCAACGCGCCAAGTTCACGCCGTACTCGTCCCTCCCACGCCTGAATCGCCATCTCGTCTTCGCTGAGCTTTTTATTATTCAGCCGGTCCACAACACTTCCCGCCACCACAATCGGTCGTCCCGCCGCAGCCTCTTTGATTAACTCCGCCACACGGCTTGCCTTTGCTGCCCTCACGTCGTACTTCAGGTTCCCAATCGCCCGCACCGCCTCAGCGCGCGCCCCCATCGCCAGCAACCGACGGGCGTCCTCCTCGCTCTGAGCCAGAAATAAATCCACCAGTTGTAGTACCCGTCCCCAAATCGCCCGTACTTTCAATCCCCGCGCATAGCTTCTATCCGAAACCCTGGCATTCACCACGGCCACCGGCACGCCAGCCCGCCCGCACTCAACCAGCATCCGTGGCCACAGTTCGCTCTCCATCAGCACCAGCAGCTTCGGTCGCAGCACCCGCAGATACGCCTTCACCGCCCAAGCAAAATCCAGCGGATAATAAAACACCCGTCTAGAATCGCCATTCGACGATCCCGCCCCAAACCGCTCCTTCGCCAGCACCTGGCCCGTAGCCGTCGTCGTGGAAACCACTACCACCCACCCAGCACCCAGCGCCACCTCCAACTCCGTCACCAGCCGGGTCGCCGCCAGTACCTCGCCCACGCTTACCGCATGGATCCACACCACCTGTCGGCCTGCCACCGCCGCCCGCAACTCCGCCGGAACCCGCCCCAGCCGCTGCCTCATCCCCGTGCGGTAGCGTACCTTCCGCGCCAGCCACCACGGCGAGCACACCCCCAGCGCCATCATCAGCAGCAAGCTATACAGCGCCATTCCCATCGTTCGCCGCTCTCTCGTTCCAAGGAACCACAACCGCCCAGCTTTACCACGGCATCCGTGATGATGATAATCAACCCAGCATGAGCTCGCATTACAACGCGTCCAATTCACGCCCATTGTCCGCGTTCCGTGTGCTCTCCACCAGTGCCATCCTCGCAGCATCCCTGTTATGCTTGCCTGCCCGCGCCGCCAACAAAAAATCGGCTCCGCCGCCCAACCCTGCATCCAGCTACCCCGCCAACGAAACCCACCCCGGTGAGCATCTCACCATCGCCGCCGATCCATGCGACGACCCCAAGCGGTGCAGCTTCTTCCGCCTGCCCTACATCCAGCACGGCCTGCTGCCCGTCCGCGTCATCTTTACCAACGACGGCGATCTCGCCCTGCAACTCAGCGATGCCCGCATGCAGTTCATCTCCGCCGCCAACGACAAAATCCCCGCTGCCACAGAGGACGAGATCAATCGCCGCCTCTTCACCTATAAGAGCACCAAGCCCATTCACATCCCGCTGGACCCCTTCCCCGTCCAGCGCACCCCCGTCGATAAAAAGATCGCCCAGGACGACACCGACTTCGGCTTCCAAAGCACCATCGTCAAGCCCCACTCCACCCTGGCCGGCTACCTCTTCTATGACATCACCGGCATCGACGATCCGGCCCTCAAAGGCGCCGTCCTCTACATCAAGATGATCTATACCCAGGACGGCAAACAGGAGCTCTTCGATTTCAACATCCCTTTCGACAAGTGGCTTGCCGCCAATCCTAACGCCCCCTCCAATCATCAACGAAAATAGGATTTTATTGGTTGGATTTACAGTAAATATCTCAACCATATTCTTATGATTAATATCCGCCCTGCCGTCCCCACCGACATCCCCGAAATCCTCGCCTTCATCCGAGAGCTGGCCGAGTACGAGCGCGAACCCGCCTCTGCCATCGCCACCCACGCAGACCTGCTGCGCGACGGCTTCGGCCCCACCCCACGCTTCCACTGCCTCATCGCCGAGTGGCACGACACTGTTCCGGCATTCTCGCCTTCAACTGACGACCTGCAGCCTGCAATGGGCAGCTTCGTCCCCCTCGGATTCGCGCTTTATTTCTACAACTACTCCACCTGGCGCGGCCACGCGGGCATCAACCTGGAAGACATCTTCGTCCGTCCCGCGTTCCGCGGCAAGGGGATCGGCAAGTCCCTCTTCGCAGCCGTTGCCGCCATCGCCGTCGAAGAGAGCTGTCCGCGCCTGGAGTGGGCCGTTCTGGACTGGAATACCCCCGCGATCGACTTTTACAACTCCCTCGGCGCCACTCCGCTCTCCGAGTGGACCACCATGCGCCTCTCCGGCGATGCCCTCTCGGTACTCGCCGCCAACGCTAAATGGAGCTAGCATCCCCTATGCTGGAAGCATGAAGAAGATCAAGGTCATCGGCGGAGGCCTTGCCGGCCCGGAGGCTGCGCTGCAAGCTGCCGCGCTCGGCTGCCAGGTCGCACTCTTCGAGATGCGCCCCGCCCGCTCCACCGAGGCCCACCAAACCGCCGACTTCGCCGAGCTGGTCTGCTCCAACTCGCTCAAGTCCGAGAGCGAGAACACTGCGCCCTGGCTCCTCAAGCAGGAGATGCGACGCGCCGGTTCCGTGCTGCTGGCCGAAGCCGACGCCTCCGCCGTCCCCGCCGGCCACGCCCTGGCCGTCGATCGTGTCGAGTT
>Ga0181529_10001119_pt1 | contig 36296 bp, 17 predicted proteins | sample PEATcosm2014_Bin_36_FD_119763 | JGI IMG/M metagenome (GOLD analysis project Ga0181529, IMG submission 119763) | Peatland microbial communities from MTU Mesocosm Facility, Houghton, MI, USA - PEATcosm2014_Bin10_30_metaG | ecosystem: Environmental > Terrestrial > Soil > Wetlands > Peat | place... | reverse complement strand
GGGAAAGTGGGAAACGCTCTTTGTTTTCCATCTTTTCCATGGCTTCCTACCAACCATCTCCTGTCGGCTCTTTGCGATGTGTTGTTGCACTTGGACCTTGAATCCGCCGTGCCCCATCCTTTCACGCGCCTTTTGCGGGAAAGGGTGGGAGAGCACGAACCCCAGTCCGCCCTGAGCCGGTTCATCCAAAATGAAAGGGTAGGAACCCCGGAGACTCCGTGAAAACTCCATGATCGAAGCCATCGTCAATATCGGGCAGCTTGTCACCCTCGCCGGGCCCAATCGCCCCCGCGTGGGAGCGGAGCTGCGCGAACTGGGCCTGATCCCGGACGCGGCGCTCCTGATCCAAGACGGCCGCATCGCCGCTGTCGGTCCCTACACCGAGTTGCGCGGCCGCATCCCTACCGGAGCCCGGATCATCGATGCGGAACGTCGCTGCGTGACGCCCGGCTTTGTCGATGCCCATACCCACATGGTCTTTGCAGGCAACCGTGCCGCGGAGTTCGAGCTGCGTCTGGCCGGCGCCAGCTATCAGCAGATTGCAGCTTCCGCAGGCGGCATTCTAAGCACCGTGCGGCATACCCGCGCCGCTTCCGAGGACGATCTGCTGGCCTCCGCGCGCCGGTATCGCGACTGGATGCTGCGCTCGGGAACCACCACCGCCGAGGCCAAATCCGGCTATGGACTGGAGCACGCGGCCGAGCTGCGCATGTTGCGCACCATGGCGCGGCTCAACGCCGAAGGTCCCCTCCGCATTGTGCCCACGCTGCTGGCCGCGCACACCGTCCCGCCCGAGTTTTTAGACCGCCGCGCGGAGTACGTCCGCTGGATCGCCGAGGATCTCATTCCAGAGGTTGCAGCAGCAGGCTTGGCGCGGTACTGCGATGTCTTCTGCGACGATCACGCCTTCACGGTTGAAGAGACCCGCCTGGTGCTCACCGCCGCACGCACGCACGGACTCAAACTGCGCGTGCACGCAGAGCAATTCCGCCCCGGCACCGGAGCCGCTTTGGCCGCGGAACTGGGCGCCGCGACGGCCGACCATCTGGAGACCGTCACGGTGGAGACGCTTGATCTGTTGCGCGCCACCCACGTGCAGCCGGTGTTGCTGCCCGGCTCGGTCTTTGCACTGGCCCGTACCGCCTATCCGCCCGCCCGCGCCATGGTCGAACATGGCTTGGCCATTGTTGTGGCCACCGACTTCAATCCCGGTTCCTCGCCAATCGCATCCATGCCGTTCACAATCTCGCTGGCTTGCCTGAACATGGGGCTTACACCGGCTGAAGCGCTCACCGCCGCCACCCTCAACGCAGCGTGGAGCCTGGGCCTTGGCGCCACCATCGGCTCCCTTGAAGTGGGCAAGCAGGCCGATCTACTCATCCACGAGTTCGCCGACTATCGCGAGATTGCGTACTTCATTGCCGCACCTGCGCGCCCCCACGTCTTCGTTGCCGGCCGCGAGGTGAATCCGTGGGGCGATTCCCAGAGGTAGAGCATTTTCCCTTTTGGTATAGGCTTCCGTGCCCCATCCATTTCCGCGTTCTTTGCGGAGATGGGTGGGACACCTGGGAAAATCAGGTCTGCACCATTCCAGAAAATGCTCTAAGGTCACTGCACCAGCGAAATGGCTGTGCGCCAGAAGGCGACCTTTTGCGCCGACGGATCGACGATCGTCACCTGGCAGTCGTAGGAGCCACGCGGTAATTCATCGACGCCCAGATCGAAGCTCAGGCTCATGGTGCCCAGCCGGTCGGCAAGGCTGGGAACGACAGCTTGCGGCGACGTCTCAAAGAGTTTCTTGCCGTCCAGATAGAGGCTGACAAATGCAAAGAGCGATTGTGCGCTGGATGGCGGCTGCGCGCTCGCCGCTAGCTGCGCATTGGGAAGACTCTGAGCGCTCGGTGATGGAGGCTTGTACGCCTGAAAGTAGACGTACATCCGGTGGCCGGTGCTAAAGACGCGCGTCACACTGGGGATGAGCCGCTTGCCGTCATGGACCAGCGGGTCAACGGCATTGTTCTTCGCTCTGTCCTTGGCTTTTCCGGCATCGTAAATCGCATCGCCCAAATCCACGCGCTGGCTGCTCAGCACCACGGCGCTGATGGGAATACGCTTCGCTTCCTTGTTCAGGTTGGGTATGACAAACGTGGTTTGAAAAGTTCCGATGCGGCCCGTCTCATCGTCGCGGGCAAGAAACTTGATGGAGTATTTGCCGGGCAGCAGCGTAAACCCGGTGTCGTATTCAATGGGCCTTTTGGCAAGCTGTGCGGCGGTATAATTCGATAGCTTCTGGCTGATGTTGTCGCGCACATTCGACACCGTAGTCCCGCCCACCAGGTCCTTGATCTCACCTACAAAATCGATGCGCGTGTATTCTGCTCCGCCCCGCTTCGCAAGCGCCAGTTCCCGGCCCGGAATCTTCACGATGATGGGCACAAAATATTCCGCACGGTTCAACTGAAAGTAATCAATCTCCATGGCAATGGTAAGGTCGGTGATGGGGTCTTCGAGCATCAGCGCGTCTTCCAACTGGCGCTCGCGATCCACGTCGTTGAACTTGGCGAACTCCTTCGTCGCGTAATAGCCCTGGCGATAGTCGAGCTTGGCTTCCTGATTCTGCGCAAGCGAGATGCGGATGCGCCGGAACTTGCCGTTGGGCTCGGCGTTGGTCGTGTAGTAGCCAAGAATGTAGTAATCCGAAATCGACTCTTGCGCCTCAACGATCCCGCGAGAGAGATCGTTGTTGTCGAGGAACGCCTTGCCGCCCGTGTCGCCGGCCAGTGCGTAGAGGGTGTCCTGCGACCTCTGGAAGTTTGTGGTAACTGCTTGCGCGGACGCCCCGGTGTACATGGCCTGGCCACCGGGCGAGCCCTGCGAAGCATCGCCCATGGGAGCCTGCGCCACCAGGCCGCGCGCATCCACGGTCCAGATCGTCACGCCGGCCTTGATCGCCGTATCGGCCGTGGCGTGCATCTGCGCCTGGTTATCGATGCCGTTGAGCCGCAGACCGCTAGCAAAGTAAATCAGCGACTTCTTCTCGTTCACCAGGCCCAGCATTCTTGCCGCGGTCTGCAGCGCGGAGAGCTGACGGTCCGTATTGAAGACGTTGAACTCGCTGTCATCCTGTCCGAAGGCCGCGCCGGTATCCGTGCTGCTGGCGTCGTCGATGCTGCCGGCCAGTCCCTTGCCTTCGCCAACCACCATCGTCGACAAGATGCTCAGCAACCGGTTGCGATCCTCGGTAAAGTCCTGGAGAATGTCCACCGATCCGCCCTGGTAGCGCAGAATCGCAATCAGGTCCGCGGTGCTCATCTGCGTGCGTACAAACTTCTCCGCAGCTCCCAGCGCGCGCATCTCGTCAGCGGGCGGCAGCGCCGTCATGTCAAAGTAAAACGCCAGCAGCCGACGGTTCTTGTAGCGCTGATTGTCCATTGTCTCCGGCGCAATCTGCGTGCGCGCCAGACGATCGAAGATCTTCACGTCCTCATTGGCCGCGGTCATCGTTGGCAGCGCCTTGGCCGTTTCGGAAAGGTCCTGATGCTCGCAGTAGCGAATGGTCTGCGGAGCGCCATCTTCGGTCAACACCAAATCCTTGGCCGTGAGCCCGTGGATAAAGTGGCCTTGCTTGTCCTTCACTACGACAGCTTCGACCACCAGATTCGATTGCACCTTGATGGTGTACTCCTGCAACCCGCCAGGAGTCTGGTTCTGGCCCACCTGCTGCGCCTGCACGCCCGCACCAGCCATGAGAAGCAGTGCGATGAAGACTGGTTTCCCCATCATTGCCACCTCAGATGGAACGTGGTTTGCACACTGCGCATGGATTCAGCCGAAGACGGCAATCCAAACTGGCTGCTGGTGACAAGGTTGTTCCAGTTGGCGAAGGCCGGGTGGTTGAAGAGGTTGTTCGCGCTCACAGCCACGTCCAGATACCACTTGCCGTGCGGCCTGAAGGTGCGCGCCATCTGCGTATTGAAGCTGAATTGATTGGGCCCAGTAATCGAGTTCCTGCCCGCTGTTCCCCACGCGCCTAGCGGCTCCGCGTACGCCGCCGCATTCAGGTGCGCTGCCGTCCCTGAGTTATAGATCGATGCCCCGGTCAAGTTAGGCCGCAGAATGCTGGAGAATCCCGTGCCGGGAACCGCGGAGGGATAAAGCGGCGTCTCCGGCAAGCCAGTACCGTAGGTCAAATTGCCAACCACCGTCCACTCCTTGAGCGCGCGCCCGCGCCAGCCGCTCAGCAACGTGCCGCCGCCCAACCCCTGACCGCTGGTGTATTGCGCCTGCAAGTTCATGAGCTGGCGTTGGTCGAAGCTCGATAGCGAGCGCTCACCATGCGGGTCGCGCCAGTTCTGCGCAACCGCCGCCGAAGGGAACGAGAGCGGTGCCGATTGTGCCGCGCCTCCGCTGCTGGCTGTCGCGTGGCCCACGCCGCCCAGGTAGGCGTCATCGTCAAGCGACTTGGCAAAAGTGTAGCTGAGCGTTGCTGCAAATCCACCGCGCAACCTGCGCCGCAACTGCAACTGCCCTGCCTCGCGCATGGAGTTGCCATTCGATGTTTCGTAGACAAAACCCGAAGGACATTGCGGGCAGGGATTGGCCGTTCCCAGCGGATAACTGTTGGGCAGAATCTCCTGCGGACCATGCGTGCCCTTGATGCCGCTGTAGGTGGCAGTCATCTGCATGGCGAAGGGCAGATCGCGTTGCACCGACAACTGCCACGTCTGCGCGTAACCAATCTGGAAGTTGGGATCGATGCCGAAGGTCGCGCTACTAAGCGACGAGCAAGACGCGAAGCCATTGCCGAGCGTGAGCGGACAGGACGCGCTGTTCTGCACGCTCAGGCTCTTCGAGAGCGGGGCCTGCTGCGCCATGTTCAGAATAATGTTTTGATAGACCGACGTGTCCGGATAGAGGCCGTAGCCAGCCTTGACCACCACCGTTGACGCGGGAATCGGCCGCCAGGTGATGCCGATGCGCGGCTCGAAGATGCGCCGCTCCGGACGAAGCAGCGAAGCCGGATAATGCGTGCCCGTCACCGAACCCACGGGATTCTTGGCTACAACGGGCGCAACCGCCGTAAAGCCACTCGCGACATCGAGATTCACGAGATTGCCGAATAACTCCGTGATGGGCGCGCCGTAGTCCCAACGCAGGCCCGCGTTGATGGTCAGAATGGGCAGCACCCGCCAGTCGTCGTTCACATACGCGCTATACACCGACTCGCGAAAATATTTGTTTGCGTTGCCGTAGGCAATGGAGCTGGTGTCGGGCACGCCGATGAGAAAATCCGCCAGTGCCGATCCGCTCGTCGATCCGCCTGCCGTTCCCGCGGTTGCCGCGCCCGTGAACGTAAATGTGCCGCGCGGATTCTGCTGGAAATCATCGTTGTACTCTTGCTTGCGGAACTCACCACCAGCCGAGAGGTTGTGCTTGCCATGATAGATCAACGTGGAGATTGAAACATCGTCCGTACGATTGCGATTGAAGGAACTGTTGCCGTCGCTCAGCCCTACGGTGCCGTCGCTGAAGCTCAAGGCCGGCGGACCCCAGTTAACCGCGTCCTTATCGTTGCCGCTGATGCCCGCTGTGCCCGACACATTCGTGTGGTTGGCAAAGTTGGGCGTCAACTCCGTGCGCAGGCGGCTGAAGGTGTAGTTGCCATACAGAAACACGCGCGAAGTGAGCCGGTGCGCCCATTGCGCACTGCCATTGATGCCCAGCGTGCCGCTCTGGTCGGCAAATCCGAAGAGGTTCACGCTGCCAGAGCGCGTGCTTTGAAAAGCGAACTTGCCGTTCAAATTGTCTTTGCGCCCCAGATTCTTGTCGAACCGCGACTGCAGCGCATCCTGATGCGTGTTGTTGAGTACGGCAGCCTGGTAGTTATAGTTAGAAACTCCGGCGATGTTCGGCTGCGGATAGAGCTTCAGCAGCGCGGCCGCCTGCGCGCTGACCGGAATCTGGTTGTTTGCATAGGCCAGGTTGGTTCCCGGTTGATAGATTGTCACCGGCTGCCCCACGGAGTTGGCGAGCCCGGAAAGATTGCCCACCTGTTCGTCCAGCGTGGGCACCAGCCCCGGCAGAGTTACCGAATCGCTGTTGCGTGTCCACTGGTAGGAGACAAAGAAGTTCGGCCCGTGTGGCAGCAGGCGCGGAATCTTGAGTGGGCCCTGCAACGCCACGACGCCCGTGAAATCGTTGTAGGAAGAACGGGCCGCGGCAGCGCCGCTCAGCGCATACGGTTGCGCATTCAGCGCGGAGTTACTCTCGACGATCGCAAGCCCACCGGTGTACAGAGCCTTGCTGCCCGTGCGCGTGTTGCCAAAGGCTGGATTGGTTGCGTACTGCGAGGTGGCCGCGTTGTTCACGCTGCCCTGCACCAGAACGCCGTCCGCGCCTTGCTCATTCTCCTCGGGGGCTTTGGGGATTTCCTGCGGGTTCGTCGGCCCATTGTTCTTTGCCGACGTCTCCGGCTTTGCCTTCTTTTCTGGCAGTAGAGTCTGCGCTGCCGCCGTGGGCTTGAGCAGTTGCAGGCTGGCCACGATTTGGGCGGAGTCGAGAACCTTCAACTCATACGCTGCTGCAGGCAAATTGGGTGCAACCTGCACTTCGGCATGAACCGGCGCGAAGCATTGCATTGCGATGTTGAGCGTCCACTTACCGTCCGCCAGATCGTCGAATTGAAAGCCACCAACGGCATCGGAGACAGCGGTCAGAGTCACTGCTCCCTGCATGGCCGTGACTGTTGCTCCTGGCAACGGTAGCCCGCCAAAGGTCACCTGGCCGCGATAGGGCGAGGCCAACGCTAACGCAGAACACACAAACCATGCCACGGCGCAACCGTATTGTCGAATTCCGTACATCCGTCTCCTGCAGTCAATTCTCGGCTGGTCTCTCTGCGTGCTCAATCACGATAGTCTCAACCGTTCCCTTGCTCGCTTCGAGTGCAAGTCCGATTCCCTTGATCGAGGTCAAGATCGAATCGGTTCCGTCGGTATTCGAGACTGAATCGACCGCGCCAGAGCGATATTCGAAGTCAAACGATCCCTGCAAACCGGTTTTGTCGATCACGGGGCGGCCGAGCCAACGGCTCAATCGCAGGACCAGCTCCGGCATGGAAATATTGGTGCCGCGGAGGCCCTCTCCGTCGGGCAATCCACCGCTGATTCCACCAGCCCACGAGCCCTCGTCGGGGTGCTTGGGAGCCATAAGCTTCAAAGCGCTGCTGCCGCGGATCAGCTGATAGACCTGGCCTTCTTTAAGGTCGTGGCGAATCTGCAACCGGAAACGTTCCGCAAGCAGCGACTGCAGCATCTTCAGCTCTTCATCACCAAGTGGGAGCCGCGGCGAGCTCGCTACCCAGTGTGCCGAAGCCGAATCCTCCTGCGGCCGGGCCTCGATATCGAAGCGATCCCCCCTACCGATATTCGTCCATGCAGCACCGCCGGAGATCTGAAAGGGCTGGACGCTGTAGGACACCATAATGAGGAATTGAAGCGTGCACCCATTTCCTACCACCCTGCCACCCGAAAACGCGCGCAGGCCGTTCAACTCATGCTGTTGGGGGCCAGATGGCCGAACCGACGCAACCTCAAATTGCGGAAGCTGCGTCGGGGGCGCATCAGACGCCGGGTTCTTCGTCTGCGCTGCGCCTGCCCCGCTCCAGAACGCGGCGAACAACGCCAAGACCCAACCTATGCGGTGCATTTGTTTTCTCTCCCCTGCTCAATTCCCTGCTGCTCAGTTCGCCGACGGCTTCTCCACGTGGTCGATCACGATCACATCGTCCATCGCCTTGCCGGCTTCGATCTTCAACCCGAGCGTCTCCTGCACTGCGGTGTACAGGCTGGGCGGCGCATTGGGGTTGTCACCCGCGGGCGGAGTCATGTTCGGGTTTGTGCCCCGGAACTGCTGGAACTGCGAGTCGTCCGGCGTCCACTTCAACGTGAAGTCGTATTTATCGGTCAACTTTGTGTGGTCCACGACGGGCCGATCCATCACCCCCGTCTGCATCCAGCTCGCAAACTCCGCCATATTCATGTTGCGCACAATCAGGTCGCCAAGGCCTCTGAAGCCGAAGCCCTGCTGGTCATTGGGCCCGGCAGTGGTCTTGGACATCTTGGGGCCGGCCGAGGTCGCGGTAATGATATAGACCGAAAGCTCCCGCTGTTCGTGATGGAACTTGAGCGCAAACCGCTCCGGCAACATCTTCTGCACCATCAGCTCCATCTGGTGCAGATTCGGCTGGCCTGGTACATCGGGCACACCATCGATATCGAATAGCTCGCTCCCGAACCAGTCCGGCGCGCCCACGATCTGCTTGGTATGGAGCCCATACGCGAAGGCGATCAGGTCGTTCATGTTGGTGTTCATAGTCCGGAAATGCGTACCCCTGAAGCCAAACCCTTTCCCTTGCTTGCCCGGCTCGCTCGGCTTGATGGTCACCACGTCGAACGCCGGATTCGCGTCGGCCGCCATGAGCTTGGTCGGCTCGGGAATCGGCCAAGCCGCGTCCGGCAGCGTGCGCGCCAGGTTCAACGCTAGCGACATGCCTCCCTGCGTGAAATTCCCCGCAATCGTCTTCCCATCGGCGCTCATTTTGCCTTCGTATTTGCCGCCGATCATGTCGATGGAAAAGGTCAGTGTGCCGTTCTCAAAGGCCGTCTTGGTCGCCACCAGCGGTTGGCCGCCCTGGTCAATGCTGTAGAAGGTGGCTTTGTATCCGCTGCCTGCCTTCTCAATCTTGATCTCCGTACGTAGATCTTTATTCGCTTGCGCAATGTGTAGCGTCCCTTGCCAAATGCCCGCAATGTCGGTTGCCGAGGCCGGAACTGCTGGAGTTGTTGCGGCGGGCGCGGCATTCTGGCCCGAGGCCGTCTGCACTTGAACCGCCAGGACGACTACGACGGCCCAAACTGCAAGCCAGGATAACGTTTTTCCACTCAATCGCACACTGCACCTCGATCTTTTCGTGTTCATCGCAGAGACAACCGTTCTGTCTTCAAAGGAACGATTACGAAGGCCGCCTACTGCGGATTTTTCAATCCCAAGAAGAATACATCGCCAAAACGGCGGCAGCTTGGAACAGTTTATGCCCCATGCGGCCAACTTTCCGTCTTCCAGGCCTGCCTCTGGCACAACAGCACCTTAAAGAACCTTGCCACCATGGGGGTTTGCACGACGATTACGTTCCAACTCATTAAGAAGTTCCCCGACAATTCTGGAAATCAGTCCTATCCTGGTGCTCCTTTCTGCTTCCGGCATGGGAATAACCTTTGCTCGGAGTGGGCGGACGAGGCCGCAAAGAGCGCAAGGACAACCCTGGCGTTCAGGCTGCGGAAAGACAGTTGTATCCCGTCCTGCTCTGTCCCTGGAGTCGATTTCTCGCCAGGATGTGTAGGTTCTGTTCGGGATTTCTCGTTCCGTTTTGCGTCTGGAGGCCGTTTACCAGCCTCCAGACAAACTCCCATTGATCCGGCCCTAAAATAGGGTGCAGGTATCCCACCCATTTCCGCAAAAAACGCAGAAATGGATGGGGCACGGAAGCGTTCTGCGCAAAGCGGACTGGCCGCACCGCAGGTGCCTCATTGATCCGGTCCATGAATACTGACAACTGGGTGCCCCATCCATCCCGCGTTTTGTGCGGGATGGGTGGGACAGAGTGACACTCTTTAATTGCCGGGTCTCTAGTCCCTGGCCTTTGCATTCTTCCCCGCCGACAGCAGATTCGCCATGATGCGGAAGGAGCCGGGGACGCCTTCTGGCATCTCGCGGAAGAAGGCATAGGCGGCATAAATATAGATTCCTTTGCCGGAGCGGGCCCAGAGCAGGCCGCCGCGCTGGGGGTCCTGATCGGTGTCGTGCATCGATGTGGGGGCGTGGAACTCCGGGGCCCAGGTAGAGGCGAATCCGTGGCCACGCTCCTCCACCCAGTTGTTGAAATCAGCCGCCGCGATCTGGTTGGGCCAGCTCAGCAGTGGGTCTGCTGCATCGAACTCCACCGGGCCGTCTTCTTCGACCACTTTCTCGGCATCGCCAGGAACGGAGAGCGCAAAGGGACCGTAGTTGCGATCGAATTCTGCAGTTTGATACTGGACAATCGTAACGCCACCGGCCTTGACGTACTCGAGCAGGCGACTATTGGCGGCGCGCAGGTCAGCGCGGGTGGTGTACGCGCGGATGCCGATGACGATCGCATCGTAAGCAGAGAGGTTGCAGGCAGCCAGATCCTGCGCGTTAAGCTGCGTGGTCTCGACGCCGATCTGCTGAAGCGCCGCGGGAACATCGTCGCCGGGCCCCATCACATAGCCCACGCGCAAGCCGGGCGCGATCTTGACGTCAGCGCTGGTGATGGTGGAAAGCGCGGGGCGCGCCTCCGGATAGGGGCGCAGGCCCGGATACCCGATGGCCGTAAAGCCAGAGCTGAACTCGGTGCCGCCAATGCTGGCCGTGGCCTGCAGGGTGTAACTTTGCCCGGCCACGCCGTGCGGCTGAACAGTGAAGTGCAGCGGCTTCTCCTCACCATCGTGGGTCAGGGTGAAGGCAGCCTGCGCGGGCTGGGCGGTCCAGCCAGCTGGAAGCCGGAGATCCAGCGTGCCTTCCTGGCGAGCGTCGCTCAGATTGCGCACCCGCACTTCCACGTCCAGACGATCCCTCGTAAGCGGCAGAATGCCACGTCCAGGCGCAAGGGTCACGGAGACGGCCGGAGCCACCAACAACGGCTCCAGCACCGGACCAAGCACGTTGACGCGATGAATGGTCTGCACCACCTGATCGACGCTGGCTTCAACGCCCTGGAAGCTGAAGGCAAGATGCGCGCTCAAGGGATAAGGCGCGGTGGGCAGCCCAAGGTCGTCAGCGTGGAGCAAATCATAGTACGACTGCTCCAGCGTGGGCCGCGCAAAGTAGGGGTGGGTGGGCTCCGCCGTGGCTGGGACCGTGGCCGTTGCCTCCGCATCAAAGGCCTGACCGGGAGCAAGCTCAGCAGGCGCAGCCGTCTTGACGGCCACAGACCAATCGCCAACCGTGGGCTTGAGCTCGGCGGCGACGATCTGCACCGGCTTTGAGCCCTGATTGGCGAGGTGAAGATTGACGACAAATTTTTGCCCTGCAATTACGCTCTGCGGGGTGGGCTGATTGCCGCGCTGCGGACCCAGCGGAAACCCCGTCCGGCCAGCGGAAGCAGGCTGGAGCGTGGCCACCAGCTGGAGGCCGAGCGACTGAGCCAGCGCCAGATTGAACTGCGCCTCTTTGGCGGCCAGTTCGTGGTCCATGTTGGCGCGCGCCGGCTGCGGGAGGTTACTTGCGGCCAGCTGCTGACGCAGCGTGCGCGTAGCCTTCAGGCCCTCAGCCAACGGCGCGGCGCAGTTGGCCGGGTTGGCTGCATCAAAGGCGGCAGCAGCATTCTTCACATAACCGGCAATGACTTCAAGAGAACGGCGCAGAGCGTCGCGCTTGGCGGCCGGAGCGTAGCTGGCGATGCCAGCAAGCGAGACATCGATCCCGTCAAAAAAGCCGGCTTCATGCTCGGGCAGAGCATCGGCAGCGCGCGAGGCGTAGAGGTGATAACTGGAGCTGAAGGGACCGGCCGGGGGAATGCCCACGCCGTCGTTCTGCGTCTTCTGCTGGGAGAGGCCTTCGCGGGCCAGCGCAATGTAGCTTTCTCCGAAGAGCGGGTTGTACGTCCCTTCGGGCACATCAAGGGTGGCGCGGGGGACGCCCTCAATCCACTCGCCGGTGGCGTAGTTCTTGAAGCGCGCCGGAGCGTAGTGGCCGGTGGCGTAGTCGAAGATGCCCTTCTCCGAAACGCGCGCAAAGGGCACGCGGGCATAGACCTTGAGGGGCGACCAGGGCTGGAGTCCGGCGGCAATCTGATCGGGGAAGACGCTGGGATCGCCGGCCAGTTTGTAAGCCTCCTGGGCCAGCACGCCGGAGGCCTGATGATGGCCGTGGCCGTCCGAAACGCTGCCGGCAAAGACGCTCATCACCACCAGCGGGCGCTCCATGCGGACCTGGCGCACTACGTCGTACAGCACACGTTCGTGGCCCCAGGTCTTGAAGGTCTCTTCCAGAGTTTTGGAGAAGCCAAAGTCAGCCACGCTGCTGAAGCGGAGCCGGACGCCGTAGGCATCGCTGGCGGCCAGCAACTCCTGGGTACGCAGTACGCCTAGCTCATCCCAGAAGTCGCCGGTGACCACGTTCTGGCCGCCTTCGCCACGGGTGAGTGTAAGCAGGGTGGCATCTACGCCCAGCCCGCGGCTTTCATAGGCCAACATGCCGCCGTCTTCGTCGTCGGGATGGGCAACCACCATCATGAGGCTGGCGCGGGTGTTGAGCTTTTGCAGGCTCTGCCACAGAGCGGATGCGCCGCGATCAACGGCCAGCGGATAGGCGCTGGCCAAAGGACGCTCCAAAGCCAGAGGCGACTGCCCCGATGCCAATGTTGCCAGCAAGCCCGCCGCAGCCACAAGCGCCGCATGGCGCAGATTCGTCCTCATCATCCCGTTTCCCCTTGTGTTGTTCGAGCGAAGTTGAGGCCCCTCAGTTCGCTGGGCCTGTCTCCATCATCTCAGCAACCAGCAGGTTCCAGTCCAGAAATCCGTCGTGGCTGAGGGGGGTACCGCGATCGGGATCGTAGTACTCGTTGAGGGAGCCATGAAGGTCGAGATCGTTGGCCAGCATCTCCACCGTGGCGCGCGCCAACTCACTCGCCTCGGCCGTGAATCCGTAGTCCACCAGGCCCCGCCAGACTAGATAGTTCGAGATAATCCAGACGGGCCCGAGCCAGTTGCTGGGGTTGGAACTGCGGGCCAGCGAATACATGGTCTCGTTCCTGGCCAGCGTGCGCACGCCATACGCGCCGTGGAAGCTTTCCGGATTGGCAAAGTGCAGGGTGACCAGATCGTGAGCCTGGGCCGGGGTGGCAAGGCCGCACCACATGGGTAGAAAACCGGTGAAGACCTGGATGCGCAACGGTAGCGTGTGCCAACTCATGTCCATGCCCCGCGGCACGCTGGGGATAAGCTCGGCACGGCGATCGATGCAGTGTACGTCTGCCGTGTAGTAGAAGCGATCGCGCCGGTCCCAGCAGTTCGTTTGGATAGCCTTGCCAAGGGCGCTGGCTTGCTCGTTGAGTTGCTGCTGGTCGGCGCTGCGGCCCAGCCTTCCGGCTAGCTCCGCCGCCGCTTGCAGATCGCGATAGAAGAGGCAATTCAGCAGCAGATTGGCCGAGGAATACTCCGGGCGGCCAAAGGTGGTGGGGTCGTTGTCGTTGCCAATGGCCACGTCGTTGGACCATACCATGAGTCCCACGGCCGAGCGGTTGGTGCGGTTCCACGACGCGTAAAAGCGCAGCAGGTGGTCAAAATTGGATGCCAGCCACGCCACGCTACCGCACTCATTGGCGGTGAGCAGACCGAGCTGCCCGAAGACCGGCTTGGCCTGGTTGGCGAGGTCGTGCTTGTGGGCAACCGAGCCGAAGAGGTCTGAGTTCTGGATGTTGACCATGATCGGAATGCGGCCTTCTGGCGATTGATAGTGCAGGAAGTTGAGCAGGCTGCCCTGGGCATGAGCGCAGATCCGGGCGTGCAGGTCGGTGTTCTTGGTAAGCCGCGCAATGCGGAAGAGGCCGCGCACGGTCCAGTAGGTGTCCCAGTCCCAGAGCTGGGTGGAGTAGGCCTTGCCGGGCAGCGTGGGCGCAATGCTGGGATAGAGCAGCGCGCCCTCAGCTGGACGCAAAAGCTGCGGGGCCGCGCGGGCAAAGTAAGCCAGCAGACGCTCGCGGCCAGCAGCATTGGCAGCGCTTTCAGCTGCCATGGCCAAGCCGCGAGTGGCAGCGGCAGCTGTGCCAAGGCCAAGAACTTTAAGAACGGCTCTTCTGGATGAATGGATCATGGCGAACTAAGCCTCCCGTAGATCCTGCTCCGCGGCGGATGGTGTGCGCAATGCAAACTGCCCGGCCTGCGATTCTGAAACAACTCACCCGTTGCGGTAGCGGAACTCTTGTTGATCCCACCGTAGCAGGAAAGCCGAAGGCCAGGCGAGTGCGGGGCAGCCACAGGGCGTCGAAGGAACGGCGGTCGCTTCCCAAAAGCATCCCCGCCCAATCTCACCGGCAAAGCATTTTCACTTTAGCTACAGACTTCCGTGCCCCATCCATTTCCGCGTTTTTTGGGGAAATGGGTGGGATACCTATGAATTCCAAGTCTTGAATTCCAGGTCCAGACCACTTCAGAAAATGCGCGAAAGAACCGCAAACAAAACGGCGGCGATTCTTGCGAATCGCCGCCGTCTGTTTTCGTGCTGTACGTGCCTAGAAGGTGAAGTGTACGGCCAGCTCAGCTGAACGCGGTCCGCCGCCACCCAGGTACGGGTTGCCGCTGCCCACGTCGGGGGTTGCGGTGGTCTGCAGGAACTGCGAACTGGTGCCGGCCAGCAGCTTGTTGCCGCTGGAAATGCTGTTGCCGAAGACGTCAATGCCAAAGCCAGGCAAGAGCGGGTTCGAGAAGTTCGGGTGGTTGGACAGGTTGAACACGTCGGCCCGCAGCTCCATGGCCACACCCGCATGCAGTTGCGTGGTCTTGGTTAGCGAGAAATCAAAGTTGGTGTAGTTGGGCGAGTTGAAGGCGTTGCGGCCTTCCGAGCCCGGGTGCTTGGAGTTGGTCAGGCAAACGCCGTTCACTTTATCCCAGGTGCAGGGTGCGGCAAAAGCTGCCAGGTTCAGCAGGTTGTAGCCCTTGGCTCCGGCGTGAGGATTGCCAATAATGTCCGGACGACCATAGTACTCGCCCGTGCCGTTGTAGTCGTTCTCAAACAGGTAGCTCACCGTGTAAGGCTGGCCGCTGGCAAAGTTGAACATGCCGTCCAGAGCCCAGCCATTGGTGACCTTGGTTAAATGGTCATACTTCGGAAAGTTGTAGGTCCAGTACCACTGCACGCGCTGGCGCACGTCAAAGTTGGAGCTGGCGCGCTCATTGTGCGGATGGAAGCTGTCGTCGGGCATGGCGGCGTTGGGTACAAAGTCCAGACCGTCGGAGGCGGTATCAATCGAGTGGCTCCACGTGTAGTTCAGCGTCGAGGTCAGCCCGTGCCAGCTCTGCACCTTCAACGTGCTCTGCAACGAGTTGTAGTTGGAAAGGGCGCTGGTCTCGATCTGATTCAGATAAAGCAGCGTCGTGTTCACAAACGAGCCGTAGGTGTAAGTGGGATAGCACTGTTGGCCGTAGGTCACCTTGGTACCGTTGCCGCAAGCGTAGGAACCCGCCGTGTTCACAACCTGGTTCAGATCTCGGAAGTGGTACAGGTGGCGTCCCTGCGAGCCGTAATAGCCGAGCTGAAGGGAGACACCCTTCGAAAGCTGCGACTCCACATTCATGGAGTAGCTGGCGTAACGCGGGGTCTTGAGGTTCTGGTCCACCGTAAACACGCTGGACGGCGCGTAGCCACCGAAGATGGGCGTATTGGGCGTGATGTTGGTGGCCACCGTCGAAGCAAATCCGATGCCGTTGAAGGCCGGACCGGCTTCACCTGCGTTGGTGTTGTAGGCCTGGTTGCCAACAAAGAAGTCCTGACTGGCACCGTCGTAGTAGATGCCGGCCGAGGCGCGGATCACCAGCTTGCCGTTGCCCGCCACATCCTCAATCAAGCTGAAGCGGGGGGCAAAATTCGTGAAGTCTTTGGGATACAAGCCGTCAGGACCGCCCGTAGCGCCCACCGTCTGCATAGCGCCGGTCTTGGTATTGAACAGGCTGAAGGCGTTGTTCTTGGCGCCGATCACGCCGTAGTAGTCCCAGCGCACACCGTAGGCAAAAGTCAGCTTGGTGCTCAGGTGCCAGGAGTCCAGCAGGTACGCGCCGCCACCATTCTGGTAGCTGTAGCGTGTGCCCGCCCCCTGCGCTGAGGAGCCGCCATCAATCTGGCCAGCCAGGAAGTCGTTCAGGCTGTTAAACACCAGCTTGCCGCGGTGGCCGGAATCGATAAACGAGTTGATGAAGGTACGACGCCACTCCACGCCAGCCTTGAAGTTGTGCCGACCCTCGGTCAGCGCCACGTTGCCGAACAACTGGTAGTTGGTATCGACGCGACCGCGCGAGTCGCTGGCCGTGGCTCCAATCGGGCTCAGGGAGCTGCCATTGGCGGGGCTCAGCGGGTCGCCAGAGTACGATGCAAAGCCACCTACCACCATGGTCGGCAGGCCCAGGTCGCGCGTGGTGTAGCCAGCAGGCAGCGTGTTCAGGCCAAAAACAGTGTTGGGGTTCAACCCGATATCTTGCGGCAAAAACTGCTGCAGAAAGCGGTTGAACCCGCCGCGCACTTCCACAATCAGATTGGTACGGGGAACCGACGTATACGAGAGCGAAACCACGTTCACATGGGTTGGCGTCGTAGTGTTGAAGCCCGGCGCGCTCGATCCGGTATAGAGCATACCCAACGGGAAGCTCTGCATGCCGTGCGCATAGAAGTAGCGCGCCGTCAGCAGATCGCCGGGGCTGAACAGGTGCATGTGCTGGTCGATCTTTGCAATCACGTTGTCGCTGTTATTGAGAAAGGGGGTGGTGAAGGTGCGGTCCTGGATGGTCTGCGGCAGCGTGCCCCACGGCTTGACAGCCAGCAACTTGGAAATCACGGAGTTGATGGCGCCGCTGTTGCGGGTATAGGCGCTGATCTCATCCAGCGTGGGCACCGTGCCCAGCTGCGGCAGAGCGCCATTTTCGCGCTGGCCCTCGTAAGCCAGCGTAAAGAACGACTTGTCTTTGAGGATGGCGCCGGACGTCAGGCCACCAAACTGATGGTTGGTAAAGGCGTTCTTGGCCAGATCCACGGTGTTGAAGTAGTTGCGGGAGCTAATAGCGTCATTGCGATAGTACTCAAAAGCACTGCCATGGATGGCATTGGTACCGCTCTTGGTCACAATGTTCACGGTAGCGCCAGCACTGCGGCCAAACTCAGGCTCCGGGTTGCCGGTCACTGGCAGTTCCGCCAGCGCATCCACAGGCAAAATAGTGGAGGGCGCGCCCCACACACCGGCCTGGTTCACGGCCGGCAGGTTGCGGTAACCATCGTTCATGTCCGTGCCGTCCAACAAATAATTATTTGACCGGCCACGGTTGCCGTTCAAACTGAACAAGCCGTAGGAGCCGGCTGACTCCGTGGAGCCCACCGGATCGCTGGCCGCGCCCGGAACCAGTTCCAGCAGCTTGGTATAGTCGCGGCCGTTCACGGGCAGCTCAGCAGCCTGCTGCGCCTCAATGGTGCCGCCGGAGGTGTTGCTGCCGGTCTCCACCATGGGAACGTCGGCCGTAACCTCCACAACCTCTTCCACCGCGCCCGCGCTCATCTTGGCGTCAGCGCGGCTGGCGGAACCCACGCTTACCGGAATCCTGGTCAGCGTCACGGTCTTGAAGCCGTCGCGGGAGATGGTCAGGCTATAGACGCCCAGCGGCAGCTCGCCCACCACATAGCCACCCTGATCATTGCTGACTACCGTGCGCGACAAGCCCGTCCCAGGGCTCACCACCTTCACCTGAGCTCCTGGAATAGCGGCTCCGGTCGTATCGGTAACCGTGCCCTGAATGCTGCCACGGAAGGACTGTGCACTCAGAGTGCACGCAAAGATTGCGCAGGCCACAAATAGATACACAACTGCAAGGACACGGCTTTTCATCTGCCTCAACTCCTAATTGCATTGAACTTGATGGGAGGAATTTTAACATCCAAGCAATAGATTTCAGATAAGGAACGCATAAGAAACTTCCCCACAACCAGGGCGGGAGCAACTTTGCGCCTGCAGCTCGGCAGGGGCCGCGCCGCCCGGTCGTGTAAAATATCCAATAAATCTACCCAATTAGGGCAGCAGGGTGAACGATCCAATGCAGAGCGAATTTTCGCTGCTCAGCGGAGACGAGGCCGTAGCTCTGGCCTCCATCGACGCAGCCGTTACACTTGGCACGGGTTATCCCGGCACTCCATCCACTGAGATTCTGGAGTCCTTTGAAGCTCTCGGGGGGCGCGCGCAGTGGGCGCCGAACGAGAAGGTGGCCCTGGAAGTGGCCATCGGCGTGGCCTTTGCCGGCGCGCGCGCGCTGGTCACCATGAAGCACGTGGGCCTGAACGTGGCCGCCGATCCCCTGTTCACCGTGGCGCTTACGCGGCTGGACGGCGCTCTGGTGATCGTCTCAGCCGACGACCCCGGCATGGCCTCCAGCCAGAACGAGCAGGACAACCGCCGTTATGCCGTGGCCGCGAGCGTGGCCATGCTGGAGCCCGCTGACTCGCAAGAGGCGTACGAGTTCACCCTGCGCGCCATCCAGCTCTCCGAGCGCTTTCAGGTTCCGGTGCTGCTGCGCATGACCACCCGCGTCTGCCACGCCAAAACCCTGGTCCGCGGCGGCTGCTTCCCCATTGCCGCGCCTGCGCCCGCCCACTTTGAGCACGACTTCCCCTCCCGCGTCATGATTCCGGCCTACGCCAAACCGGCCCATCGCCGTCTGCGCGCCACTTTGGCCGCCCTGGCCGCCTGGAACGAGGACGAGGGCCCCAACCAGCTTGTTCCAGGCGACAAATCCCTGGGCATTGTGACCAGCGGCGTCAGCTACCAGCACGTCCGCGAGGCCGCGCCCGATGCCACCGTCTTCAAGCTGGGCATGACCTACCCCTTGCCCATCGAGCGCGTCCGCAGCTTTGCCAACTCCGTTGACCGCTGCATCGTGATCGAAGAGGGCGACCCCTATTTGGTAGAAGCGCTGCGCACCGCCGGCATCGCCGTCGAGGGCAAGCCCGACGCCTTCCGCTTTGGCGAGCTGAACACGGCGCGCGTTCGCCGCATCCTGACCGGCGACAACAGCCCCGAGCCCAAGCCCCTGCCCGGCAAGCCTCCCGCGCTCTGCCCCGGATGCCCGCATCGCATCGCCTTCAACGCCCTGCATGAGCTGGACTGCATCGTCTCCGGCGACATTGGCTGCTACTCGCTGGGCGTTCTGCCCCCCTTCAGCGCCATGGACACGCTGGTCTGCATGGGCGCGGCCATCGGCGTGGGCCTTGGCCTGCGTCATGCCCTGCCCCTCGATCAGGCCCGCCGCGTCGTCAGTGTTATCGGCGACAGCACGTTCGTCCACAGCGGCATCACCGGCCTAGTGGAGATGGTCTACAACCCGCCCAAGGGTGGCCACGTTGTGCTTCTCCTCGACAACGGCACCACCGCCATGACCGGCCTCCAGGAGCATCCCGGCACCGGCCGCACGCTGGCCCACGCCGCCACCGGCAAGATCGTCTTTGAAGACCTGGCCCGTTCGCTCGGCATCCAGAATGTTCATGTCATCGATCCCTTGCCTGACCCGGATGCCTTCAAGCAACTGATCAAATCCGCGCTCGAAAAAGACGAACTCACCCTGATCATCGCCCGCAGAAACTGTCTGCTGGCCGCCGGCGCAATCCGCCAGTACGAGAGGTGTAATGAGCAAGCCGACTAATGTTGTTATTGCCGGACTCGGCGGACAAGGCGTCATCAAGGCCTCCGACATTCTGGCTGATGTAGCCGTCGCCAGCGGCCTCGATGTGAAGAAGAGCGAGTTGCACGGCATGAGCCAGCGCGGCGGATCGGTTTCTTCCGACGTCCGCTTCGGCCTGCAAATCTTCAGCCCCATGGTCACCGAGGGTGAGGCCGATTTTCTCGTTGTCGTGGCCGCCGACCAGATCGAGGTGAATCGCGCCGTGCTTGCGCCTGGGGGCGTGTTGATTGAGCCTTCGCAGATCGATGCCACGCGGCTCTCCAACTCCAAAAGCCTGAACGTGGCCCTGCTCGGTGTGCTCAGCAAGCATCTCCCCTTTACGGATGAGGCGTGGAAGACGGCCCTCATGCGCAATCTTCCCGAAAAGCTCCACGAAGCTAACTTCAAATCCTTTTCCATCGGACAGGGCAGATGATCGCAGAACTTGAAACCAGCATCGTCGACTGCCATGAAGTGAGCGCGCCTGATTACCGGCCGCTGGATGAGCTGCGCGCGCTGCAGCTCGCCCGTCTGCAGCAGATCGTCGGCCGCTCCTATCAAAATGTGCCGCTCTTCCGCCAGCGCATGGAAGAGCGCAACCTCACGCCCGCCGACATTCGCACCCTCGACGACCTTGCGCGCCTGCCCTTCACCGTCAAAGCCGATCTGCGCGACAACTATCCCTTCGGACTCTTTGCGAGCCCGATGGGCGAGGTGGTTCGCCTGCACGCCTCCAGCGGCACCACCGGCAAGCCCATCGTCGTTGCCTACACGCAGGAGGATATCAACACCTGGACCTCGGTGGTGGGTCGTGCCATGGCCGGTTGCGGATTGCATCGCGGCGATGTGATTCAGGTCTCCTACGGCTACGGCCTGTTCACCGGCGGGCTCGGTGCGCACTACGGAGCGGAAGGCATTGGCGCAACCGTGGTGCCTACCTCTGGCGGCCAGGCCGATCGCCAGATCATGCTGATGAAGGACTTCGGCGTTACCGCCATCTGCTGCACGCCCAGCTACTTCATCCACCTCATCGAGCGCGCCGCTGAGATGGGCATCGACATGAAAGATTTGCCCGTCCGCGCCGGCGTCTTTGGCGCCGAACCCTGGACGGACGAGATGCGCCGCCACATTGAACAGGCTGGCGGAATTGAGGCCTTTGACATCTACGGCCTCAGTGAGATCATCGGCCCCGGCGTGGGCTGCGAGTGCCGCCGCCACGCCGGCCTGCACATCTTTGAGGATCACTTCTATCCCGAGATCATCGACCCTGAGACCGGCGAAGTGCTGCCCGAGGGCGCGGAAGGCGAGCTGGTGCTGACCACGCTCAGCAAGCAGGCCATGCCCATGATCCGCTATCGCACCCGCGACATCACCTGCTTGCTGCCGGGCAGCTGTAGCTGCGGGCGCACCTTGCGCCGCATTGCGCGCATCGGCCGCCGCTCCGACGATATGCTCATCCTGCGCGGCGTCAACGTCTTCCCCTCGCAGGTGGAGACGGCGCTGTTGCAAGTGGAAGGCGCTCTGCCGCATTACCAAATCGTGCTCACCCGCGCGCAGGGCCTGGATCAGATGGAAGTGCAGGTGGAAGTGACCCCGCACATGTTCAACGACCGCATGGGCGCACTGCAGGCCGTGCATGCACGCTTGCAGGCCGCGCTCGATCGCGTACTCGGCATCCGTGTCCGCGTCTCGCTGGTGGAGGCGCATTCCATTCAGCGCAGCGAGGGCAAGGCCAAACGTGTCATAGATCGGCGCAACGCATGAAGATCCAACAGCTCTCCATCTTTGTTGAAAACAAGCCCGGCCATCTGGCTGCTCCCATCCGTCTGCTGGCCGCTGAAGGCATCGATCTGCGCGCGCTTTTCCTGGCCGACGCGCGCGAGTACGGCGTACTGCGCATGATCGTGTCTGACTGCGAGCTGGCCGTGGCGCGACTCACCGCCGAGGGCTTTGTGGCTCGCGTCACCGAGGTGCTGGCCATCGAGGTCAGCGATCATCCCGGCGGCCTGGCCGGCGTATTAACCGCTTTGGACGCCACCAGCATCGACATCGACTACATGTACGCCTTCCCCTGCCGCAACGCCGAACAGGCCGTACTGCTGTTCAGCTTTGCCGACGTGGATGCGGCCATCGCCAAGCTGCGGTCGGTGGGCATCAACCCCCTGGCCAACGACGATTTATTGAAACTGTAGCGGACGCTTCGCAGACAAGCAAGCTTGAGCAGATCCACTTTGGGTGCCCCATCCTTGTGCGTTCTTTGCGGACAAGGGTAGGTGTAGAGGATGTTGGTTCACGCATCTATCCCGGCCGATAACGCTGCTTTCCCAGGTCTCGATTTTGAGACCTGGGAAAGCAGGATGTACGCTCCCCGTTTTCTCCGAGCGAATTCTATTGATCCAGCCCAGGAGATTTGCATCGTGCAATCCCACCCTAGCGACAAAAACAAATGCGTCGCGAGGGTGGGGCACCCTGACCGTGTTGCAATTCCTAAGAGTCGGCTCATTAGGTCAGCCGCGAGCATAGAATGGAAGGCGGGCCACCGCCCGCGAGGAATCGCATCATGCTTGTCTCGAAGACCGTCACCGCGCAGCTTGAAAACGCCTCCTGGATTCGCCGCATGTTTGAAGAGGGCGCGCGGCTCAAGCGCGAGCTCGGAGCTGACAAGGTCTTCGACTTCTCGCTGGGCAATCCAGTTGACGAGCCGCCCGCGGCCGTCCTCGATGCGCTCCGCAAACTGGTTGCCACCAGCGCCACCGGCACCCATGGCTACATGCCCAATCCCGGCTATCCACGCGTGCGCGAGGCCGTGGCCGCCAAGCTGAGCCGCGAAACCGGCCTCTCGTTTTCGCCGGAAGACGTCTTCATGACGGTGGGCGCGGCCGGCGCTTGCAACGTGGCGCTCAAGTCCCTGCTCGATCCCGGCGATGAGGTCATCGTGCTCGCGCCCTACTTTGCCGAGTACCAGTTCTACATCTCGAATCACGCCGGTGTCATGGTTGCAGTCGACACCGAGGAAAACCACATGCCCGACGTGGAGCGCATTCGCGCTGCGATCACGCCGCGCACCCGCGCCCTCATGATCAACACGCCCAACAATCCGTCCGGCCGCGTGTATCCCAAGAGCGTGCTCGATGCAATTGATGCGATGCTTGCAGAGGTCGGACGCCCCATCGCCGTGCTCAGCGACGAACCCTACAAGCAGTTTGTCTACGATGGCCAGCATCAGCCCGAGGTTGCAGCGTCCATCACCAACACCATCCTCTGTAACTCGTGGTCGAAGACCTTGGGCCTTGCCGGGGAACGCATCGGCTATCTGGCTCTTTCACCGCGCATCGACGATCGCGACAACCTGCGCCGCGCCTGCGCGCTTGCCAATCGCATCCTGGGCTTTGTCAACGCTCCCGCACTTTGGCAGTGGGTCTTGCTCGATGCCATGGATGCCAGCGTGGACGCCGCGCCCTATGAGGCCAGGCGCAACGCCCTCTGCAGCGCGCTGGAAGAGATTGGCTACGACGTACGGCGACCCGAAGGCGCATTTTATATTTTTCTCAAAACGCCCATCGCCGACGATGTTGCCTTCGTGCGCCTGCTTGCGGAGCAAGGAGTACTAACAGTCCCGGGCGCGGGATTCGGCCGCCCCGGCTACATCCGCATCTCGCTCACCGTGGAGATGGACACCATCACGCGCTCCATCCCCGGCTTTGCGCAGGCCTTCCATGCCGCCGGCAAGCAGTAAACCACAGACCCCATCCTCTCCAATCCTGAAATCTCTCGATGTGTGCCAAGAAAGCGCGCTCTCCACTCTCGTCCGCCCCAACTCTCCGGGACAAATGAAGCCGCAAGTTGACCGGGCCTACCGCTCCGTCCCTTGAATAGAGTGCGGGCGCCCTTCGCGCGATAGAACCCGCAGAGAGGATGGGACCCGGTGCTTCTGTTGGAGGGCCGGATCAAGAATGCTGGAACCGCGAGCGCGGCTCAGGCGAGCGCGATGAGCACCGCTCCCGCCGTGATGAGCAGGCCGCCGCCCAGAGCCAGCGGGGTGATCTTCTCGCCCAGCAGGAGCCAGGCAAAGAGCATGACAACCGGCACGGAGAGCTTGTCGAGCGGGGCCACGCGCGAGGCCGGGCCAAGCTGCAAGGCGCGGAAATAGCAAAGCCAGGAGAGGCCGGTGGCAAGACCGGAGAGGGCAAGGAAGAAGAGCGTGCGGCGGTCAAGCTGACGCAGGGCTTGGTGCTTGCCGAAGGCAAAGACAATGGACCAGGCAAAGAGCAGCACCACCGTGGTGCGGATGGCCGTGGCCAGGTTGGAATCGACATGAGCCACGCCCTGCTTGGCCAGCAGCGCCGTGGCGGCAGCGAACAATGCGGAGAGCAGCGCCCAGAAGATCCAGCTCATCTCCTGATGGTACAACCGCGGAAGGATGCGCGGAAAAAGCCCGCGTGACAGAGCAGGCGGCGTCCCGCTCCGGTTGCGAGAGTGCCGCCTGTTCCCTGCCCTGGGTTGAAGTTGCGCCCAACGACGCCGCTACTGGGTTACGGTGACCACAATGGTCTGGAAGTGGATCACGCTGCTGTTGGTGCCGGTTGCGGTGACCTCAATGGGGTAGGTGCCGGGGGCGACGCTGCTGGTAGTGACGCTGTTGCCGCAGCCCGTGACCAGCAATGCGACCCCGGGAAGCGCAACCAGGAGCAACGCCAGCCAAAGCGAGGCCGACAGGCGACGCTTGCGCCTGAAGACCCATCCGAGGAAGATGCCGCCCGGTAACAGGAAGCCAGCCAGCGCCACCCCTGCACTCGTGCTGGAGCGATGCATGGCCGATGCGCCGCTACTGAGGGGATTACCGGTGTCAATGGTGAGTTGCGCGGTAACATTTCCATTCGTGGGCAGTTTGACAGTGAGCGCGGAGAAGTGGCAGTTCATCCCCACAGGCAAAGTGGCACAGCCCAGGCTGAGGGTGTCAGAGAAAGTGGCGTTGGAGGTAAACGTGACGCCAACGGTCATGTTCTCTTTGGTGGGAATACTAACCGCGGTCGGAGTAATGGTGATGTCGAAGTCGGTGACCGTGGAGTTGATCGTCACAGCCTGGGAGGTGGAGCCGCCGTGGCTGGCATCGCCGCCATAGGTGGCCACAATGGAGTAGTTGGTTCCGGCCACCAGGTTAGGAACAAGGGTAGCAATGCCGGAGGTGTTGAGGGTGGCCGTGCCCAGCGTGGTGGTGCCTGAGGTGAAGACAACGGTGCCGGTGGGAACCGGTCCCGTGGAGGTGTTGACGACCGAAGCTACGAGGATGTTCTGCGGATTTGTGCCCCCCGCGGAAGAGCTGCCGAGCACGGTGGATGTGGCGATGGTGCCAACGGTGAGGCTAATGGCTGGAGAGGTGCTGGCAGCGTCGTTGGTGTCGCCGGAATAGGCTGCGGTGATGGAGTAAGGTCCAGCGGCCAACGCCGAGGTTGAGAAGGTAGCCGTACCCGCGGCCAGCGTGCCGGTCCCCAGTGTGGTGGTGCCAGAGAGGAAGGTGACGGTGCCGGTGGGTGTGCCGCCGGTGCCGGTAACCTTGGCCGTGAAGGTGACCGATTGCGCCACCACGACCGAACTGGGCGCGGCGGTGACGGCGGTTTGAGTGGTGGCTTGGTTCACGGTCAGGCCATAGGCGGCGGAGGCGCTGCCGTGGTCATTGGCGTCGCCAGCATAGGTGGCGATGATCGGATAGACTCCGGGCGCAAGGATCGGATTGATGGTAGCCGTTCCGCCCGCACTGAGCGTAGCCGTGCCCAGCGTGGTGGTGCCGCTGGTGAAGGTGACTTGGCCGGTGACCACTGCCGAGCCTGCCACCACCTGTACAGTTGCCGTGATGGCTACCGGAGCACCGGCAAGGCCGGGATTAGGGATGGCTGCGACCGTGGTGGAGGTCTGTGTCTGGGTCACGGTCTGGTTCAGCGTAACCGTGGAAGCCGCGGAGGTGTTGTAGTTGTCGCCGGCATAGGTGACCGTGATGGGGTGGTTTCCCACCGTGAGAGACGAGCTGGTGAAGATGGCGATGGCCGGATTGCCGGACAAGGTTCCGGTACCAATCTGGATGCCGTTGTCAAAGAACTTGACCACTCCGGTGGGAGCCTGCGCGGAGGTAGTGCTAATGGCCGCGGCGAAGGTGACGGAATTGCCGTAGTTGGATGGATTCAGGTAGGAGACAACGCCGAGGGTGTCCGTCACCTGCACGGTCTGGTCCAGCGTGGGCGCGGTGCTGGGCTGCACATACGTGGCGGTGTCGCCGCCGTAAACCGCTGTCACCGGGATGATGAGGCCGTTGGGCATCGCCGCGGTGGTGTAAGTGGCAATGCCTGTAGTCGTATTAATCGCAACGCTCACGGCGTTGCTGCCCCAGGAGAAGGTTACCGAACCATCCGGGATCACGCCGCCACCGGCGCTGCCAATCGCAACCTGTGCGGTGAAGGTAACGCTGGCGCCCAACTGCGCCGGATTGGCGCTGGAAGTCAGCGTAGTCGTGGTGCCCTCCCACACTTTCAAGGGTACAGCCTTGACGCCGTTATCGGTGGAGGTGGAGGAGAAGTGGCCGCTGTCGCCGGTACTGAAGGAAGCCACAATGCTGTGGACTCCCACGCCCAGCGTAGCGGTGGTATAGGTGGCTGTGGCCGTGGTTCCGTTGCTGCCAAGCGTGATGGGCAAAAGCGGGGCCAGCGTGGTGGTGACGCCTTTGTAGGTGTCGGCAATGCTTACCGTGCCGGAGAGGTTGCCGGTGCCGGAACCCGTGGTGATGCCCACCGTGAAGGTTACCGACTGGCCAAAGACCGAGGGGCTGGGCGCGACGGAAACGACAGTCGTGGTGGAATTGACGGCGGTAGCATTGCCGCTAAGATTGATAACCAGAGGCGAGTTGGGAGCGGGAACTTGTGGCGGGCCGGGCTGGGTGTCGGCGGCTATATTGATGGTGCCGGCTTGCGAAGCGGCCAAATTAGCCGTGACCTGCGGCGCAAAGACCGCGGCCAGAGAACACTCCCCCGCGATGGCGAGTGGACCCGCGGTGCAGGTGGTGGCGGAGCCGGGCGCGGTGTTGACGCCATACGTCAGCGTGGTCAGGTCCAGCGACGCGTTGCCGTTGTTGTCTACCAGTTGCGTGACAGGCACCGATTGCGACCCTTGACGCACGGCCACCGAAGCGTAGTTGATGTTCTGGACGTTGCCCTGAATCTCGGCAACCACCATGTCGAACGAGTCGGCAAAGTAGAGATTGCCTTTCCCGTCCAGAGCCAATCCGATAGGCCCGTAAACGGCAACCATCAGATCGCCCCCAAAGGGATCGACATTGCCATTCAGATAGGGGCTGAGACAGTCGTTGATGGCCAGATTCAGGATGAGGCCAGAGCCGGCATTGACCTCGCGAATGGCGGCAGCCTGGGTGTCGGCAATGTAGACGTTCCCGGCCGCATCCACGGCTACGCCGGAGGGAACCGAAAGCGGTGTGGCGATGGCCAGCGACGGATGGGAGGAACAGGTGGTGGTGGCCTGAAGACCGGTTCCGGCAAAGGTGGCTATGGTGCTGGCGGCGGTAATGTTGCCCGCCACAGCCAGAACCTCGCGGACGCGATTGTTGCCGGTATCGGGGATGTACATGTTGCCCGCGGCGTCAAAGGCGACCGCGTGCGGATAGTTGAGCTGGGCGTTCGTGGCCAGCATGGCGTCGCCGTTGTAGCCGCCATCCCCGCTGCCGTTGGGGTTAAGATAGCCGCTGCCGGCAACCGTCGAGATCAGCCCGGTGGCATGGCTGACCCTGCGGATGCGGTGGTTGGCGGTATCGGCAATGTAGACGTTGCCGGCCGCATCCACGGAAACGCCGGTGGGCAGATCGAATAGTACCAGCGCGGAGGTGGCGAGCTTGCCATCGCCGCCGTAACCTGGGTTTCCCGTGCCATTGCCGGCAAAGGTAGTAATGTAGCCGGAGTTGGTGGAGATCACGCGAATGGCGCTGTTGCCGGTGTCGGCAATATAGACGTTGCCCGCACCGTCCACGGCCACTCCGTTGGGCGAGTTCAAGGTTGAACTGACCGCCAGTCCGCCATCCCCCGTATAAGATGGAAGGCCGTTACCGGCAACGGTGACAATATTGCCCACCCCCCCCGCGCAGTTGGTAACGGCAAAGGGCGGCGGGGTTTCGCCGCAGACCATGCGCAGGCGATGATGCAGGCTATCGGCAATGTAGAGATTGCCGGAGCCATCGAGAGCCACCGAGGTGGGCAGATAGAGTTCCGCACCGATAGCCGGGGTTCCGTCACCGGTGCCGGTGTAGTTCTTGTACTGGCCGGCTACGACCGAAAGCAGGCCAGGCGTAAGAACGCCCAGGCCTCCCAGGCCCGTACCGGAGAGAGGCGCAATGCCGATCTCCAGACCATTGACGTCCAGCAGCACCACGGCGCCCACGCGAACGCCGGGAGCGGTGGGGGTGAAGGTGACCATCTGGGTACAATGTTGGCCGGCGAACAAGATGGCGTTGGCGCAGGTGGATTCCCCAGCGGCAGGGGCAAAGTCCAGCCCCGCCGCGCCCTGGGTCAACACCGCCACCGTCTTGACCGTGGCCGGGCCCGTGGCCGAAGCCGTTACCGTGACGCTCTGTGCCAGCGAACTGGAACCCACCGCCAGAGGGGAGAAGACAGCTTGCGCGCCCAAGGAAAACGGCGCCAGCAACAGGGCCAATACCGCTACGGCGCACCGCAACACCGAACCCGCCGCAGTGGTTGGGGTGGCAAGCCACCGCTTGAGGATATCGACGGGAACAATCACAGAAGATTGAGTACGCGCACTAGGGCTCATAGAGGCTCCACAACCAAGGTCTTCCAGAGAAGGGTCTTTCTTTCTCCAGTCGAACAGGGAAAGACGTTCGATAACCACAACCACGCCACGGCACCGCCCGAGGGTGGAGGTGAGCACGCAGCAGACGGTGAAAAGATCTTGCACCCGAACCTCCAAAACGACCATGAAAAGGTGGGTGGTGATTCATGGTTGTATATCGGCTGAGAGCGCAAATAGATAAACTCCGGAAACTGCGCAAGCAAGGTGCGGATTCTGGAAATCTCATGGAAGCCTTGTAAGCTGCGCAGATCCCGAACTCGACGAATGCCTATAAAGTATTGATTTATTTATTTTGGTACAGCTCAATGCAGTACATCCAGAAGGCTATTTAGAGCGGTTCTCCAACAGATGAAGCACTTGCAAAGACTGTGCAAGGCCGCTCTTTCTCAAGAAAAAAGCTGCTCAGCGGTTTTGGGTTCGGGGTATGGCAATTGGAGAACCGCCAGAGTTCCAAATTGGGAAGTGCGGCAACGCCAGAAATGGGCGGCTGCGCCTGCCTTGCAAAAGCACAGCGCCCCCCTGACGCATGCGCACCAGGAGGGCGGGAGGTGGCCTCACAAAATCGCTCCACTGGAGGAGAGAGCGATGGGCTTCTGAGCTTGCCGGAGTCTATTTGCTCCAGTCGAGCGGCACGCCAGAGGTGAGCAGGATCGGCTCCAGGATGCCAGAGGGCAGCAGGGGCGAAGTTGCTTTGTAAGAACGGCTGTTGGTTTGGGTGTAGTGTTTGGTGACGCCCGGTTGCTGGTCGCCGATGATGCGATTGGGCCAGAGATTGGAAACGCTGACCTCAACGGTATTTTCGCCCGCGTGCAGCAGACCATCGATGCGCACCGCATAAGGCGCGCGCCAGACGGTGCCGGCGTCTTTGCCGTTCACCCGGACGGTGGCAATCTCCCGCACTTCGCCCAGCCGCAGCCAGAGTTGACGATCTACGGCGGAGGCAGCCAGCTTGAGGCTGGTGCGATAGGTGGCGGTGCCAGAGAAGTAGCGCACACCAGCGTCAGTTGACTCGGTCCAGGATTGGAATTTTTTTATTGGAACCGAGCTTGGCGCGCCCCAGCCGGCGGGGAACGAGAGGCTCCAGTGGGCGCTCTGCGCGACGTCCTGCGCGGCGGCAACGGTAAAGCCGTGACGCTGACCCGCGGCATCGGTGGCCACATAGTTGCCAGCGGCGGTGGCTACGATGCCTTCGCTTGTGTAGAACAGATCGCCCCCCTGGCGAATGGAAGGATAAGAGGCAACGCCTTCGTGCTCCACGCTGGTCAGATGATTTGCGACAGGGCGCGTGAAGACGACAAAGACCGATCCGTAGGCGGGAAACGTCAAGGGCAGCTCGGTGCGGTGATCGTTGGTGGCGCGGTAGATCTGGACCGGAGCGATGGACCCATCCTCGGCGGACCAGAGCTCGGGCGTGCGGCCCTCCACGCGGAACGAGACAGTCGCCTGGATGGGACGGGACTGGGTATTGCGCACAAAGTAGATGTCAACCTCGCCCGTGCTGCGATGCACAAAGTCGAGCACCGGGCTCTGCACGGGACGGGGATCGGCAACGTTCACCTGATAGCTGAAGTCAGGGGCGATGTTGAGTGCGGCAAAGGCGCTGTGGGCGTTGTTGGTGCAAACCACAGTTCCCTTCCCGTAGGCGGCCTTGGGAGCGGCTGGCGAACAGCCGGCCCACACGGCGTCGGCGGTGCGCTTGTAGTTGGTCAGCGCCTCGGGCAGGAGGATGCCCAGCGGACCGGAAGGCTTGAGACCGATCACGGTGCCGCCCTGGGCAACAAACTTCTCCACCCACTGGAGCGCTTCGACTGAAAGCTTGCCGTTGGAGGGCAAGGAGAGAGCGCGGTAGCGAATGCCTTCCGGAGTAACCAGGTCAGCGCCGCTGAGGCGCATGCGCTTCAGCAGGGCATCTTGGCTGGTGACGTCGTAGTCGTAGCCGGGCAGCAGATGGGCCGGGTCATCGTTCTTGACGCGGACAAAATTGGGCACCTGATTGCCGTAAAAGTGGAGCAGGTCACTGACGGGCAGGCCCTGCTGCAGCAGGTACTGGGAGCGGCTGGCGGAGCGCAGGAAGGGCTCGGCCTGCGGCCACCAGGTGACGTTGGGATTCAGGTGCGTGCCGGCGAAGTACTCCTGGCCGGGCTTGCCGTACTTCTCCGGCGAGGAGGTGAACTCATGCCAGAAGAGGCGATTGAGTCCCTCGGTAAAGGCGCGGTCAATGGCGGGCTGGACGTTGGAAGCCAGCGCCTCTGACCAGGGACTGCGTTGCATACTGGTGGGACCCTCGGCAGCTACCAGGGTTTTGCCGTAGATGTGCGCGGCGCTGGAGGCTTCCTTGACAAAGAAGCGCTCGTCGTCGGTCACGCGATGCCAGCCAGAGTCGGCCCAATACTCGCTTTGCGGAAAAGACGCGTTGCGGAAGTTCTCCAGGGCATCGATGGGCGCGCCGTGCGGGCCACCGGACTCAGGATGGGTGCCGAGTCCAACCTGGGCGGCGTGCTCAGCAAAGCGGTCGTAGCAGTTCTCCACAATCAGGTCGGCAACGGTGCGGCGGAGATCGAACAGGAAGCCCTCGCTGGCTTCGCGGCTGGTGAGGATGCGGCCGCTGACGATGGGCAGATAGGCAACCGGATCGTAGCCGCGACGTTTGCGAAACTCCTCGCGAAAGCTGGCCGTCCAGTTGGTGCCGCCGGCCTCCCAGCTGTCGGAGACCACATAGCGGAGGCTGGTGCCGATGAAGGGCTTGGCCGGATCGAGCAACGGCATCACAGCCTGCTGCCAGTAGCGATCGAAGGCCTCGGGGCTCAGCACATCCAGCGGCAGACCGTGCACGTGCAGGGCGGCGTCCATCAGCTTTTTGGGGGTGTTGGTGTAGCCAACGGCAAGCACCTCCCACTGGCCAGCAGGAAACTGCCAGACCAGGTCGCCCTGCGCGTTGATTTTGGAGCTGAGATCGACCACATCCTCCACGCGGGCGTCTTCTTCGCCGGCAACAGAGGGACGGTAGTGGAACATCTTGTCTTCTCGCGGGGTGGAGAAACCGGCCTCGATGGTCGCGGACTTGAAGAGCAGATCGGGGATGGAGGCGCGATCGCTGCCCGGCTTGCCCGGCAAAGGGCTGCCATGACGCAGCGGATACGCGAGTACAGCCACGGGACGATAAAAACCATTCAGGGCCACGGGAGCCGGCACGTGAACCCTGCGCTCCGCGCCGCCACGAACGGCCACGCGCGCCCAGGTGAGCTGCTTGATGGCGTCTTCCGGGGTTACGGTTTGTCCGCCCAGGATGCCTACATCCCAGCGGCTGGTAACGTTGAGGCTGATCTCCAGACCCAGGCGCTTGGCCTCGGCCAGGGCGTGTACCATGAGCGCAATCCACTCGGGACTGCCCATGGCAGGGCCTTCCGCCACTTCCACATTGCCCTGCTGACCAGAGCCATCGGCGTCCACCAAAATGGCGCCGGCAATGCCCTTGGCCTTCATGCCTTCCAGATCGCGGGTAATCGTTGCAGCCGTGGTGTTGCCGTTCAGCCACCACCAATAGCAACGGGCATGGGCTGGCACGGGGGGACGTTGAAAGCCTGAGCGAAATTGTTCAGCGCCCGATGGGAGCACCTGCGCAGGCGATAGCGCTACCAGCGCGCCGGCCCAGAAAACAAAGAGAAACAAAAAAATACCGGCAAACAAAGCGCGTCGGTGCACCAAAGACCTCGGTCTTTCATTCTTGTGATTCCGTTCAGCTTGTGCGGTCCGCGCGCGAGCTTGCGCTTACGGCAGACTCACCCATGGGATGGAATAGTGCGGACTTCCGGGGTGAGCCGGAAGTCCGCAGTTGAGGCCCTGAAGCCGGGGCTAGAAGTTGTAGCGCGCGGTGAGCTGGATCAGGCGTGGGTCGTTGGCCTGCGTCATGGTCACAACACCCCAGGTCGAAGATGTGATCCCAGTTCCCGGACCGCCGAAGTTGGGTGTGTTCAAAGCGTTGAAGAACTCGCCGCGAATCTCGAAGTTGCTGCCCTCGGTAATGGGGAACTTCTTGAAGAGCGACAGATCGGCCAGCGGGTGAACCAGCTGGCGGACATTCATGTAGGGCGCCAGAGTGTTGCGCGTAAAGGGCAGGTTTTGCTGGAAGGCTGGCGTATTGTTGTTGGTGGCGTCGCAGCCCGGCGTAATGGAGCCATTCGAGCTGTTGACGACGGTGTAGACCAGCGCGCCTGCGGTGTTCTCATAGCAGGTATTAAAGTACCGCTGGTAGGTATGGTAAGCCAATTTCGGACTTGTCAGCTGCGTGTAGGTGGTGCCGGTGCCGTACTGCGAACCGCCGGTGGAACCGGGGTTGGAGATCAACGAGCCATTGTAGGCGCGCAGTACTCCGTGCAGCGACCAGTTCCCAACCGTGTACTTCACATACCATGCCTTCTTGTCGAAGTTCGGGAAGCGATAGGTACCGAAGACGTTGGAAATAAGGCTGGGTTGCGAGTCGCGATAGTGGAACAGCGAGGTGTCCTGGGGGTTGAGGAAGACGTTGCGATCAAAGACTCCCTGGTAGGTGAAGTTGGCCTGGATCGCAAAGCCGCGGCTCATCTGCCGGCTCGCCGTCACCTGCAGGGCGTTGTAGACGACCGAACCGATCGACATGTAGTTGTCCTGCACGCCGGTGAACTCGGGATACGGGACATAGAGCTTGTACTGCGTAATGGTGGCAGAGTTGATGCTGGAGCCGGGGATGAGACCGGCAAAGGGATTGGCGACACTCGCATTGAGCGTAGCTGCATTAGCTGGATTCAGGTAGCTGGTCGGCAAAGAGTTGAGCTGCTTGTTCACTTCCAGCCGCTCCACCTTGTTTCCGGAGTAGGCGGCCTGCAATACGATCTTTAAGGGCAACTGGGCCTGCATGCTAGTGGACCACTGCAACATGCGTGGCTGCGAGTGATCGGGATCCGGGAAGGTCAAGTTCTGGCCTTCTTGCGTCAACAGACCTAGAGAACTTCCCGTCGGTGTGGTGATGCTGGGATAGGGCTGGGTTAGGCTATTGACAGGGTTGTAACCATTGGTCGACGCAACGTAGGAAGTTGACGCGGTAAAGCCTTGCGCGAGCGGGCTCTCCAAGGTGTTAAAGACCGTCAGACCAATACCGCCGCGAAGAACCAGCTTGGGCGTGATCTGATAAGCGAAACCGAAGCGGGGCTGGAAGTTGGTGTAAACCTGCGGCATCGAGTAACGCTGGCTGGAGTTGGCAAAGGTAAGGCCGCCCTTCAATGTCAAGGAGCTAACCGAGGATTGCAGGGGGTTGGTGCAGGTGGTGCAGAAGCCAGTATTCAGACGGTTGAAACGCTCCGAGAACGGCGACTCGTAGTCCCAGCGCAGGCCCATGTTGAGCGTCAGCCGATTGTTGAAGTGCCAGTCGTCTTGCGCGAAGAAGGCCATGTACTTTTGCTGCAACGCGTAAGAGACCTGGACGCCGTAGCTGCCGCTGCTCGGATAGCCTAGCAGCATGGCGGCCAGCGGGTTTCCAGAGGCCGAATCGCCAGACAGGTAGTTCTTCTGGGTATATGAACGATCAAAGGAGAACGGGTTGATGCCGCTCATCGGATTTTCAACGTTGTAGCGGGTCAGGTTGCCTTCAAATCCAGCCTTCACCGAGTGCAGGCCGAACTGCTTGGAGAGCATGACAGAAGCCGAGCTCAGGGTGTCTTCGCTGACCTGACCGGCATTGCCGGAGGCCAGGGTGGCGTAGCTGTCGGACATGGTGGTTCCGGGGAACGATACGTACGGCAAAGCCGTCACCGTCATGCCCAGGCTGTTGTCGTTGTAGCTTGAGCCCGGATAGACCAAGCCGAAGGGATGGTAAATGACGCCCAAACGGGCATCGAGCACATAGCTCTTCGGCAACACCGAGATGAAATCGAGTGAGCCGCCCATGTTGTTGCGATACACCGTGTAACCGTCGCTCGTGGGGCCAATGCCCTTCGGAAAGCCTTCCAGCGGCTCATACTGGTTCAACACACCTTTGAACCACTTGGCACTGAACTTGTTGTTGGGGTTGATTTGCTGATCGATCCTGGTGACGACCGAATAATACTGATTGGGCACCGAGGTCTGCGAAGAGATGTAGTTCACGGTGGGGCTGTAACTGCTGTTCGGCGCCGGAAAGAAACCAGCGAGTGCCTTGCCTACCGCGTTCATAGAGGCAGTGCTGGTGTACCCACTGCCAGTACCGGTGTAGACGGGCGCACTTTTCAGATTGTTGTTCGGAAAATAGCCGAGACGGTTGTTGTTGGCGTCAACGGGTGAAGTCGGATCGTAGATTTGAACACCGGAGGTACAAAGGCCAGCCGCGTTGAAAGTCGAGCAAAGCCCAGAGAAGTCGCCGCCCAGTTGCGTCGTGGTTGGCACCAAGCTCTGATAAGGCAGCGTCTGATGGAGCTGAAGGTACTCGGAAGCCAACGTGAAGAAGGTCTTGTCGCGGCCGTTGTAGACATGAGGAATGCGCACCGGGCCGGTGAGCACCAAACCGGGCTGCTCCCACTGATCGTTGGAACGGTGTGTGGTGGTGGCCTGGGTCGGAACCCGCTCATAGGTGTTGGCGTTCATATAGGTGTTGCGGAACGACTCGTAGATGCTGCCATGGAAGTCGTTCGTGCCGGAGCGTAAAACCGAGTTGGTGACAACACCGTCGCCGTGTCCGTACTGGGCGTCGTACATACCCACCTGGACGTTGACCTCCTGTACCGACTCGGGCGAGGGCACAAAGCCTGTGTAGCTGGCGCCGCTCAACCGCTCCGCGGGATCGTCTGGAGTTCCGTCGAGGGTCAGACGGTTGTGGCCGCTGCTGCCGTTGGATGCAATCTGAACCGCAACACCGCTGAATGGGTTGGTGTACGTGCTGGCCTTGCTCTGCATGTAGGTACCGCTATAAATTCCGGCAGCCAAAGTGGAGAGCACAAAGGAGTTGCGGCCCACGTTCGGCATTTCCACAGCTTCTTGCTGCGAGATGGTCGTCTGCAGGTTCGCCGAGGAGGTATCGATAAGCGGCACAGATGAGGTGACCTCGACCTTTTCGCCAGCAGCCTGACCCACCTTGAGGGAGAAGTTGACGCTCTTGGAGGCGCCGGCCACAAGTGGCACGTCTTCAGCCGCCATGGGCGAGAATCCGGTAGCCTGCACCTTGAGCGAATAGGTACCTGGGTTCAGGAATGCCAAATTGTAGGCACCGTTGGCGTTGGACGTGACGGCGGTGGTGAAATGCGTCTCGGCATTGACTGCCGTCACCGTAGCTCCCGGAATGACAGCGCCGGTACTATCTGTAATCGTTCCCGTGATCGAACCCAGGTATTGCTGCGCCTGTAGCCCCGGGCATACAAACAAAAGCCCGATGGCGATGCACAACATCGCACTTCCCAGCAGCTTGTGCAAGGAAGAGTTTCTGGATTTGGTTAAGTGGATCTGAATCATGTTGCCTCCCAACTGGTTCTTAGTTCTTCGCAATTCTGTGAAGCAGGGCCGCCACGAACTCGGCTTGGATCAAACCGGCCATGGCTGTCGAACCTGCCCCTCTGCGGATATATGAGGACGCTTTCAGGACCAATCCTGAGCGCCAGGTTGGAACCCTATCCTGCAAATGGATTCCTACCACAGCGTCGAATTCTTGTTTGTCGCTAAAACGATGAGCAAGTTAATTTACCGGAAGGCAATAAAGGGTTTACCCGGAAGGAGCCTAATTTTTTTCCTGAGCTATCTCAGTAAGTTCATTTATTTACTAGAACGTACGACAGGTAATGCAGAACCTTTCTTAACCTGTTAAGAGCAACTGGGGCCACCTGTAGGAAGGGGCGGTTTCAAGTTGGAAGTGCAACGGTAGTGTCGAGATTATAGGCTAGGCGGGCAAGCCATGGAAAAGTGGAAAGCGAAACAGCCCGCTTCCCCCTTTCCCACAGCTACGGCTGCGACGAG
>Ga0181529_10001118_pt1 | contig 36309 bp, 27 predicted proteins | sample PEATcosm2014_Bin_36_FD_119763 | JGI IMG/M metagenome (GOLD analysis project Ga0181529, IMG submission 119763) | Peatland microbial communities from MTU Mesocosm Facility, Houghton, MI, USA - PEATcosm2014_Bin10_30_metaG | ecosystem: Environmental > Terrestrial > Soil > Wetlands > Peat | place... | reverse complement strand
TGGCCCACGCGTCCACGTAGGGGCCGTGGCTCGGGTCGGCGCTCACCCAGCCCTGGGCGGCCGCGTTGTGCAGACTCGCCCACTGGGCGACGAGGTGGGGAGCGCCCTGGAAGAGGTCCTTCTGGAACCAGGTCTCGACGTCGGGGCCCACGGCCTGGCCCGCCTTCGCGCCGCCGCGATAGGTCGCGATCGGGCCGAGCGTCTGGGCCACGCGGTACCGCAGGGCGTAGTTGGAGGGCGCCAGCGCCGAGGACGAGGAGGCCGAGGCGTCGTAGCCCGAGCCCGCCGCGGAGGGCCGCGGCCAGAAGTACTCGTTCTTGGTGAAGGGCTGGGCGATCAGCTTGGATCCCAGGGCCTTTCCGTCGGGCCCCTTGAGGATGCTTCCGTTGGCCTGGAAGGGGAAGAAGATCTGCCCGGTCGCGAGGAGGGCCGCCGGGTACACGATGCAGCAGATGACGACGGCGAAGGCCAGCAGCATGAGACTCTTCGATAGATAGCGCGGCATGTTCATATCCTCCTTAGCCCACCAGGTGCAGGGCGGTCATGATCAGGTCTATCAGCTTGATCCCGATGAAGGGCAGGATGATTCCCCCCAGGCCCCATATCAGGAGATTGCGGCGGAGGAGGGCCTCGGCGCCGCTCACGCGGTACTTGACGCCCCGCAAGGCGACCGGGATCAGGGCCGGGATGATGAGGGCGTTGAAGATGACGGCCGAGAGGATGGCCGAGGTCGGCGAGTGCAGGTTCATGATATCCACGGCCTTGAGCCAGGGCAGGGTGCCCGCGAACATCGCCGGGACGATCGCGAAGTACTTGGCGACGTCGTTGGCGATCGAGAAGGTGGTCAGCGCCCCTCTGGTGATAAGCAGCTGTTTGCCGATCTCCACGACCTCGATGAGCTTGGTGGGGTCCGAGTCGAGGTCCACCATGTTGGCCGCTTCCTTCGCTGCCTGGGTGCCTGCGTTCATCGCGAGGGCGACGTCCGCCTGCGCGAGGGCCGGGGCATCGTTCGTGCCGTCGCCCATCATCGCGACCAGCTTGCCCTCTGCCTGCTCCTTGCGGATGTAGTCGAGCTTCATTTCGGGAGTCGCCTGGGCGAGGAAATCGTCGACGCCGGCCTGGGCCGCGATTGTCCGCGCGGTCAGGGGATTGTCGCCGGTGATCATGACGGTCCTGAGCCCCATCTTCCTAAGGCGAGAGAATCGCTCCTTCATGTTCGGCTTGAGGATGTCCTCGAGGGCGATGACTCCCGCGACCTCGCGCCCTTCGGCTACGACCAGGGGGGTCGCCCCCTTGACCGCGACATTGTTCACGACGGTCTGGAGCTGAGAAGATACGGTACCGCCGTGGCTCTCGACGAAGCGCGTAATCGCGTCGATGGCCCCTTTGCGGATCTGCCGGCCATCGGGGAGGTCGACGCCGCTCATGCGCGTTTGGGCGCTGAAGGGCACTATGCCGGCGTCATCCGTGATGCCCAGCGGGGCATCGTCGAAGGTTCTTCCCAATTTCACTATGCTCTTGCCCTCGGGCGTCTCGTCGGAGGCCGACGCGTAGCCGGCCAGGCGGGCGAGCTCCTTCACCGAGTACTTCCCGATCGGCAGGAATGTCGTCGCGTGCCGGGATCCGACGGTGATCGTCCCCGTCTTGTCGAGGAGGACGACGTCGATGTCGCCCGCGAGCTCCACCGCCTTGCCGCTCTTGGCCAGGATGTTGGCCTGGAGCGATCGGTCCATGCCCGCTATGCCGATCGCCGCGAGGAGTGCGCCGATCGTAGTCGGAATCAGGCACACGATGAGGGCGATGAGGGTCGGGACGTCGGTCCCGAGACTCTGAACGGACTGTACTCCGAGATAGCTCGCCATGTATATCTCGGCGTTCCGCGCCATCGGCCACAGGGCGACGACCACGATGAGGAAGATGAGAGTCAGGCCCGAGAGGACCAGCGCCAGCGCGATCTCGTTGGGGCTGCGCGCCCTGATCGCGCCCTCGACCAGGGCTATCATCTTGTCCAGGAAGGATTCCCCGCGGCCTGAAGTGATCTCGACCGTTATATGGTCCGAGAGCACGAAGGTACCGCCGGTCACGCCCGAGCGGTCGCCTCCCGCCTCTCGGATTACCGGCGCCGATTCCCCGGTGATCGCCGATTCGTCGACCGAGGCGACTCCCTCGATCACCTCGCCGTCGCCGGGGATGATCTGCCCCGCCGAGACGGACACGCGGTCGCCGGGCTTCAGGTCGTTGGACGAAACCTCTTCGAGGGTGCCGGTCCTCGTGAGCCGAAAGGCGAGGGTATCGTGCCGTGCCCGCTTCAGGGAGTCGGCTTGCGCCTTGCCCCTCGCCTCGGCGAAGGCGGTCGCGAAATTGGCGAAGAGGACGGTGAGAAAGAGCCAGGCGTCGAGGGCGATGAAGTAGCCGATCGGTACGCCGCTCGTCAGCTTTCCCGTGGCGAACTCGATGATGTACAGGAGCGTCAGGATGGTGCCGATCTCGACCACGAACATCACGGGGTTCTTCCACTGGATGTCCGGGCGCAGCATCACGAAGGATCGCTTGAAGGCGGTCCAGGCGGTCGGTCCGTCGAAGAGGGTCTTGGCTTTTTTCCGGCGCAGCGACTGCGTAATCTCGATAGTCGAAGCAATATTGTTCATTTCCATATTCAACCTCCGAAGGGTATCGGCCCCAGATGCTCAGCCAGCGGTCCGAGCGCCGCCACCGGCAGGAAAAGAAGGGCGCCGATGATGAGGACGACTCCGAGCAGAAGGAGCGCAAAGGTTTTGGTATCGTCCCTGAGGGTTCCGAGTCCGGCGGGGATGGTCTTCTTGGCGCCCAGGTAGGCGGCCATGGCGACCATCGCGATGATGGGCAGGAATCGGCTGATGGCCATCACTATGGCCGTCCCTATGTCCCATGCCACCGCTTCGGGGGCAGGATTCGGGTTGTTGTAGAAGCCGTAGGTGACCCCGAGGCCATCGAAGGCCGAGCCGTTGTTCGCGGAGGCCGATGAGAACTGGTAGACGATCTGCGACAGGCCGTGGGCCCCCGCGTTGCTGACCGCCTTCATGCCCCAATCCATTGCCGCATAAATCCCGCTCGGCGCGAGGATCATCAATGGGTGGATGAGGAGGGCGATCACGGCGAGCTTGACCTCTCGGGCGCCTATCTTCTTGCCCAGGTACTCGGGGGTCCGACCGACCATCATGCCCGCTATGAATATTCCGATGATTATGAACATCAGCATGTTGATCATGCCGACGCCCTTGCCGCCGAAGATGCAGTTGAGCCACATCCCGACCATGGGCGAGATGCCCGCGAGGGGATTGAGGCTGTCTGTTTCGGCGTTAACCGCGCCGCATGTGACATCGGTGGTCAGGGCGGCGAAGACCGGTCCTGCCGAAGTCCCGAATCGCAGGTCCTTGCCCTCGAGATTGCCCAGGTGCTGGTCGACCGGCAGGCCCGCGACGGCCGGTATCGCCAGAGTGACTTTACCGCCCGGAGCGCCCGCGCTGGGGATGTCGTAGCTCCGGCCGGCGGCATGGCTGGTCAATCCGGGGTTGGGCTGGAGGGTATCGAAGCCTACCGCCCAGACGATGACCCCTACCATGAGGGTCAGCATGACCGAGAAGATCGCGACGGCGTGCTTCATGCGCCTGAGCATGCGCCCGAACATCAGGACGAGGGCGAAGGGGAAGATCATCATCTCGAGAGTGTTGAAGAAATTGGATAACGCGGTCGGGTTCTCGAAGGGGTGGGCGGAGTTCATGCCGTAGAAGCCGCCTCCGTTGGTCCCGAGCATCTTCATCGACTCGAAGGCCGCTACGGGCCCCACGATGATGTTCTGCTGGATCGCCGCGCCCTTGTCCGTCAGCCCCATCGACCCCGGCTCGAGCGTGGTCGCCAGGTGGGCGCTCTGCAAGGTCATCGGGCTGCCCTGCCAGATGAAGATCACGGCGAAGACGAAGGCGATGGGGAGGAACATGTAGACGACGACCCGCCACATGTCCAGGAAGAAGTTGCCCACGGAAGGATCGCTGCGGAAGGCTCGGATTATGGCGGTAAGGGAACAGAGTCCGATCGCCGCCGAGAGGAAGAGGTTCGAGTAGCCGAAGAATATCTGGCTGAAGTTGGAGAGGTGCTGGTCGCCCGAGTAGTGCTGCAGATCGGTATTCGTGCTGAAGGAAATTACGCTGTGGAGTATCGTACTCGGGGCCAGGATGGTCTTGTGGTCGGGATTCAGGGGCATCCACCGCTGCAGGGACAGGACCAGAAAGCCGAAGGCGAAGAGCACGGCGTTGAAGACGAGCAGCGAGACCAGATACTGTTTCCAGTTCTGCTCGCCGCTGTCCAGGCGCTGCTCGAACCATCGGAACACCGGAAGGGGTCGGTACTTGCCGTCCATGACCCACGCGATATAGCGGCTCAAGGGGATGGCGATCGCGATCGCGACGACGAGAAGCGCGAAGGGAAGGAACCACGTTTGAACGAACATTGCGTTTTCTCCTTTAGAAAAACGCGAAAAAGGCCATGGAGCCTTTTTCGCGCTTCCTTGATTGCTAGAAGCGCTCGGGCCTGATCAGCGCCGCGACCAGGTAGACGAAGAGCAGGAGCGCCACGATGGCAGTTACATAGATCATGATTAGTAGGCCTCCTTGACCCGGGTCATATCTTCTCGCATGCCCTGACGAACCACAGGCAGATCGCGAACAGCGCGAGCCCGAGCAGGAACATTCCGGGGATCCATACCAGCAGATTCATCTGCGCCTCCTTGCTTTCACCGGCCGCTTCTCGCGAAGATAATAATCAGCTAGAGCGTTAATTGGGTGTAAGGTATTCGAGCGGGGTAGTTAATAGCCGATTAAAGTGTCGATATCGAACCCGCGACAGAAGATCCCGCGGGGCTGTACGAAGGAAGGAAGTCCTGGACGGAATTAATCATTCCTTAACCGGGACGGCCTGAAGCTTAACGCCTCGAGAACATCCGCCGGGATCGCCGCGGGATTATCCTGCTATCATGCGCATTCACCGCGGGGAGAAGGGATGAGGCGGGTCCTCGTGCTCGGTAGCGAGCCGCGGGACAGGAGTCTCCTCGGCCTAAGCCTGGTAAGGGGGTACTACGATGTCCGCGTCGCGGCGCCGGGTCGCGAAGGCCTGCGCTCCATACGCTCGGTCAGACCCGACATTCTCCTTCTCGAGCTCAAGTACCCCGATTCCGAAGGCTCCGAGCTGCTTGCCGATATCAGGGTCTGGTCTTCCATTCCCGTCGTCGTTCTTTCCGCCCACGGCCCCGCGAACCATGTCGCAGCGCTTCTGGACGTCGGAGCGGACGACTATTTGACCATTCCCTTCTACGCGGAGGAACTGCTCGCGCGGATGAACGCCGTGCTGCGCCGTACGCTGCCCTCCATCAAGGACTCGTCGATCGTCTTCGGGGATCTCGAGGTGAATCTCGACGCGCGTTCCGTCTCCGTGGGAGGGCGCGAGGTCGTCTTGACTCCCACCGAGTACGCGATCCTGGCCTACTTGGCTCGGAATAGAGGGAAAGTGGTTACCCGTGCAAAGCTGCTTCAGGAGCTCTGGGGCCCGCGCTCGGCCGAAAAGCAGGGGTGTTTGCGCGTCCACGTCCTGTCGCTCAGACGAAAGATCGAGAGGGACGCGTCGCTGCCGGAAACCCTCATCACGGAGCCGGGGGTAGGATACATCCTCTCGGGTCGACGATCTCGCCGGGAGGATTCGGATGCCTACCAGCTCAGGATAGCGCCTCCGTAGGTGAGGCCCGCCCCGAAGCCGAGCAGCATCAGCAGGTCCCCTCGCTTCAGGAGGCCCTTCTCGTTCATCTCGTTGAGGGCGATGGGGATGCTCGCCGAGGAAGTATTGGCGTATTCCTCGATGTTCAGGTAGAAATGCCCCTCCGGGGTACCGAGTCTTTTCGCGGCCGCCTGGATGATCCTGGCGTTGGCTTGGTGAGGGATGATCCATGCGATCTCCTCGAGCTTCCTCCCGCAGAGCGCCAACAGGCGAGCGACGACGCTCGGGATAGTTTTCACGGCGAAATTGTAGACGTTGCGGCCGTTCATCTCGAGGAGGGGGACGATGGGAAGGGCCGGGTGGAAGGTCTTCGCGCGCTCCGATTGGACGAGGCGAAGGTCTCCCGCGCCGGTTCCGTCGGCGCCGAGGACGCTGGCGACGAAGCGGCTGCCTTCTTCGTCCGTGCGAGTCAGGATCGCGGCCCCCGCGCCGTCGCCCAAAAGGACGCAGGTCGAGCGGTCCGCCCAGTTGGTGATTCTCGAGAGGGTCTCCGCGCCGATGACGAGGGCGTGCTTCTTGCGGTTGGCCTCGAGGAGGCTGGACGCGACGTTGAGGGCGTAGATGAAGCCGGTGCAACCGGCGGTCAGGTCGAAGGCTGGGCAGCCCAGCGCCCCCAGCTTCTCCTGCACGATGCAGGCCGTGGAAGGAAAGCCGAAATAGTCCGGCGTGGCGGTCGCGATCACGATGAAATCGAGATCGCCGGGGGCGATGCCGGCTTTGGCCAGGGCGCTCCGCGCCGCCGTGGCCGCCAGGTCGCTCGTCAGCGTGCCGTCGGCCGCGATATGCCGGGAGCCTATGCCGGTATGGGAGCGGATCCACTCGTCGGTCGTATCCACCATCAGGGCCAATTCGGCGTTGGAGACGCGACGTTCCGGCACCTCGACGCCTACGGACTGAATATAGACGGACATTCTTACTCCTCTCGCGATAGCGACCGCGCCCGGCGCGATCCTTGTATAGATCGGAGAGCTCGGGTTTAGGTTGCGGCTATCGAGAGGAAAGCGTCGCTTCGTCCCGGACTTCGAACTCCAGCCCGTCCCAGGACGGACGGGCACCCACGTCGGAGCCGATTTTCGCGCAGTACTCCTCGAGCTCGGCATGGCTTGACTCGTGGTTCATATGGGTGAGCCAGGTCCGTCTGGCGCCGATCCGCCTCGCGGCCTCCATCCCCTGGTCGAGGCTGAAGTGGGTCGCGTGCGGCTCGCGGCGGAGGCCGTTGATCACGAGGTCCTCGACCCCCTCGAGGAGGGAGAGGGAGTCGTCGGGCAGGCCCGAGCAGTCGGTGATATAGGCGAAGGCCCCGATCCTCCAACCGAGTATCGGCAAGGCGCCGTGAAGGATCGGCACGGGGACGAGACGCATCCCGCCGACCTTCACCTGGCCTTCGGCGAGCCTGAGCTCGATGCGAGGCTTGCCGCCCCCGGCCTGGGTATCGCGGAATACGTATGCGAAGCGTTCCTTCGTCTCGGCGAGGGTCTCGGCGTTCCCGTAGACGGGGAGGACGTCGTCCTGCGTCAGGGGCCGCACGTCGTCGAGGCCGGCGATATGGTCGGCGTGGGCGTGGGTGAGGAGGAGGGCATCGAGGCGCGATATCCCCGCGCGCAGGGCCTGCAGGCGGAACTCGGGGCCCGAGTCCACGACGACGGAGGAACCGCCCGATTGGATCAGGATGGAGGCTCTGTATCGCCTATCGCGCGGGTCGCGCGAGGCGCAGACAGGGCAGGAGCAGCCGATGACGGGTACGCCGAAGCTGGTGCCCGAACCGAGGAAGACTATTCGCATGGGGGGAGTATCGCGTAAAGGCCGAGCGAAAGGCTATAGCGGCTTGGCCGCGTCCGGCAGCGGAGGCGGGTCGTAGTCGGGGCCGACCTCCATCCTCTCGAGGTGCACGAAGTCCTTGGGAGCGCGGGCCATTATCGCCTCGACACTCGTCTCCGCGTCGCTCTCGAATACCGCTATCCTGAATTCGCCCGATTCCTCGAAATAGGGGGCGAGAACCGCGACGTGATAATGGCGGGAAAGGCCGGCGAGGGCCCCGCCCGCCTTGCGCGAAAGGCTTGCCAGGTATATGGAGCCGGGATGGCGCACCGCGAGGACGTAGAGCAGGGCCTTGAGTCCCCTCGTCTCGTAGCCGAGGTCGGGCTGGTAGGCGGGGTAGTCGAGGTAGGCCGAGCTCCCGTTCACCGCCGACCTCGAGCCGGAGGCTCCGGTATCCGGCGCGCCGCCGGGGGCCGCGAGGGCGAAGGGAGATATCCGTACGTCCGCCTCGGCGAGGCCGTGGTCCCGCGAAGGATAGCGCGCGTCGAGGAGTGCCTTGGCGATGTTCCTGGTCCAGTCGAGGCCGAAGAAGGGGTCGAGGTCGGTCTCGTAGCGGGCGGCCGCGGGCGTGGCCCGCGTCTCGAGGCGCCTCGAGGCCAGGAGCTCCGGGTCGAGGAGGCGGCCGGTCAAGGGGCGGTAGAAGCCGTCTGCGACCCATGCGGCGAAGCCCGAGCAGTTGAGACCCGTCGGAGAGGCCTGAGGCATGCCCGTGGCGATGTAGACGGGCTCGCCCCGAGCGTCGAGGGCCCCGTCGTCGCCGTAGCGGAGGGAGGGCAGGCGGCGCCTCGTCTCGGAGACAAAGGCGCGGACTGCCCGGTAGAGCCCCGGGCTCGGCGCGAAGAGACTCCAATCGATCAGATCCTCCGTCCATGAGGCTATTTCGGCCATCGTGGAGGCGAAGGCGCGCTCGAAGGGGACCGGCAAAGGCACGTTATGATCGAGCACTCCTCCGTAGGCGACCAGGTCGAGCTTGCAGCGATCTCCGTCGGGATATATGCGCACGAAGGTTCCGGGATCGCTGCGCAGGAATACCTTCGCCTGGATCGGTACGCCGTCGGGAGAGGAGCGCTTGAGTATCCAGCTTCCGCGGGCATACAGAGGCGTCGCGCCTTTCGATTCCAGGGTCGTGACCATGGCATAGAAATAGCCCCCCGATCGCGCGACCGAGAGCCTGAAGGAGCCGTAATCGTTGCTCGCGATCGCGGGGCCGCGGCCCCGGAGCTCCTGCTCGGGGGCGGAAAAGAAGCTCGACCAATAGGTCGACCGAATATCGGCGCTCTCGGGGAAGCCGTCGAAGGGGGAGGGCCCCTCGGGCTGCGCGCCGACGTAGGCACAGGCGAGGAGGAGAGCGGCGGCGATCGAGCGTCTTTTCATCCTGCTTCATTCTCGGCGGACGGGACTCGGCACTTCAGTCCCATGGGCGCCGCGCCGATACTCGAAAACGACAACTAGCGTCGCACACTGGAGTCTCTTCATGAGTCCCTTCCGCTTTTCGCTGCATCCCATCCTTCTCGTCCTCATCGGGGCCGCATCGGGGGCCCTGGCGCTCGGCGCATCGACGCTCGGCCCTCGGGTCGAAGGCCTTTCGGCTCGAGAAATCGCGAAGCCGGCCGCCTACTCGGTGCCGGCATCCTACTCGAGGCCGACGACCTATGGATCGGCGGAGCCTCGCCCGAGCGGAGGTCGCTGCCGTTGGTTCCCGGCCCTGTATCGGCCCGAGGAAGCGCCGGATGCCGGGTCGAGGCGCCTCGATCTGCCTGCCTTCCCCGCCGGCGAGACCGGGAAGGCAGGCGACGCCGCCTTGATTCCCGCGCTCGCCAACAATCTGATCCTGGCTTTCTACGGCAAGCCCGATTCCCGGCGCATGGGCATCCTGGGAGAATACCCCAAGGAGGACCTCGCCAAGATCCTCGAGGCCTACGCGAAGCTCTACGAAGATCAAAACGGGCGGGAGGGCGTCGTTCCGGCCTTCTATTTAATATACGGAACCTGCTGGCCGGGCGGCGAGATCGGCTATCTGAAGGATTCCGTCGTTCAGGACTATATAGAATTCGCCCGCCAGCGGGGCTGGCTCGTATTCGTCGATCATCAGATCGGGAGGTACCCCGTCGCCGACGCCATGAAAAGGCTCCTCCCGTGGCTCAAATATCCTAACGTGCATATCGCGCTCGACCCTGAGTGGAGGACCGAATCCCCCATGAAGGTCATCGGCGCCGTGAGCGCCGACGAGATCAACGCCGCCGAGCAGGCGATGAGCGACTATATGCAGGCCGAGGACATACCGGGCGAGAAGATGCTCATCGTCCACCAATTCCAGGGAAGGATGATAGCGGACCGGGAGAAGGTGAGGGCAGATTACGACGGCGTCCTCCTCATTCACACGGCCGACGGATTCGGCCCGCCGGCCCTCAAGCGCTGGAGCTATTCGTCCAACGCCAAGGCCGCCAATATGCCTATCAAGGGCTTCAAGCTCTTTTTCAAGACGGACATAGAAGGCGCCGGCTATGACGATCCCCTCCTTCTCCCCGCTGAGGTTCTCGCCCTGGACCCGTCCCCGCGTCTCATCATATACCAGTAAAATCGGCCGAATAGTAGTCACCGAACCGGGTCGGAGTTATTTTAAGGATGTCCATTTCCGCAGGAACAAGTACCGAGGAGGGGAAAATGCCGAAGTGCCGAAAGACCGCCTACGCGATCGCGCTTTCCGTTGCGATAGGGGCGTCGACCGCTTTCGCGTACGATCCGCCGGCCGGAGCCTCCCTCTTTCCCATCCTCGGCTCGGCCCAAGCCCTCGGCTACGGCTCCTCGGTTACGGCACTCGACGCTCCCTGGGCAGACAGGGAGAATCCGGCCGCCTCGGCGGCCCAGCAACGCGTCGTCCTGGACGCCGGCTTCACGGCCCTGAGCGATTTCGGAGCGGCTGTCGACGGCCAGTCGCAAGGCTTCGGAGGCGCCGGGTCCCTCGGTCTTTCCATCCCGGAGCCCTATGCGGTCTGGAGCGCCTCGGGAGAATTCGTCACCACGCCTCCCTCGATGACTTCCCTTCCCTTCGGTACGGTCGGAAGCCTCCGCGGAGGCATAGCCAAGGACCTCTATCCCGACTTCTTCGTCGGCAGCGCCCTCGACCTTACCTTTGGCGACAATGGCTGGGGCGCGGGCCTGGACCTCGGGGTCATGCAGCTACTCGGCGATCGCGGCGTCCTCAAGGATCTGCGCTGGGGCGCCGTCCTTTCGGGCATCGGCAAGTCCTATAGCGACGCCATCGATCCCATCGCGCTATCGGGCGGATTGCGGGCCGACCTCGTGCGTACTAAGGACTGGAAGATAGGCCTCGGCGCCGACTTCTCGCTGCCGAGCTTCCAGGACCTGGGCTTCGGATTCTCCACGAGCGTCTCTTATCGCGGCATCGTCACCTTCCGCGCGAATTGGGATCAGGACCTGCTCGAGCTCGGCAGAGGTACGAACAGGAGCCTCCTGCCCGCCTTCGGGCTCATGGCCGATATACCTCTCAAGCGGGCGAGCGCTCCCGACTCTCCTCTCGCCAAAGAGGGCTGGGACCAGGCCGAGCTTCAGCCGGCCGTCGCCGCCGCGCCCTTGTATGGAGGCGTCTGGGCGCTTTCCGGGGGCGTGACCATGCCCCTCGGCATCATCGACAATTCGCCTCCCAAGATCGTCGCGTCCTTCCCGGCCTCGAAGTGGGGTCCGGCCTACATATCGCCGAACAACGACGGGATTCAAGACACGCTCGACATTCCCGTCAAGATTACCGATCGGCGTTACGTCGTCGGTTGGACCCTCAGCATCGCCGACGACAAGGGAAACGTGGTCCGCAAGATCTTCAACAAGGAATCCAGGCCCGAGACGGAGGGCCTCAAGGGCTTCATGGATCGCCTGACCTACGTGAAGAAGGGCGTTCCCATACCGGACAAGCTCGTCTGGAACGGCGTGACCGATGCCGGAAAAGTCGCGCCCGATGGCGCCTATTCGGCCACCATCGAGGCCGTCAACGACAACGGCTATCGCGGGAGCGTCGGGCCCTTCCCCATTGTCGTGAAAGTCGCCGCGCCCACGGTCCAGATCGCCGTTCCCGAAAATCCCGCAATCTTCAGCCCGGACGGCAACAGCAGCAAGGAGACCCTCCTTATTAAGCTCTCGGGCTCGGTCGAGGACCTTTGGACGGCCCGAGTGACGGATACCTTGGGGAAGACGATCAGAACCCTCAAGTTCGAGAACTCGGCCCCTGCGGATTGGATATGGGACGGCAAGGGCGATGAAGGCAAGGTCGTTCCCGACGGCGTTTATTCGTTCTCGATCTCGGCCACCGACAGGGCCGGCAATTCCGTCTCGAAGCGATTCGACAACATCATCGTCGATACCCAGCAGCCGCCGATCGGCCTCGTAATAGACCTGGCGGCCTTCAGTCCCAGCGTCAACAGTCTTAAAAAGGTCGTAAGCCTCTTCCCCAGCGTCCCGATCAAGACGGGTATAGTGGGCTGGAAGCTCTCGGTCCTCGACAAGACCAAGCGCGAGGTTTGGTCCCAGACGGGTCAGGACGGCGCCTCCCTCAAGGACCGCGTGCCCTTCGACGGCCGCGACCAAGCTTCGCTCAAAGTCCTGCCCGAGGGCCAGTATCAGGCTCTCCTGTCCGTTACCTATCTCAACGGCTACAGTCCCCAGGCGAGCTCGCCTAATTTCACGCTCGATATAACTCCGCCTTCGGGAACCGTACGGGCCGACAGGCCGGCCTTCAATCCGGCCGGCTCTCTCGGCCAGAACAGCGTCCATTTCCTCGAGAAAGGCGTAAAGAACGCCAATTGGACAGGAGAGGTCAGCGGGCCCGACGGTAGAGTCCTGCGTAGATTCTCCTTCTCGCCCCTGCCTGATCCCGACGTCGAGTGGGACGGTACCGACGATGCGGGCAAGCCGGTCCAAGACGGGGTCTACTCATATGTCCTCAGGGCCCTCGACGGCGCCGGCAATCCCTTCGCCTCGACGCCGGTCTCGGTCTCGATCGATACCGCCAAGAAGGCTGTGCGCCTTATCGCCGACCTCAAGGCCTTCAGCCCCCTGCCGGGCAGCGCGAAGGATAGATTGACGCTGACGGCGCAAGTGCTCTCCAACGACAAGGTCCGGTCCTACGAGCTCTCGATCGTCGCCCTCGATGCGACGGGAGCGCCGGTCGGCCCGGCCGTCCGTTCATGGAAGGACGACCGGGGCGTGCCCGCGACTTTCGTTTGGGACGGCCGCGCCGACGCGGGGAGCAGGGTCCCGGACGGCCGCTACTCGGCGACTCTCGCCGTTTCCTACCTCAACGGCGACGCCGCCGACGCCGCCACGCCAGGAATTCTCCTCCGTACGGTCGCCCCCTCGATCGCGGTGAGCGCCGCGCCGCTGCTCTTCTCGCCCAACGAGGCGAGCAGGATCCGCGTCGTGCGCTTCTCCCAGAAGTCGGTCCCCGGCGACGACTGGACGGGCTTCCTCACCGGGCCGGACGGCAAGCAGGTCAGGACCTGGAGCTGGAAGGGCGAGGCCTCCGACTTCGTCTGGGACGGCACCGACGATGCGGGCAATACTGTTCCCGACGGCTCCTATCGGTACGATGTCGTCTCCGTAGACGCCGCGGGCAACAAGGGCTCGGGCTCCGTTCCCTCGGTCGTCGTCGACCAGCGCCCGGTGCAGGTCTTCGTCACAGCCGACGACATGGGCATATCGCCCAACGGAGACGGCATCAAAGACACGGAGACCTTCCACCTCATAGTCAAGCTCCGCGAGGGCATCGATACCTGGCATTTCGCCGTGGTGGACAAGGACGGGATCGAGAAGAGCGTCTTCGGGGGAAAGGGCAACGATGTGCCCAACACGATCGTCTGGGACGGTCACGATACCTCGGGGGCCGTGGTCGACGGCTACTACACAGGGTTCTTCTCGGTCGATTACCTGAAGGGCGATCACGCCGAGGCCCGGACGGCCAAGATCCTCGTAGACACGGCGCCTCCGAAAGCCCAGGTGAGCCTGACTCCCCAGCCATTCAGCCCGGATAACGACAGCAACAACAACGACCTGACCATAGGCCTCGACGTCTCCAGCCCCGCCGACATTGCCCAATGGAGCCTGCAGATCCACGAGGTCGCGGTGGTGGAAGGAGCCGCCCCGGGCTCCACGCCGGGCGACCGCATCTTCAAATCCTGGAGTGGAACCGGCAGTCCCGCGAAAACCATCGTGTGGGACGGCCGTTCCGACGAAGGCGAGCTGGTCGAGTCCGCGACGGATTATCCCTTCGTCTTCACGGTCACCGATGTCTTGGGAAATTCCGATAAGGTGCAAGGCGCGATTTCCGTCGACGTCCTCGTCATCCGCGACGGCGACAAGCTCAAGATAAGGGTGCCCTCCATCGTCTTCAGGGCCAACGGAGCCGACTTCGACGGTCTCGACGCCGATACGGTCGCGAACAACAACAAGGTCATACAGCGCATCGCTCAAATACTGAACAAATTCAAGGATTACGCGATCCTCATCGAGGGTCACGCGAACAGCGTCGGCAAGATCGAAGGCTCCGGCGCGGCTGCCGTAGCGAGCGAGGAGACCAAGGAGCTCATCCCCCTCTCGACGGGCCGCGCCGAGCTCGTAAAGAAGCTCCTGACCGGCGACGGCGTCGACCCGAAACGCCTCAGCACCGCGGGTATGGGCTCGAGCGAGCCCGTAGTCGACTTCAAGGACGCGCAGAACCGCTGGAAGAACAGGCGCGTCGAGTTCATCCTGATAAGGAATCAGCCTCCCGCGGCGGCGCCGACCGCGGCGCAGTAGATTTCCCGGAGGAAAGCGTTACGCGAAACCGGCCGGAGCCCATCAGCTTCGGCCTTCCTCCCCGAGGCCGAGGCGCTCGGCTATCCGGCCGTCCTTCAGGAGCCTGGCTATCTCTCCCAGGACCCTCAGGTGCTCCTCGGGGCTTTGCGATACGGGCGCGCAGAGGAGGACGATGAGGCGCGCGGGTGTCTCGAGGGAAAGCAGGGGTAGTCCCTCCGGTCTCGCGCCGAAGAAAAGGAGGGGTTCCTCGGCTTCCTCCACGTGGGCGTGAAGGAGGAGGACGCCGGGCTCGAGCTCGATGGGCTGTCTCTGCGCTATGCCGGTGAAAAGAGTCGAAAGGCGCCCCAAGGTCCTGCGGTCATCGTCGAAATGCATGCGTAAAAGCTCCCGAATCGCGTCGTTGATCGAAGTCTCGCTCATCTTCCGCATGACCCTGCCCTCGGCGAAGGCCCGCTCGAGGATATCGCTCGCTCGGTTCGAGCGCAGCGCGGAGTCGGTCTCGGGTCCTTCCGCGCCGACCGGCAGGAAGAAGAGGAGGAGGCCGATGTCCGGTCTCTCCTCTCCCAGGCGGTGGGGTAGCTTCTCGACGGCAGGATGCCACGCGGCTTCGCCGGGCCTCGCGCTGAAGAGCACGAAGACCTGGCTTCCCTGGCCCCTGGGAGCCAATGTCGCGCCGACGGATTTCCAGGATTCAAGCTCGACGATCTGCGACCGGGGGCGGGAGCGATGCGCGGCCATCGCGGTGCTCACCGCGGGTCCGTCGGGCTTCTGGGTATAGATCGTCAGCCTCGAGCCCGTCTGCGAAACGAAGTTGTCGAGATAGGCCATGCCGCGCCCAAAACCGGGATGGCGCTCTATCAGGGGCGGAAGGACGAGGCTGACCTGAGAGACCTTGCCCGGCGGGCTCGTTATCCTCGCGACCACCACGAGTTCCGGAGCATCACGGACGACTTGATCGATCGAGCTGCCGAAGAAGGCCTGCGAAAGCTTCGGAGCCCTGTTCCAACCGAGGATGACCGCCTCGGCCCGATCCTCCAACGCGGCCTGCATGATGCCTTCCGAGACGCGCATGCTGACTCGCGTCGCGGGGATTACAGGGACGCCGGCGGATACGCCTTGAACGACGGCCTGGGCGAGGCCGTCTTCGGCGTCGGCTATCCCGAGCCCCATGTCGGCCGACTCGGGAACGATCGCGACCGGGTATACGGGTTCTGAACTTCGCCTGTTCCGCATGAGGAAGGCGAAGGCGACCAAGTCGTGAATGGAGGAAGGATTGGATATCGCGACGAGGACGCGCTCCGGGGCTCGGCCCGTCGTCCCTTGCCGCTCCCCCCGCACGGCCGCGAGCCGCTTGCCCGACCGTCTCGCCTCCAGCGTGCCGACGAGGCCGCTCGCCAGTATGAGGAATATCGCCCCATCGAGCACCGGCTGGCCGAAGAGGCCGAGCTTGAAGCCTATGATCGCCGTCGCGATCATAGCCGGCGAGCGATTGACCGAAAGGCCGAAGAGCATGCGACGCTCGTCCTTCCCGTAGCCGAGGACGCGTCCCGCGCCGTTCGCGGCGAGCCACTTCGAGACGACGGCGAGGACGGTCATCGCGATAAGGGGGCCGATGGCGCTGAGGCTTCCCCATGCGGCTCCCGGCTTGGCGAGCAGGCCGGCGTAGATCATGAGAAAGGGCACGAAGAGCGAGTCGCCGGCGAAGCGCAGGCGGTTCATCGCGATGCCCGACGCGGGGATGAAGCGATTGAGGAGAAGTCCCGCGACGAAGGCGCCGACGAAGGGCTCGAGGCCGGCGAGGCGCGAAGCGAAGGCGCAGACGAAGGCCACGGCGAGCACGAAGACGAACTCCATGGTCCCGTCGCCCTTCGCCTTGCGGAAGAAAAGCTCCGCCGCCTTCGGAACGAGAAGGACGGTAAGCAAGGCCCAGGCGAGGGCGGCTCCTGCCGCCCTCGCCCAACCGAGCCAATCGCCGCCTCCCTGCGAAACGCGCGCCACGACGGCGAGGATGCCTATGGCGGTCGCGTCCGTCGGGAGCACGGCGCTCGCCGCCGCGATCGCCGGGCGCTGTCTCGCGACGCCAAACCTCGCGAATAGGGCGTGGGGAACGAGAGCATAGAAGGAGAATAGGCAGCCTAGGATAAGAGCCGAGGGCATCCCCATGGCGAAGATGGAGAGGCCCGTCGCCAGGCCCAGGGCGAAGGGCAGGCCGAACGTGAAGGCATAGAAGATCGGTGTCGATTTCGGCTCGCGCCTTTGCCTTGCGAGATCCAGCTCGGCGCCGGCGGAGAAGAAGACGAACATGATTCCCATCGAGCCCAGGAACTCGATTGCCGAATTCTCGGCGATCAGATCGAGGGCATAAGGCCCGACGAGGATGCCGACAAGGGCCAGGCCTGCGATCCCAGGCAGCTTTACCCGTTCCGCCAGGAACGTCGCCGCGAGGATTACCGCGAGCATCACCGCGAAGGCGCCCGCGGGATCGGTCAGGGGAAGGGTGATATGCACGCTTTCAATTTAGGGCGGATATCGCGAGCCCGCAAGTCGAATACCGATTTCTTCCGGCCGAGGCGGCCGCCCGCCCCTCCCTTCAGAACTCCCCTACCATCAACACTTCGCTCTCGAGCTCGACGCCGAGCTTTTCGAGGGCCTCGCGCTGCGCCAGCTCGATGAGCGCGCGCATGTCGGCGGCCGCGGCATGCCCGGAGTTGACGAAGATATTGGCGTGCCACGGCGACACCAGGGCATCGCCTACGCGCCTGCCGCGAAGCCCGAGGCCGTCGAGGAGCTTGCCCGTAGGCACTCCGAGGCGTCGGTCGTTCTTGAAGACGGAGCCGGCCGAGGGCAGGCGAAAATGGCCCTTGGCTTCGCGATCGGCCAGCCTCTCGCGCATGATTCGCGCGACGCGCGCCGCCGTCGCATCCTTCATCCTCGTCAATCGGAACGCGGCCTCGAGGACGAGCTCGTCCGCTCGGACGCCGCCCCGCTGGTAGGGCGAGCGCTTGTAAGACCACTCGGCCGCGGCGATCGGATGTCGCGACGCGCAGCCTCCGGCGCGCGCGGAAAGCGCCCACGCGAGGACCTGCGATACCTCGCGCTCGTAGCAGCGCGCGTTCATGAAGACCGCGCCACCGACCGAGCCGGGCATGCCCGCGAAGTCCTCGAGGCCGGCCAAGCCCTTGGCCAAGGCATCGAGACAGAGCTCGTCCGTCGAGAGGCCGGCGCCCGCGATGAGGATCGCGATCGCCGGATCGTCCGCGGCCTCGATCCGTACCGACCGCAACCGCGAGGTATCCAGGACGATACCGCGAATTCCCTTGCCGCCGACGAGTATGTTCGCCCCTCCACCCAGTATGAAGAGGGGGATGCCCTCGGCCCAAGCGGCGCTTTCCAGGGCGACGGCCGAGGAAGCGTCCTCGGGGCGGACGAAGAGCTCGGCGGGGCCGCCGATCCGAAAGCTGGTGTGGAGGGCCATGGGCTCGTCCCATCTGATCTCGGCCCTTATATTGATTTTTTGCATGAAGTCTCTTAGTGTGGGCATGTATCGATCTTACTCGCCGCACCTGGAGGCAGTCCATGCCCGCGCTTCGTCTGTACAACACCCTCGGCCGCGAGCTCCAGGAGTTCAAACCCTTGCGGCCGGGCAAGGTCGGCTTCTACGGCTGCGGCCCCACGGTATACAACTACGCGCATATCGGCAACCTCCGCGCCTACGTCTTCGACGATATTCTCGTCCGCGCACTCCGCTTCCTCGGCTACGAGGTGAAGCACGTAATGAACATAACGGATGTCGGCCATCTTTCCGGCGACGATGCCGACGAGTCGGGCGAGGACAAGATGGTCAAGAGCGCCAAGGAGAGGGGCAAGAGCGTCCTTGAAATCGCGGCCTTCTATACCGAGGCCTTCTTCACGGATGCCGCGCGTCTTAATATCGTGGTGCCCGATGTAGTCTGCAGGGCCACGGAGCACATCGACGATATGATCGCCCTCATCCGCAGGATCGAGGAAAGAGGCTTTACCTACCTTGCCGGCGGCAACCTCTATTTCGACGTGAGCAAATTCCCGAGCTATGGCCAGCTGGCCCTTCTCAAGCTCGAAGACCTGAAGGCGGGAGCCCGAATCGAAGTGGATCGCAATAAGCGCAATCCGGCCGACTTCGCCCTTTGGTTCACGAAATCCAAGTTCGAGCACCAGGCCATGGTCTGGGAGAGCCCCTGGGGCCGAGGTTATCCGGGCTGGCACATCGAATGCTCGGCCATGAGCATGAAGTACCTCGGCGATCAGTTCGACATCCACGCGGGCGGCATAGATCACATCCCCGTCCATCATACTAACGAGATAGCCCAGTCCGAGGGCGCTACCGGTAAAAAATGGGTTAATTATTGGCTTCACAATGAATTCCTAGTCACTTTCGGCTCCAAGATGGCCAAATCGAAAAACGGCTTTCTTACGCTCCAGAGCCTCGTGGACGCCGGTTACGAAGCGCTCGACTATAGGTACTTCCTCCTGGGCGCCCATTATCGCTCCCAACTCCAATTCTCCTTCGAGGCTCTCGATTCGGCCAAGGCCTCGAGGAGATCCTTGGTCGAGCGGGTCATCGCCCTCAAGGAAAAGTCCGGCGCCGCCCCGGCCATCGACCCTTTAGGCGGGAAGGCCGGCGCCTATCTCGCGGCCTTTACCGGCCATCTCTGCCAGGACCTCGCCACGCCGCGCGCCCTCGCGGAGCTCTGGGGCCTTTTGCGAGACAACGAAGTACCCGCTGGCGAAGCGCTATCGGTTGCCGGTAAAATGGACGGGGTCCTGGGATTGGGCCTGTCCGAGTCCAGGCGCGCGGAGGCTGTCGCGGTCAATAGCGAGCTCGCCGGTCAGATCGACCGGCTCGTCGCCGAGCGCGGCGCGGCGAAGAAGGTGAAAGACTGGGCCCGCGCCGACGCGATCAGGTCCGAACTCAAAAGCAAGGGCATCCTCCTGGAGGACGGACCCGACGGCACGACCTGGAGACTCGGATGAGTCTCCGGTGGGCACGGTCGTAACCCGGAGGATACGGCATTGTTTTCAAGTATCGGGCCGCCCGGGCCCGAAGACCTTCGCCGTCTCTACGACGCGGCCGCGCCCCTCCTCCTCCGAATCGCGGCGCGTATCGCTGGCAGCTCCGAGGCTGGGGAGGATATAGTTCATGATGCCTTCGTGCGCCTTGTCGAGAAGCGCATATCCTTCCCGACGATGGACGATGCCAAGTTCTGGCTCATCCGGGTAACCAAGAACGGCGCTCTCAACTACGCGAAGCGCAAGGGTCGCGAGACCAGGGCATATGAGCGCTGGTGGCGGGGCGAGAAGGAAAGCGTCGGGGGCGCCGACGAGGTGGTATTGAGGACCGAGTCCTCCGAGGAACTCAAGCGGGGGCTCGAGTCCCTGCCCGAGGGGCTCAAGGCGGTGCTCGTCCTCAAGGAGTACGGCGGTTTGAGTTATAAGGAGATTGGGCGCGCGCTGGGGATCAGCGAGGGCAACGTGAAGGTCCGAGCCTTCCGGGCGCGCGAGGCTTTGTTCAATAAGCTCCGGGAGGGTTCCAAGGATGTGTCCTGACCGCGATCTCATCTCTGCCTTCGTGGACGGCGAGGTGCCAAGCCCATGGCGCGAGCGGATCGAAGAGCATTTGGCTTCATGCGGGGAATGCGCCTCTCTCGCTTCCGGCTATGCCGCCCTCGGCGACAGGCTCAGGGCCGAACCCCTCGCCGACGAAGCCGCCGCCCTCGCTCGGGGACGCGCTCGGCTCGATGCCCTGCTCGATCGTCTGCCGGCCGACGGCGATCCGGAAACGTCCGCTAGCGATGGGAAAGTCCTCGTCGCCTCTAGAAAGGCCTGGCGCAGCTCGGTCAGCCTACCGCTGCCTTTGGCCGCGGCCGCCGCCATGCTCGTCATTCTCCTCGCAGGGGCCACAGCCCTTCTTGCGCTTAGGCCGGGCAAGGGCGGCGCGGCGATACAGGCAGTCGCCTCGGGCGAGATCGCTCCTCCGGCCTCGCAGCCGCGGGCCCAAGCCGCGAGCATGGACCAACTCCTGCGCTATCTCGACGCCCAGGGCGGCCAGGTGACCTTGACCATCAAGTTGCCCGACGAGACGACCTTCGGCAGCGCCGGGAAGCCCGTCATAATGCGTTCCGGTCAAATCGTGAAGGGGATGCCGGTCGGAGGAAGCTCGCCTTGAGACAGGCCTTGGTCTTTTTGGTATCGGCCGGACTCGCGGCCCATTCCTTCCCCATCAGCGCTCAAGACATTCCCGACGCATTAAAGGACAAGGCTCTCATTGTTCGCGTCACCGCGATCGTGCCCGCCGTAGTTCCCGACTCCGCTACGACGACGACAAGCCTTGGATCGGGAACCCTGCCCGGATCCGCACCCGAGACGGCGCCAGGGACCGCATCTGGACCGACGTCCGCGTCGACGCCCGGAACCGTTCCCGGACCTGCGCCAGGGGCGATTTCCGGGACCACGCCTGGAACGGGGGCTAGTACCAGTACCGGGACCGATAAGGGGCAACCCTGGGAAGCCGAAAGCTCCAAATACACGGTGCCCGGGACACCGGCTCCCTTCAAGCTCGTCGGCTCCAATGTCGCCATCATAGTCCAAATCACCCCGTTCGATCGGGATGACGGCAAAGGGGTCACCCTCATAGCTCAAGGACAAGTCTGGGTCAGACCGCCGCAAGGCGGGCTTTCTTATCATACGACTATCGAATCCCTCTCGGTCGACTATGGAGAGACCGTGCTTTTCTTCCCCCTAGGCCTCGACGCAAATGGTAAGTCTTCGATACGACTCGAAATATCGGTGGTGCGCGCGAGCGACGCGAATCCAGAGTCGGGTGGAACGACCGACAAGTCGGGGAAGTAAGCCGAAAGTCATTGAGGCGACGCCCCCTTTTCCGGTATCATGCCGCATCCTTCCACCCGGCAAAGCCCGATAGGAGGCCCCGATGTCCCTCATTCAGCAGAAAGATCCCGAGCTTTTCGAAGCGATGCGGCTCGAATCCGCGAGGCAAAGCGACAATCTGGAGCTTATCGCCAGCGAGAACTATTGCTCGCGCGCCGTGATGGAGGCCGCAGGCTCCGTCCTCACGAACAAATACGCCGAGGGTTACCCGGGTAAACGCTATTATGGCGGTTGTCAATTCGTCGACATGGCCGAAAACCTGGCCCGCGAGAGGGCGAAGGCCCTTTTCGGCTCCGATCACGCGAACGCCCAGCCCCACTCGGGAAGCCAGGCCAACATGGGTGTCTATTTTGCCGTCATCAAGCCGGGCGATACCATCCTGGGGATGAATCTTTCGCACGGCGGGCATCTCACCCATGGATCGCCGGTTTCCTTTTCAGGGCGCCTCTACAATATCGTTTCCTACGGCGTGAACAGAGATACCGAGACGATAGATTACGAGGAGCTGGCCCGAGTGGCGCGCGAGGCCAAGCCCAAGATCATAGTCGCGGGCGCATCGGCATATTCGCGCATAATCGACTTCAAGCGCTTCAGGGAGGTTGCCGACGAGGTGGGAGCCTTCCTCATGGTCGACATGGCGCATATCGCGGGGCTCGTGGCGACCGGATTGCATCCGAGTCCCATCAAGCTCGCCCATTTCACGACTACCACTACCCATAAGACTCTTCGCGGACCTCGCGGAGGCATGATTTTTGTCGGAGCCGACGGGGAAAACAGCATCGGAGTCATGACTCCCAAAGGCGACAGGCCCAAGCTTTGGTCCGAGCTTATCGACGGCTCGGTAATGCCGGGAATTCAAGGTGGGCCGCTTATGCACGTTATCGCGGCAAAGGCCGTGGCTCTCAAGGAAGCCCAGGCGCCCGAATTCAAGACCTATATGCAGAACGTGGTAAAGAACGCCAAGGCCATGGCGGCCGCCCTTACGGCCGGAGGCGCGCGTATCGTGTCCGGCGGCACCGACAACCACCTGATGCTCGTCGACTTGACCGATCTCGGGATAAGCGGGAAGGAAGGCGAAAAATGGCTCGACGAGGCCAACATCACTGTAAACAAGAACGGCATCCCCTTCGACCAGAAGAGTCCCTTCGTTACTTCGGGCATTCGCGTCGGTACTCCGGCCCTGACGACGCGGGGCATGGGTGCGGCGGAGATGGAAAGGATCGCCGGCTTTATCATGGATATCCTGAAGGCTAGGGGAGAGCCCAAGGTCATCGCCGGGGTCAAAGAGGGGGTTTTGAAGCTGAGCGCAGCTTTCCCATTGCCGTAATTTACTCGATAGGAAAGACATATATGGAATGATCGCACTACGGAGACCATGGAGCTGGTGAGTAAGGATGGAATTTGCAAGGCAAAAGGGAGGTTTCGATGAATATTCCCCTCTCGATAGTCTATTTCTTTATGAATTTCTCCACGGCGAACCGGCTCTTTCGCGATATCTTGTAACTTAGCGATTTCGTAACTGAACCTTTAATTGACAGCGCGTAGAGGCCGATTCTATACTTAGTCTAAGTCGGCCACCGAGGAACTGCCAGGAAACACGATGGATAGTCCGCTCCAGCTCTCGTTCGTCAACTTCAAAAAGGACTCATATATCATCGTGGAGGGGAAGCAGAACGCTGACCGCTTCTTCATTATACGATCGGGCAAGGTGCGCATCGCGAAGGAAGTCGAAGTGGTCGAGGAAGAGGGTGGTAACGTCCTCGGCCCCGGCGACTCTTTCGGCGTCGTCTCCACCATGTCTAACCACAGCCATATCGAGACTGCGCAGGCGGTGACCGACTGTACGCTCATATCCGTTCATAGGGATCAATATGGGCCTCTTATAGAGAAGAATACTCCGGTCGCGATGAAGATCATCATGGCCTTCTCGAAACGCATGCGCTACCTCGACGAGGCTCTCACCAGACTGACGCTTAAGAATACTGCGGAGGCCGACCCCTCCCATCTCTTCCGCGTCGCCGAGTATTATGCCAAGCAGAGCCAGTACAACCAGGCTTTTTACGCGTATTATCAATATCTCAAGCATTGCCCGCACGGCGCCCATGTGGAGGTGGCGAAGGAGCGGCTGACCAAGATAAAGCCGTACTCCAAGGCGGTCTACCTCGATGGGTCCACCGAGGAGTTCAATCGCTTCTATCCCAAGGATACGATGGTCTTTACGGAAGGCATGCCGGGCTCGGAACTATATATAATTCAAAAGGGCTCGGTAAAGATAACGAAGATCGTCGATAACAGCGAAGTCCTCCTGGCAGTACTCAAAGTAGGCGACATCTTCGGCGAGATGGCCCTTCTCGAGAACAAACCGCGTTCCGCCAACGCGGTCGCCTTCGAGGATGCCTATCTTCTCGCGGTCAACAAGGCCAATTTCGAGCGGATGGTGCAGTCTCAGGCCCAGATAGTCACGCGGCTTACGACTCTTCTGGCGGAACGCATCTGGTTCATATACAAGCAGCTCGCCAACACTCTGCTTTCGGATCCCTTGGGTCGTCTCTACGACGCTCTCCTCATTCAGCTCGAGAAGAACCGGGTACCGCTCAAGCCCAATTCATCCTACGGCTTCGACTTCGGGCCCAAGGAACTCATCGGGATGGTGGGCCTTCCCATGAACGAGGGTACCCTCGTGTTGCATAAACTCCTCGAGAACAACAAGATCCGACTCGTGGAAAACAAGATAATGGCCATGGACGTCGCCGAGATCGAGAAGCAAACTACCTACTACCGCCATATGCAGAAGATCGAGAAGGCGAGAAAGGATGCTCAGCTCGCCCGTTAGCCGAAGGCCTAGCGCAAGCGTCAGCCGAAGGCCCAGGGCAACGTTTGCCACAGGCCGGCCTTGGTGATCGACCCGGCTATTTTCGAGATTTCCTTTCGCGAGTCCGGGATAAGCTCTTTTGGCCTGGTGGGCGAGGAATCCTTGCATGAGGCCTTTTCTCTGATGCCGGCCGGGTTTCTCCCGCGCCTCGGCATCGATGGTCCCGTTTGCGCGATAGCCGTGGCTCTAGCCTATTGCGAAGGAAGGGATTTTTCCCCGCCATCGGCCTTGCAGTCTTCCCTCGCTGAATATCCGGGACCTTTAGCGCGTCTGGCTCGTTTCGCCCGCGCCGATTGGTATGGCGAGCTTGCCGCGAGACTCAAGGACGCTTCGTCGCGGATCAGGCAGCGACTGCGGGACGAGGGCAGGGACCCGGGGCCGGCTCGCGAATGGCGCTATTTCGTCAATTCCGCCCTTCCAGAAAAGCGGCTCGCCCTGGAAGCGGGCTTGGGAAGACCCGGACGGCATGGTCTGGTCATGCTGCCGACCGCGGGAAGCGCCGCGGTTCTCGGTGTGCTCCTTTCCCCGGCCCGAGTATCGCAATCGCCGACGCCCAAGCTCTCGGCCTCGAGCCGGACCGCTCCGCCGTTGCATCCTGCATGCGAGAACTGCGGAGCCTGCGCCGCGGCCTGTCCAACTGGAGCCCTCGATGGCGAAGGCGGCTTCGCCAGGGAACGTTGCATCCAGCATTGGAGCTCGGTACCCGGAGCCCTGCCCCCGGAGATCGAGGCGGCTTGGGGGGACAGACTCTACGGCTGCGACAGCTGTCAGGAAGCTTGCCCGCGCTTTTCGCCCGATGCCTCGGCCTGGACGTTTCGCGGCCACTTGGGCCCCGGCCTGCCTGCCTCATGGCTCGTTTCCGCTCAGGAAGCGGAGATATGTGCCGCGCTCAAGGGAACGGTCCTGGGTATGAAATGGATTTCGAAAGATGCATTGAAGAGAAACGCGGGTCTGGCCCTTCGCCACCAGTAATGGCGTGCCGCGAATAATGGCGCCTGAGCCAATAGTCGTTCGGCATTTGACTGTAACGGCCGTTCACACCACAATATCGGTAAGGGGGATAAAATGGAAGCCTCGAATGCCAATCAATTCTTGACTTTTACCTTGGACGAAGAGCAGTACGCCATAGGCGTGGCCAAAGTGCGTGAAGTTCTCGAGCATACGAAGATCACGAGGCTTCCGCGTACCGCGGACTTCATGAAAGGGATCATCAACCTCCGGGGCGCAGGAGTGCCCGTCATCGATCTCAGGCTGAAATTCGGCCTTCCCGAGACTCCCGTCACCAAGGATACGAGTATCATCGTGATGGAAGTGGAGGGCCAGGACGGCAATGTTGTCGTCGGCGCCTTGGCGGATTCAGTCCATGAGGTCGTAGAGATAGACGAAAAGGCGATCGAACCCGCGCCCCGCTTCGGTACGCGTCTCGCCGCCGAGTTTATCAAAGGAGTCGGGAAGAAGGATGACCTATTCATTATTATCCTCGATATAGACCGGATCTTCAACGCCGAGGAGATCGACTTCCTCGCGGCGGGCGAAGCGGCGCCCGCCGAGACGGTAAACGCCTGAAGCCGCGTTGATTCGCAAGAGGGTTCATACAAAACGCCTCGTTAGATTTCGTTCGAAGCTTTGCTTCGGTCCTCCTTTCGCGGGATCGGCCGGGTATGGACCCGCATGCCAATGAGGCCCAGGCTATACTCGGGTGGCATCTTTCGTCGCCAGTTCTTCGCGCTCTTCTGCACGGCGGTCGTGTTTTTCGGCGCCGCGAGCCTAGCGATAATACTCGGCATCGGCAACGCGATCATCGCGCGACAGCTCGAGCTTACTACCGCCTATCGCGAGGAGCTGCGATCGCGAATCGTCGATTGGCTTTCGGAGCGGGTGGACGACGTTCAATACTTCGCGCGGAGCCTCGAGTTTGTCGGGCCGGAAGTCCTCGCGCCCTCGAGGGCTCTTGCGCGCCTTTCACTGTTCTTGACCGTCGAGACGGTCTTCGACGACGCGCTCATCGCCGACCCGGACGGGAGGGTGATCGCAACCAGGGAGAGCCTGGCCGATCGCAATGTCAGCATAGCCGACCGCGATTACTTCAAGGCTGCGGCTTCGGGGAAGGTCTTCGTGAGCGGCTTCATCCGCGGCAGGGAGAGCGGCGCGGCGGAGATCGCCGTAGCGGCGCCGATCAGGGTCGGCGCGAGGGGACCTTCCGTCGTCGTGGGCTTCCTGCACCTCGAGGCCATAGTGGCCCTTGTCGACGAGGTGAGATTAGGGAACCAGGGGGCCGCCTATCTCGTGGACGGGGAGGGACATCCGATCTCGTCGGAATTCCTGCGACGCTACAAGCAGCTGGGCGCCGATGCTATCGGAGCGCCCTTGGACAACTTCGCGGTCGAGGCGCTGAAGTCCGGGCGCGAGGGCTCGGCGCAGTACTCGGGTTACGACGGTTCGCCGGTCCTCGGTTCCTATGCGCGTCTCGAGCCCCTCGATCTCGGCCTGGTGGTCGAACTGTCGCGAAGCCAGGCCTTGAGGCCCATAAGTTCCATGTTGGCCTCGGGTTTGCTGTTTTTCCTCGTAATGATGGCCGTCATCGTCGTCGTCGCCGCCTTCCTCAGCCTCCGGCTCGTCGCCCCTATCCGGGCTTTGGTGGATGCCGTAGACGGCGTCATACGCGAAAAGGAATTCGAGCCGCTGGATATCCGCACGGGCACGGAACTGGATCAGCTCGTGGAGTTCTTCAATCGAATGGTCTCCGCCGTCCGGGAGCGCGAGAAGGAATTAAAAGATAACGCCGCGAGGGATAGCCTTACGGGCCTATACAATCATGCCCGCATCGAGGAGTTCCTCGACCTCGAGATTCGTCGAAAGCGCCGAACGGAGGGTAAGGTGGCTTTCGTCATGCTCGACATCGATTACTTCAAGAAAGTCAACGACGATTTCGGCCATCTCGCGGGGGACGAAGCGTTGCGCGGGATAGCGAGGATCCTCGAGGATTCGGTCCGCGGCGGGGACATAGCCGGACGCTACGGCGGAGAAGAGTTCTCGGTGATACTGGACGCTCGCGACGACGAGGAGGTCCGGACTTTCTGCGAGCGGATCCGAAAGAGCGTGGAGGAAAGCGCTTTCGTCTCGGAGGACGAGCTGGTACGCGTCACCGTCAGCCTCGGCTGGGTACGCATGGTCGCCGAAGGCTATGGCCCCTACGAATTCGTGCGAAACGCGGACCGGGCCCTCTACCATGCCAAGGAGGCCGGCCGCAACAGGGTGGTGGGATACGGCGGGACGGAGAAGTAGATGACGGACCTCGCCGGTTACGTAAACAAGAGCGTCGGCTTGAGATTCAACGGAGTCGAGCTTCGCTTCGACCTCTCCCATGCCCTCTTTTCCTCGTTCGACATCGATGTCGGAACGCGACTCCTCCTCAAGGTCGCGGCGCGCGATCCGGTCCTCGCCTCCGCTCGGCGAATCCTCGACGAGGGCTGCGGGATGGGGGTCATAGGACTCTGCGCCGCCAAGGCTTTCCCGGGGGCCGAGGTCCTGCTGAGGGACAGGGACAGCCTCGCGGTCGCCTTCGCCGAGCGCAACCGCGTCGCCAACAAGCTGAAAGGGAGCTCAGCCTGGACGGACCCCGAGACGGGGGAGGAGAGGAAAGCCCGGCCCGGCCCCAGAGTGGAATGGGGGCTTCTCGGCGACGGCAACGAAAATGGCGGCGAGGATAGGCGCGGCTTCGAATTCGTCTTCTCCAACCTGCCCGCTAAGGCCGGCGGGCCCGTCCTCGCTCGTTTCTTCGACCGCTTATCGGGGAGACGCGGCTTTCCCCTCCTCGTTCCGGGCGGGCGGGCGGCCATCGTCATCGTCAAGCCGCTCGCAGAGGCGGCTGCGGCTTGGATCGCGGACGCGGGACTGGCCACCGTGACCTCGGCCCGCGGAAGCATGCATCGGGCCTTCGTCGTCGAGCGGCGCGCCGGGCCGGAAGAAGATACAGAGGCGGCGAGCTTGGACGAAACGCCGGTCGAGGGAGACGAGCTTTCGTTTTACGTCCGCGGCGAAGCGCGCTTCAGGCTCGCCGATCTCGGCTACCGTGCCAAGGGCTTTTGGGGCCTACCGGAATTCGATACGCCCGGCTACGGCAGCTCGGTCGCCGCCGAGCTGGCCGCCCGGGTCCGCTCGAGCGCGGCCTTCGCGGGCATCGCCTTCAAGGAGGCGTTTTTCGTCGAACCGGGACCGGGGCATCTCGCGCTTTGGGCCGCGCGCTCGCTCGGCCTGAATCGCGTAACGGCCGCATCGCGTGACCTGCTTTCCCTCAGGGCGGTTGGGATGAACCTCGCCACCCTCCCGGCACGTTCGCGTCCCGAATACGGAATTATCGACGCGTTGAACGCCCGCGAACTCCCCCCCGCGTCCTTCGACCTGATCGCCGAAAGCCCCGATATCGTACCCGATCGGGATTGGATGGACTCTTCCTGGGACCTCGCGGGCCGCCTTCTCCGGCCGGGCGGGCTCTATCTCGTCCATTGCCCTCCGACGGAGATGACGCGCTTCGCGAAGCGAAGGCCCGAGGCCTCCGCTCGCTGGAGTCTCCAGGGCCAGAGGCGCAAGAAAGGCTTCGTCGCCTCGGCATGGCGCAAGGGATGACCGCGCGATGGGCGCAACCGGAGAGCTTTTCGGGCCGAGAATTTGCATTGAGGCCCGCCTGATACTATTATTGGGGTATGACCAAGACCGAAAGCTCGATTCTCGGGTCCAAGACTCCCGAGGACTACATCGACCGTTCGCTGAAAGCCCGTCTCAAGCCCGCCGCCAAGGCCAGGCTCGCGAGGCTCTGGATGGAAGCGACCGGTTATACGAAAGAGGACATACTCAGGGCGCGTAACCGTCACCCATATTGGAAGCGCAAGAAGATGGAAGGCTCCGCCGAGCGCACGCGAAAGCGCCTCACGGCGCACGATTATTCGGGCGGCGCCTCCGTTCGATGGGATCAGGATCTCGTCGCCGAGTTTCTCGCGCTCAACCGCAGGGGCTCGGACGGACGCTACGAGCAAAAGGATTGGCAGCTCGCCGAGCGTTTCGGCGCCACGATACCTTCGATCCAGTATATGAGGCGAAAGCTGAGCAGGGTAAAGGCTCTCTTGGGCGTGCGCGCCTCTCAGGGAAAGATGGTCGAGTACCTTCTCCGCGCCGAATCCGTGCTGTCGCGCGGCAAGGAGGCGGTAGAGGGACTCAAGAAGGCCCAGAAGGCCGGCATACGGAGGGTGGCTCCAGGCAAGAAGCCCGCACGCCCGTCGGTCGCAGCCGAAGGAAAGGCCAAGCTCGCCAGGAAGCGCTAACCGGAGCGAAAGCCTCATGGGCCGGGGGCGTCGCCGAAGGGATCGGCACGGGCGAGGACTTCGCGCACTGGCGCGTTATGCGGGTCCAGAAGCCCGGGATCGGCCTCGAGCATCGCGAAGGCCGCGGCCCGGGCTTCCTCGAGAACGAGGGCGTCCCGTATGGGATCTGCGATGGACAGCCTGAGATAGCCCGACTGGGCCGTGCCCGCGATCTCTCCGGGGCCGCGGATGCGGAGGTCAGTTTCGGCGAGGTCGAATCCGTCGCTGGTGCCCAGCATGGCCTTGAGCCTCGATTTCGCCGCTTCCGTCACGCCCTCCGGGTAGACGAGGAAGCAATAGGACTGCTCGCTCCCGCGACCCACGCGGCCGCGGAGCTGATGGAGGGCGGCCAGGCCGAATCGATCGGCGTGCTCCACTACCATGGCGGCGGCGTTGGGTACGTCCACCCCCACTTCCACCACGCTCGTCGCCACGAGGACCGAAAGGTCGCCGCGCGAGAAGGCCTCCATCGTCGCCCGCTTCTCCTCCTCCTTCAGCCTGGAATGTATGAGCCCGATCTTGAACTCCGGATAGATCTCGGACTTGAGCCTCTCCTCCATGGAGATCGCGTTCTTCAGCTCGCTTCTCTCCGACTCGCCGATCAAAGGATAGACGAAATAGGCCTGCCTGCCGGAGGCCAGCAGGCGGCGGACGAACTCGTAGACCTTGACCTCGTTGCCTGCCCGAGCGAGGTGGGTGACGATGCCCTTCCTCCCGGGCGGCATCGTCCGGATGGTAGAGACTGAGAGGTCGCCGAAGACGGTGAGGGCCAGGGTGCGGGGGATGGGCGTGGCCGTCATCATGAGGAGGTCGGGCACGGGGCCCTTGCGGGAGAGAGCGAGGCGCTGGAGCACTCCGAAGCGATGCTGCTCGTCGACGACGACGAGCCTGAGATTCTCGTACTCGACATCGTCGGAGAAAAGGGCCTGGGTCCCTAGGACGAGGTCGACCTCTCCGGATCCGAGCGCGGCGAGGAGGGCGGGCCGGTTCGAGTCGCCGCCCGCGAGGAAGCCGAGCCTGACGCCGAGGGGCTCGATGAGCCGCGCGGCAGTGGAGGCGTGCTGTCTCGCGAGGAGCTCGGTCGGCGCCATGATCGCCGCTTGGCCGCCGGCCTCTATCGCGTCGAGGCAGGCGAGGAAGGCTACGAGGGTCTTGCCCGAGCCGACGTCGCCTTGCAGCAATCGGGCCATCGGCCTCGGCGAGGCCATATCCGCCGCGATCTCCGCCGCGGACTCGACCTGGCCGCTCGTCAGCTCGAAGGGCAGGCGCTCGACGAGGCGCCTCTTGAGGAGGCCCCGCGGAACCCGACGATCCACCTGAAGCTCGCGGCGGCGCATCGCTCGCCGGCCGACCGCCACCTGGAAGTAGAACAGCTCCTCGAAGATAAGGCTCGCCCGCGCCGCCGCCAGCTCCTCGCCGCCGATGGGAAAATGGATGGCGCGCAGCGCCGCTCGCTTGGGCATGAGGCCCTTGAGCTCGCGCAGGCGTTCCGGGAGCTCGTCCTCGACTTTAGCTCCGTACTCGGCGATGGCCGCCTTCACTATGCGCCTGACCTGTCCTTGATTGAGGCCCTCGGTGAGCGGATAGATCGGAAGCATCCCCGAGGTCGGCGCCCTGTCATCCCCGAGGCTCTCGATGTCGAAGGAGGAGGACTGGATGTCCCCGTAACGATAGGCGAACTTGCCGGTGACGACCACCCTCGCGCCGATGGGGAGCTGGCTCTCGAGGAACGGCCTATTGAAGCAGACGAGGACGGCGGTCGCCGTCTCGTCCCGCACCCTGACCTTGAGCGTCCGCATCCTTCCGTAGCCGATCCAGCCATGGTCGAGGATCTCCACCAGGCTGCGCACCCGAGGCTCCTTCGAGAAGTCCGCGAGCGGGATGAAACTCGTGCGGTCGTCGTAGTCGCGGGGATAGTTGAGCAGGAGGTCGGCGATAGTGTAGACGCCCAGCTTCGCCAGGCGCGTCGCGACCTGCGCGCCGGCGCCCTTTAGGACCCGTATCGATTGGTCGATCTCGCGGAGGAACATGTCGGCTCCCGAGCCAGCTTCAAAAGTCGATTACTTTCGAATTAGCCTCTTATCCCGCGATGATAATCGGCCGCCGAGCATCTGGGCAAGCCTTGTCCGTGGACAAGTCAAGCCTTGTCCCCAACGATGCGCGATGCTAGGATCCCCTGGAACGAACGAAGGAGAAGGAATGCGAAAGGAACTGATGCGACTCATCGAGATAGACGGCGAGCTCGGGCTGCTCGGCCATATCGGCGCCCTGCTCAGCTGGGATCAGGAAACCTTTATGCCGATCGGGGCGGTAGACGAGAGATCGGAGCAAATAGCCCTCATCGAGTCCATAGCGCACGACAGGGCGGTATCTCCCGAGATCGGCGACCTTCTCGCGGCCCTCGGCTCCACTTCCGCGTCGCCCTCGGGCTCGCCCTCCGACGACAGCCTCCTCGACGACATGGAGCGCGCCTACCTCCGCGTCGCGCGGAGGCAATACGACAGGGACACGAAGCTCCCCGCCGACCTCGTGGCCGAGCTCGCGCGCGAGGCCAGCCTTGCCCAGGCCGCATGGATCGAAGCCCGGGCGAAAAACGACTTTCCTGCCTTCGCTCCCTACCTTGAGCGAATTGTCGAGCTCAAGAAGCGGCAGGCGGCTTGCTTGACCCAAGGCGGGCAGGGTGCCCGCGCGGCTCGCTACGACGCCCTCCTCGACCTATTCGAGCCGGGGAGCACCGAGGCATCGATAGCCGAGGTCTTCGGCAAGCTGCGCGGAGATCTCGTCGCGCTTCTCGACCGGATAGCTTCCAAGCCTCCCGCGGACGACTCCTTCCTCCGAAGGCCCTGTCCCGTCTCGCGTCAGGCGGCTATCAGCGGATGGCTGATGGATGTCATGGGCTACGAGCGCGGGCGCGGGAGGCTGGATACGGTCGCCCACCCCTTCACAACGACCCTCGGCGTCGACGATGTCCGGATAACGACCCGGTTTATCGAGGATTCCTTCGTGTCGAGCTTGTTCTCGACCGTCCACGAGACCGGGCATGCGCTCTACGAGCTCGGCATAGCCCCGGGCCCGGCCTTCAAGCGCACCAAGCTGCACGACGCGGCCTCGATGGCCGTTCACGAATCCCAATCCAGGATGTGGGAGAACATGATCGGGCGCTCCGCCGCCTTCTGGAAGGGCATGTATCCCCGCCTCGTCGAGCTTGCGAGCGGGGGCGACGCCCGCGGTCCCCTCGAAGGCATCGGACTGGATTCCTTCCTGAGGGCGATCAACAAGGTCGAGCCTTCCCCTATCCGCACGGAGGCCGACGAGGTGACCTACAGCCTCCACATCATCCTCCGTTTCGAGCTCGAGTCCGATCTCATCTCGGGTCGCCTCGCCGTCAATGACCTACCGGAGGCATGGAACGCGAAGATGAAGGAGCTTCTCGGCCTGTCGGTCCCCGACGACGCGCGGGGCTGCCTCCAGGACGTCCATTGGTCGGCCGGCCTCTTCGGCTACTTCCCGAGCTATGCCCTGGGCAACCTCTATGCCGCCCAGTTCTGGTCGGCCATGAAGCGTGATATGCCCGACCTCGACGAGCGTATCGAGTCGGGCGACCTTGGCTCCGTCCTCGGATGGCTCCGCGCCAAGATTCACCGGCACGGGAGCAGCCTTCTCCCGACCGAGCTGGTCTACCGGGTCACCGGATCGACCCTCGACCCCAAGCATTTCGTGGCTTATCTCGACGAAAAGTACTCGCGGATATATGCTCTCTGAAACGAATCCTTATCTCTGGTCGGCGCTGGCCTCCCTCTTCCTGGGTCTGGCCTTGGGGCAGTGCCTGCGCTGGCTGATCCCCGGAAGGGGAAACGCCAGGGTCCCGACTCGCCGCGGCCCGCCGGGGCTGGCTCGCGCGACCTCCTTTCTCGCCCTAGCCATCCTTGCCCTCGCCGGTTTCCTCGTCTTTTCCTACAAGGCCGAGGGCCTTTCTTCCGGCGCTCTCGCCATCGGCCTCGTTGCCTGGAGCCTCGCTATCGCCCTCCTTGCCCTTCTCGTAGGCTCGCGGCCCCTCGTCTTCGGCCTGCCGGTCGCTTTCCTCGGCGTAGCCGTCATCGTTGCTTTCGGCTTCTGTCTCCAAGGCTGGCTTCCTCTCCGCATAGCGGACGGAGGCTCGCTCGAGATAGGACGAATCCTTCCCTATGAGGTGGGGCCAGCCTCGTTCCGGGGGCAGTTAGAGATGCACGAGCGCGATTCCATCCCCATCGTCCAAGAGCTGAGCCTCGCTTCCGACTCGATCGGCGTTTGCGTCGAGAGCCTCGACCTGGAGGGGCCGCTGGCCTTTCTCGCCGATCTCATCCTCTCGTCGCGACGAACCCCGCCCGCGGCTCCGATGGAGAAGACCCTGCGATTGTACCGCATCGCCGGTCTCGTCGCGCCGGGAGGAGTCGTCCTTCAATTCGCCTCGCCGGCGCGCGTCCGCATCCTCGATGCCTTATTGCCGCTTTCGGAGAACCGCGGCTTCGAGCCTGGCGGCGCGTCGGAGGCTCGGTCCGCCCTATTCGGCCTTGCCCAGCGCCGGCGCGCCTCGAGTACGACCTCGGTTCTCGTCGCGCTTCAACCGCTTCGGTTCTTTATCTCTTCTGATGGCTATTCGCCGTCGGTCCGATAATTCGCACGATGAATCGCTTGACTCGTAATACTTCGTAATGTACGTTACTAAATAATACGAGAAGCCTTCATGGGAATGCCCAAGACCGATCTGATAACCTTCAAAGCCGAGCGCTCGCTTGCCGAGCCGATCGACAGCCTACCCGATAAATCCGAATTCATCCGCAAGGCCTTGCTCGGCGCGTCGGGCGAGGTAGGGGAATGAGGCAGGGCCCGAAGCCCCTGTCGGCCGCCGCGGCCCCTTACCTTGCCGCGATGATCGTCGTAGCCGTGGCCCTTTCTTTCGGCTCTTGCGCGGGAAGGGTCCCATCTGGAAAGAAAACGATCGTTGTCACCTATTCGATCCTGGGCACATTGGTGCAGGATCTCGTCGGAGAGCGATTTCGCGTCCTTGTCTCCATTCCCGAAGGTCTCGACCTCCACGAGTGGGAACCATCGGCCAAGGATATCGAGGCGATCGACGGGGCCGACCTCGTCGTCGAGAACGGGCTCGGCCTCGAAGGAGGACTGGCCAAGACGCTCGACCAGGCCCGCAAGGCAGGCGTAAAGTTCTTCACCGCTTCCGACCATGTCTTGGCGAGGACAGTGGGGGCGGACGAGGGCATCCCCCCTGGCGATCCCTATCGGGCCGTCGGCGCCCAGGATCCCCATCTCTGGACGGACCCGGTGACTATGCAGGCGATTATCGACGCCCTGGCCGAGGAGATAGACGCCGACTTCCACGTCGATCTCTCCACGAGACGAGTCGATCTCGATGCCCGCCTCGAGGCTCTCGACGCCGAGATAGCCCTGAAGGCCGCGAATATCCCCGAGGAAGAGCGCAGGCTGGTGACGGGACATGAGTCCATGGGCTATTTCGCGCAACGCTATGGCTTCAAGATCGTGGGCGCGGTCGTGCCGAGCCTCTCCACCGAAGCCGAATCCTCGGCCCCCGATCTCGTCGAGCTGAAGAAGCTGATCGCCCTCGACCGCGTAACGGTCGTCTTCACGGAGCTCGGCGAGAATCCCAAGGTGGCCGAGGTCCTCGCCAGGGAGGCCCATGTCGCCTCCGTCCCCCTCGTCACGCATTCCCTGCCGAAGGGCGAGGACTACTTCGGCTTCGTCCGAAGCCTCGCCGATGCCATTGTCGGGGCCTTGGCAAATAATCGAAATCCTCCTCGGCCCCTTTCTTAAGGATAAATTCATGACCGGGGGCCTCGTCGGGGATACATCGCGGCCCTCTCATGCGGGATCGTCGCTACCTTCGCGGTCCCGGGCGAGCTCGCCTTCGGGCCGTCGGCAGGGCGGAGGGAGATAAGATAGTCGCGCTGGGGTGGGAGAAGGGGCGCGACGAATACGGCCGCGAGGAATTGGACGGTTGAAGCGAACGCCCGATCCGCTGCATGATGCAGGGCTGAGAGAAGGGGCAGCATGAAAATAGAGCAAAGCCGCTGGACATCACCCGAAGGGTGGGCCCCCGCGCTCCAGTCCCGCAGACTGGGCGACGCGCGGCTCGTCCTCGCCTTCGGAGCGGGCGATCTCCTCCGAGCCCGCTATGCAGAGCTTCGGGAAGCGTATCCGGTGGCCCGTCTCCTCGGCTGCTCTACCGCGGGGGAGATCCTCGGCGCGAGCGTCGGCGACGAAACGGTCGTCGCGACCGCGGTCGACTTCAAGTCCACGACGATCCGAGGCGTCATGACACGTGTCGAGAATCTCGAGCGCAGCAGGACAGCCGGAGGGATGCTCGCGCGCGAGCTCGTTGGCAAGGGCCTAGTCCATGTCTTCGTCGTTTCCGACGGCCTTTCGGTAAATGGCAGCGAGCTCGTCAAGGGAATCGTCGAAGGCCTGCCTTCGGGCATAGGGGTAACCGGCGGGCTCGCCGGCGACGGTCCGCGTTTCAAGCGAACGCTCTCCTTTCTCGATTCGCCGCTCGATACGGGAATAGTCGCCGCGATCGGTTTTTACGGTACGAAGCTGAAGGTAGGTTACGGCTCATTCGGAGGCTGGGATCCCTTCGGGGTGGAATGGGAGATCACCCGCTCCCGAGGCAGCGTGCTCTACGAGCTCGACGGTCAATCCGCCCTCGAGTTGTATAGGACC
>Ga0181529_10001117_pt1 | contig 36345 bp, 32 predicted proteins | sample PEATcosm2014_Bin_36_FD_119763 | JGI IMG/M metagenome (GOLD analysis project Ga0181529, IMG submission 119763) | Peatland microbial communities from MTU Mesocosm Facility, Houghton, MI, USA - PEATcosm2014_Bin10_30_metaG | ecosystem: Environmental > Terrestrial > Soil > Wetlands > Peat | place... | reverse complement strand
TGAAGGAGACGATGCCGCAGCCGCCCTGGTTGCCGTGGACATTGACGTCGCCAACGATGCGGCGTTCGGCGATGCGGAAGAAGCGAATATAAAGGTCGTTGAGGCCCTGGCCCTGCGGAGCGGGCAGGCCGGGGATGGTTTCGCGATAGGCGGTGGTGAGGTCGCGCTCTTCTTCAATCTGCGCGATGCCGGCGTATCCGTTGTAGGGCGGGTTGCCAAGGATGACTAGAATCGTGTCCTGCTGCTTGATATGCTCGGAGTCTTCGCGCTCGCGGCGGAACTCCTCGAAGATGACGGATTGCGGATGGCGCTCGGGAACCCATCCGGTGAGGGAATTGGTGAGATAGATTCCGGCGCGGTGCTGGTCGGAGAGTGGAGCGCCTATCCTCTCCAGCAATGCAGCAATCTGGAGGTGAGAGATGACAAAGGGCGCGGGCATGATCTCAAAGCCGAAGACGCGAGTGAGGGCGGCGGTGCGGAGGCTGCTGGGAACGAGGGCGGTGTCGTCGCCGGCATTTTCAAGCAGAGTCCGGTGAATGCGATGGAGGACAGCCGTGAGATAGGCTCCGGTGCCGCAACAGGGATCGAGGATGCGAACGGCGGGGCTGGCCAGTCCGAGAGGCTGGTTGAGCTGGGTGCGGAGAAGATGGTCAACGCGGGCGACCATATACTCGACGATCTCTTTGGGGGTGTACCAGACGCCGAGGTCTTTGCGGAGCTGAGGATCGAAGGCTTCAAGGAATGGCTCGTAGAAGTAGGCGACGGCCTCGTCTTCACGGAAGATGTCGAAGAAGGCGGGCTGAACGCGGTTGAGGGCTTCACCGGCGAGATGGAGAACTTCCTGTAATTGGACGGAATTGAGCGCGCCGGGATCGGAGACTTCGCCGAAGAGCTTGCGAAGGACGGGGACACGGAGATAGTAGGCGGAAAGCCGCCAATCGAAGTGAGCGCCGGGCGCGCGGCCTTCGGGGGCGCGACGCCAGAGAACCCATGCGGAGAAGATGCCATAAAAGAGGGTTTGGACGAGGGTGGAACGGAAGAAGTGCTCGCCCTTTTCGCCTTCAAACCTCATGCCGAGCGACTCTTGCAATGCAGCCTTGACGGCCTCAAAGCTGCTCAGGGGGTGGTCTTCGGCGCGGGCGCGGGCTTCGCGGGCATAGGAGGCCAGCAGCCAGGCTACGTCTTTGGGTTGGACGAGCGGGGCGCGGTATAGCATGACACGGGCTAGAAAGTCGGGGAGCAGGTCTTTGTGCCGGGCAAAGGCGGAGAGCGGTGCTCGCCAGAGATCGGCGGGGGTGTCGGCGAGGGTATAGCGTTCGAGAACCTGGACCGCTCCCGACGGCGCGAGTTCCAGGAGGCGGAATTGGCGTAAGTTGGTGATCAGGACCAAGCTGTATTGGCGGAGATAGCGAAGTATTTGCGGATCGGCGGAGAGGGTGTCGAGATTGCAGTCGGCGGGCTTGATCTCGACCACGCCACGCTCGGGGTTTTGCAGCGGCTCAGGCTCGGTGTTGCGGTGCTGGCGCTTGGGTTGGGGGAAGAAACCGCCGTCGGGAACGCCCGCGCCACTGTCACGAAGCTGGGTGGAAAAGAGGACGACAGGCTTGAGGGATTGGCCGGCGAAATTGAAGAGCTGGGAGAGAGGCGGGTAGTAAGAGGTCTCAGCCGTGGCGGAGCCGGTGGAGCGGATGGCCCGGAGTTCGGCGATGTATTGAGCGACGGTGTAGGCTGGCGGCACGCTGCCTTCAATGATTGCACAAGAACGGGACTTGGATGGTTGCGGAGTTTGGTACGTTTGAATCAAATGCAGCGAGTTAGCCCCCGCTGGCGCGGGGTTCGCGAGTGAGCAAGTTAGCGGGGCGCTGGGGTTGGAGCGCGGATTCGCCGCGTGGGCTGATTTCTAAAAACTTGTGGCAGGGGTTGTGCCGGGGTTGAAAGCCTGGCCTATCTCCGAAAATATTTCCCTCAGGGGTTAAGACCCCTTCATTTGAATGCCCTTTTCGGCGCGACTGAAGAGTCCGCGGAAAAAGGCTTGATTCCATGCGAAAAGTCCGAAAAGCATACCTCAGTGGCTAAAGCCACCGCTGATTCCATTGACTTAATGCCGGGGATCAATCCCCGGCCTACCGCTGACCGAGTATTTTCGTAGCCTGTGAAATCGTGTCCTAGAAAGAAACTGGCTCGGATTGCAGTTAAATTCGCAGGAATAAACAAAGGCCCGTGCCTGAAGGCGCTCTCACATTGATCCATTCAATTCAGAGGCCTGAAGGCCACTGTTCCCTCCGACGTTTCCTCCTCCGAGGGCCGGCGAAACCGTGGGTGACTGATACAAAGTCGGCGCTCCATAGCAGCCTGTAACGCCCAGATTCATTTTGCGGAATTTACGGAACGAATGAAGAGGCTGCGGAACAAGGCCTGTTTCCCAATATTAGGTCCCAAAAGGATACCTCAGTGGCTAAAGCCACCCCTTATTCCATTGGTTTAATACCGGGGATAAATCCCCGGCCTACCGCTGACCGAGTTTTTTCGTAGCCTGTGATGACGCAAGGCTCTTTAAGAAAGGAACAGGATCACCGCAATTTGCAGGATGGTCATTGCGGATCGGCCTGCGCTGTTCTGGATGAGATCAGCATTTGCTTGAGCTGAGGCAAGGCGCTGCCGAAGTTCGGATACAGAACGTCCGCATCGCGTGGCAATCGCCTCAGCCGGGGCGCGATTGGAGAAGATAACAATTCAACGGGAACCGGCAATTCACCACGCTGAATGCTGTATGGATAGATTCTGACCCTGGCCAGAATGAACCAGGGATATTCCGTCAATTCAATCTGCGCCACTTCCGCCGCATTGAATTGGATGCTGACGCGGCGAAGAGCCAGCTTGAGCGCGCCGGCGATGGCTTCATCCGATGTATCGCCAACCCCGCTGCGCAGCGACTCATCGGGAATCCTGACAAAATTCCATCCCCGCGTCCGAATCTTCTCTTCCAGCCGCTGAGCGTTGACCGTCCGCGCAAAGTTCCAGCCCTCGCGAAATTCATCGGTTGGCAGCCCCAGGCCGTCAGGCAATTCAATGTTGGCTCGCAACAGCAAAGTCGATTCGGAGATCGTGCGCATCGTTGCCCTCCTTCTATCGCTGGTCTCAGCAGTTCAGGCTGGGCGCGCACCGCGGAAAGGGCATTGCCCTTGGCGCGCACCGCTCCACATAGGGCAATGTCTCCATCACCCGCAACAGGGCGACGACGCTGCTGCCCTTCTGGTAAAAGCCATCCGCGGCTACTCCGGAAGGCGCTTCGTCGCCGCGAAAGGAGCCGCTCATGGCAATCGTCCGGATGGCGGGAAAACGGCGCCGAACCTCGGAGAGCAACTCGAAACCGGAGATACCGGGCATATTGAGATCGGAGAGCAGCATCTCGGGAGCCTCATTCACAATCTCGCGCAATGCGGAAAAGCCGTCTTCGGCGGAGCGTACGCTGTATCCGATCTCAGTCAGCACCAGCGACAGCGATTCGCGAATGGAAGGCTCATCGTCGACGATCAGAAGTGTTGCTGGCGGATATAGCATCTCTTACCCCCCTCGAAACGCATATCAGGGAATTAGAGTGAGTATGCCATCCAGCAAAATGTTAGGCTGTTCAATTTCGCTCAAAGGCGGCCAGAGATTCCTTCGCCGGCCTTGCATGGCCAACGGGCTGTTCTGTAATGGGAGACTTTTCGGCGTGATCGTCCGGCAATTGATCGTGCAAGATCACATTCAGCAGCGATCTGTGCACATGAATGCGGTCTTTATAGTCGATAAATCCGTGCTCGCGAAAGCGGTTCATGAAGAAGCTGACGCGCGACCGTGTGGTCCCGATCATCTCCGCCAAAGTCTCCTGAGAGATTTTGGGGATCAGCGTTACCCGCTTGCCCGGTTCGCCGAACTCCGCCATCAAGAGCAGGATTCTCGCCAGGCGCTTTTCGCTGCAGTTGAAGAGCTGATCGACCAGATCGGCTTGTATGCGTATGCTATGGGTCAGCAGAAACTTCATGAAGAGATCGGAGAACTCGGCCTGCTCATGCATCACGCGAGCCATCTCATCGCGCGCGATCTTGAGCGCGGTGCAGGCGGTGATGGCTGTGGCGGTGGATAGGCGCAACCCCGGCACTGCGGCGAGCGCTCCCTGACCGATAAACTCACCCGCTGTAACAATCGTAATGGTAGCTTCCTTGCCCGCAGCCGAAACGACGGTGACTTTTGCCCGGCCCTTTTGCAGATAGAAGACCGAGTCTGCCGGATCTCCCTGACAAAAGAAGGTCTCCCTGGGCGCCAGTTGAACGATTCTGCGTCCCAGTCCGGCGTTAGCCAGAAAAGCAGAGGCATCGAAAGCGGGTAAAGAAAGCTGCATCATAGAAGTTCATCCCGGAAACGGCTGTGACGCGTTGATCGTGGGAAGATGCGCAACTGCAAAGCCCTGCGGCTCACAAAGCAGTTGCGGCGATGGGTGCAGATTCTTCGGCCATCATCAGTGCACGGATACCAGATGAGATCGAAGAAGGGAATGCGGCGTTCCACAATCAACATTCACCTACACTTACTCGATATTTAACTGGGGGGGGGGGGGCAAGTCTGTTCACTTTTGCACACAATTCGAGAAAAATATTCGAGACCGAACCGGCTCGTCATAGCATACGGATTGCACCCTGAGCGTTCTTGCTCAGACGGCGCACATTCATCGCTCTAGTGTGAGAAGTACCTTGTGCGCCTCAAATGCGCGTAAAGCAAGTGACGCTGCGCATGGGTAGAAAAAAGGTGAGATGCATGAAGAAGTTTGTGACGTTGGTGGCAGTTCTCAGCTTGACGAGTTTCGGCTGGGCGGGAAGTAATCGCGAAGCAACTGTGGACCGGTTGGATCATGCCGGCGCGGTTCTGCATGAGATTATGGCAGCGCCGGACAGAGGTATTCCGGAAGAAGTTCTTGAACACGCGCAGTGTGTGGCCATCGTGCCGCACATGATCAAGGGCGGCTTTGTCTTTGGCGCGGAGAATGGCAGAGGCGTTGCCACCTGCCGGACCGAAAACGGCTGGAGCGCGCCGTCGTTCTTTACCATTACCGGCGGAAGCTGGGGATTGCAAATCGGCGTTGAAGGCGTGGATCTGGTCATGATCATCCAGGGCGACCGTGGCATGCAGCGTTTGATGTCCAGCCAGTTTCAGATTGGCGGGGACGCCTCGGCGGCAGCCGGACCGGTAGGACGCCATGCTTCCGCCGATACCGACTGGAAGCTCAACACCGAGATTCTCACTTACTCGCGGGCTCGCGGCGCCTTTGCCGGACTTACTCTGACCGGCGCGGATATTCGCCGCGATGAGGATTCCACGGAAGCCATCTACGGCCACGACATTTCAACACGCCGCATTCTGCGCGGTGAAGTGGCGACGCCGGCTTTTGCCGCACGGTTCCTGGATGCAGTCAGGGACGCAAAGGCCCAGGCCATCGCTTCCAAATAACTGATCATGGTGAAACTTGCGGGCGCATGGGATGGATAGCAGTTCTCATGCGCCCGCAATACAAAAGGAGCAACAATGCTTTGGACAATCTTTGTCATCCTTCTCGTTCTCTGGCTGTTGGGTTTCAGCTTTCATATTGCCGGCAGCCTGATTCACCTTCTGCTGGTCGTAGCGCTCATCGTGCTGGTCATCAACCTGATCTCCGGACGACGGTCGTAACTTTGGTTCGTTCGGCGCGAATCGTGCAAGGGTTTGGGAAACGGCAGATCTGAGTATGATTCGCGGCAAGAGGAAGGGCTCACCTTGGCCGCGCCGGAGTAATAATACGAAATCCCCTGATTATTCAGGGGATTGAGTCATTATCCCGGATGTCTTTGGATATTCCTGGAAGGGTTCCTGGCGGAGAGAGGGGGATTCGAACCCCCGATAGAAGTTTTAGCCCCTATAACGGTTTAGCAAACCGCCGCCTTCAGCCGCTCGGCCATCTCTCCGTGCCTCAATGGATTATACCGGAAGTTGCGCTGGCTGTGCGCCGGAACCTCCGTTTACCGCAATCAATCGCCGTTTTGAAGGCTTGACAGGTTCTGTGGCGAACCTGGCTCGTTCGCATAAAATGGATTGGCGGTCCCGCGATCAACCACCCCAGAGACGAAGACCTGTCGCTGGGGACTCCGGGTTTCCACCCCAGCAACCCGCCGGAGCTACTATAATCGTTAACGATGAAGGCACACGTTATTGTCACCCCGAAGACTTCGGTCCTGGATCCGCAGGGCCAGACGATCCAGAACGCCTTGCGCAAGATCGGATTTGCGGAGGTAACCCAAGTGCGCCAGGGCAAGTATTTCGCGCTTTCGCTCGCGGAGGGGCTCACGGCCGAGGCCGCGCGCGCCCAAGTTGAGCGCATTGCCCGCGAGGTGCTGACCAACCCGGTGATCGAAGAGTTTACCTTCCGCATCGAGGAGTAGCGCTCCCGTGCTCTGGCCGGCGGACCGAGGGTTACGCCGAAGAGGCCGCGCTATGGGCAGATCGCCACGCGCAGCCCAAGAAAGACAACGCCGCAGTGCGCAGTCTGCCGCACCCGCTCCCGTCGTCTTATCCTGCCTCCCGCATTGTCGTTTAGAATCCTAATATGTGCGGAATTGTCGGTTATGTCGGTCCAAAGAAGGTAGTTCCTGTCATCATCGAAGGGCTGCGGCGGCTGGAATACCGCGGCTACGACTCGGCGGGCATCGCCGTGGGCAGTCCCACCCGCTCGACGCTTGAGGTGCGCCGCGCTCCGGGCAAGCTGGCCAACCTGGAAGAGGTTTTGCGCGAACATCCCATCGATGGCAGCTTCGGCATCGGCCACACCCGCTGGGCCACCCACGGAAGGCCCACCGAAGAGAACGCCCACCCCCATCGGGATTGCACGGGCCGCATCGTTGTGGTCCACAACGGCATTGTGGAGAATTACCTGGAGCTAAAGCATGAACTCATCGCCCAGGGCCACAAGTTCATCACGGAGACCGACACCGAAATCATCGCCCACCTGGTCGAGCAGATTCAGAAGGAAGCCGACGCCGCCGGCCAGCCCATTTCGCTGGAGGTGGCCGTTCGCCGGACCGTCAAGCGGCTCACGGGGGCCTTTGCACTGGTCTTCCTGTCGGCTCTGGAACCGGACAAGATTGTGGTGGCGCGCTTTGGCCCGCCGGTGATTATCGGCGTGGGCGAAGGCGAGTACTTTGTCGCCTCCGATGTGCCCGGAGTGCTGCACCACACGCGCGACATCTACTTTCTGGCCGACGGCGACATGGCGATCCTCACACTGGCCGGCGTTGAGCTGACCGACTTTGACGGCAATTCAGTTGAGCGCGCCATCACACGCATTCTGTGGGATCCGATCCAGGCGGAAAAGGGCGGCTACAAGCATTTCATGCTCAAGGAGATCTGGGAGCAGCCGCGCGCCGTTACCGACACTACACTGGGGCGCGTTTCGCTGGATTCGGGCAAGGTCTTCCTGGGCGAGATGAAGATCGGCGACGAGGAATTGGCCGCCGCGACCAGCCTCAGCATCGCCGCCTGCGGAACCAGTTGGCATGCCGCGCTGACCGGGAAATACATGATCGAGCGGCTGGCCCGCCTGCCGGTGGACGTGGACTATGCCAGCGAGTACCGCTATCGCAACCCCATCGCCGACGCCAATGTACTGGGGCTGCTCATCACGCAATCCGGCGAGACCGCCGACACCCTGGCCGCGCAGCGCGAGATGAAGGCGCTCGGCTCGAAGACTGTGGCTATCTGCAATGTGGTGGACGCCATGGTGGCCCGCGAGGCGCACGGCGCCATTTACACCCATGCCGGGCCGGAGATCGGCGTCGCCTCCACAAAGGCCTTTACCGCGCAGCTTACCGCCCTGTTCCTGTTGGCGCTCAAATTGGGCCAACTGCGTGGCCATCTCGATCAGGCCCAGTCGGTCGCACTGATCGAGGAGCTGAGCCGCATTCCAGTCAAAATCGAAGAGGTGCTGCGCTCCCGCTCGGCGCAGTGCGAGCAACTGGCCAGGGAATTTTCCACCGCGCGCGACTTTCTTTACCTGGGCCGCGGCATCCACTTCCCGATTGCCCTGGAAGGCGCGCTCAAGCTCAAGGAAATATCCTACATCCACGCCGAGGGCTACCCCGCGGGCGAGATGAAGCACGGCCCGAATGCGCTGATCGACGAAACTTTGCCGGTGGTGGTGCTGGCCACACGCGACGAGTCCGATCCCGCCTCCAAGTTGCGCTATGAGAAGACGCTCTCAAATATTCAAGAAGTAACCGCGCGCTCCGGCCGGGTGATCGCCGTGGCTACCGAGGGCGACACGAGCATTGGCAGCCTGGTGGAGCACGTCATTCATATTCCACCGGCTATCGAGCTGCTCTCGCCGCTCATCGAGATTGTGCCTTTGCAGTTGCTGGCTTACTTCATCGCCGTCCGCCGCGGCTGCGACGTGGACCAGCCCAGGAACCTGGCCAAGTCGGTCACCGTGGAGTAGGTTGTCGGGGCAGATGAAGAATAGTGTTTTACCGCTCCAGTCTTGCCGGAGTAACATTGGAGCTATCCGCGCGTACCTCTCGGCGATAGCCTGAGTATGCGCACAAGAGGATTCCAATGATGATTTCATCCGTTTGCTTGCGTCGCGGTTTTATTTCCGCAGCCGTTCTTCTGTTGCTTGCCGTTGCCCTTCCTGCTCAAGAGGGTAAAGTTGTCCTTACACGGGGGACCAGCACCATTGTTCTTGAGCCTTATGCGCCGAATATCCTGCGCGTGACGCTGAGCCTCAAGCGTGAGCCGGCCATGGCCGCTCCCGGCTATGGGTTGATTGCCGCGCCCGCCGCTGCCGGCTGGAGCGCAAGCCAGACGCCCAAGGCCGATGTGTATAAGTCGGATCGCATTGTGGCCACCGTGGACCGGCCCCGGGGTGGACCCTGGGACGACAGCGCAAGCTATTTCATTGGCACGACTCCGGGCGCGCACATCACATTTACCACCCCGGATGGCAAGAAGCTGCTGGAGATGACCGGCTGGTCGCAGTCCGTCCCCAATCAGAAGGACGGAACGGCCGACATAGCTCGCGACCGCCGTCCGACGGACGCCGAGTTCTATACCGTGGGCGCGAGCTTTGTCTCGCCCGCTGACGAGCATTACTACGGCCTGGGGCAGAACCAGGAAGGCTTCCTCGATCATCGCGGCCACGCTGTTCGCTGCTGGGCGGACTATCTGGCGACGGCGGCGCCCAGCTTCTGTGTGCCGTTTCTGGTGACCAACAAGGGATACGGCCTGCTGTGGGACAACCCCTCGAAGACCCTCATCGAGCCGGGCTTCAACGAGCAGACTCGCTGGACCTCGCAGGTGGGCGACCGCGTTTCGTTCTTCGTGATCGCCGGCGCCACCACGGATGAAATCTATGCCGGCTACAAACTACTGACCGGCCCTACGCCGATGCTGCCCAAGGCCGCCTACGGCTACATTCAGTGCAAGCAGCGCTACAGCAGCCAGAAGGAATTGCTGGATGTGGCGCAGGGCTATCGCGATCGCCATCTGCCGGCCGACGTACTGGTGGTGGACTGGTTCTACTTCACCAAGATGGGCCAGTTCGACTTCGACCCCAAGTTCTGGCCCGATCCGGCGGCGATGAACAAGAAGCTGCACGAGATGGGCTTCGAGACGATGATCAGCGTCTGGCCGCGCTTTGTCCCCGCGGACCGCTACTACGACGAACTGCTGAAGAAGGGCTGGTTGATCTCCACGGCCGACGGCACGCCGATCAACGGATTGCCCTACGACCGCGCCGGCTCGGACATCGACACCACCAACCCCGAAGCGGCCAAATGGTACTGGAAGACCCTCCGCGAGGACATCATCAGCCAGGGCTTCGACTCGCTGTGGGCCGATGAAACCGAACCCGACCTGCCGCCCAACGGCGCTTACTTCAAGGTGGGTCCAGGCACGCAGTTCTTCAACGTCTATCCGTACTTTCACACCAAGGCGCTCTACGACGGCTTCCGCGCGGATGAGCCGGGCCGGAGAGCGCTGATTCTCTCGCGCGATGCGTACCTGGGAGCGCAAAGCAATGGGACCATCTTCTGGTCCTCGGACATTTATCCCACCTGGGACACGCTCAAGCGGCAGATTCCTACCGGGCTGGATGTTGCCGCTTCGGGAATTACCTACTGGTCTAACGACACCGGCGGATGGCAGTATCTTCCTCGCGAGCACCACCCGGCCCACAAGCCGCTGCTCGACCCCTCCGACGCGCGCGCCAATGTGGGCGGCTATGACGATTACCCGGAGCTTTACACGCGCTGGTTTCAGTACGCCTCCTTCCTGCCCATCTTCCGCACCCACGGCAGCCGCAACACCAACGAGGTCTGGTCGTATGGCAAAGAGGCCGAGCCGATCCTGGAAAAGTATCTGAAGCTGCGCTACAAGCTGATGCCGTACATATATTCGCTCGGCTACCAGAGCTGGTTGACGGGAGCGCCGTATATGCGCGCCCTGCCGCTGGATTTCCCCAACGATCCCAAGGTAGCCGACCTGCGCGACGAGTATATGTTCGGGCCGGCCTTCCTGGTGGCTCCGGTAACGGAACAAGGCGCCACCAGCCGCGAGGTCTATCTGCCGGCGGGGACGGATTGGTACAACTACTGGACCAACGAGCGGGTGAAGGGCGGCCAGACCATCACAGTCTCCGCGCCCATCGATACGCTTCCATTGTTTGTACGTGCCGGCTCAATCCTTCCGCTGGGAGCGCCGGTCGAGAGCACGCATGAGAAGCAGGCTATCGAAAAGATCCGAGTCTATCCCGGCGCAAACGCCAGCTTCACACTCTTTTCCGACGACGGCACAACCTATGCCTACGAAAAGGGAGCGGGCTCGGTCACACATTTGCGCTGGGAGGACGCGGCAGGGAAGTTGACCCATGAGGGAGCGGCGGCATGGAGCGGGCCGGAGAGCGCGGTTGTGGAGGTTATCAAGCGCTAAAGCCAGGTTTTCCGGTGGGGCGAAGCAGTCATTCTGAAGTGGTGGCCAGAGACGGGATTGAACCGCCGACGCCGGCCTTTTCAGGGCCGCGCTCTACCACTGAGCTATCTGGCCTCAGTGCATACTACATTGCAACTTCCTGCGCGGATTCCGGCCTTGCCGGAGGGTGTAGGCGCGTCCACGAACAGTCGTCTGCAACAACTGAATCAGTATACCAACTCTCCACTTCCCGCGCCAAACCCGGTCACAAACTTCCTGGCAATCGCATTCGGATTCTTGCGATTTCCCGGCTAGAAACCCTCCCCGCGCGGGGCATCCCTGCTCTACACTGGAAGGCATAATGCGCCTCCCCGCTTACCTTGCCGCCTGTTTCGCTCTAGCCGCCGCGACTGCCACCCTTCACGCCCAGACGCCCGGTGCGGAAGCCCGCGCCACCCGCGCCTATCAGGCCGCCGTACAGGCCGGACCGCCGGCTCTGCGCGCCTTCCTGGACCAGTTTCCCAAGGGCGCCGACCTGCACATCCACCTCTCCGGCGCGATCTATGCTGAAACCTTCATCCGCGATGCCGGCGAGGACGGCCTGTGCGTGGACCCGGCGGCCCTCAGCTTCGCCAAGCCCCCTTGCACGCCTCCGCTGACGCCGGCCGCGCAGCTCCCGGCCAATCAGGAGCTATACGACCGCCTGATTGACTCCTTCTCGATGCGCGGTTTTCTGCCCACTTCCGGCTTCAGCGGCCACGACCAGTTCTTCTCGACCTTTGGCCGTTTTGGCGGGCTCAACAAGCGGCACATCGGCGAGTGGGTGGACGAAGTGGCCAGCCGTGCCGCCGCGCAAAATCAGCAGTATGTCGAGCTGATGGAGACGCCGCCCTTCTCGCACGCCGCCGCCATCGCCCACGAGAATCCCTTGAATCCGGACTTTGCCCAGTACCGCCAGACGCTGCTCGCCCTTGGCCTGCGCGACGAGGTCTTCATGGACCGCGAGGATGCGCGCGCCGCCGAGGCGCTGCGCCGCGAGATCGAGCACTGCGGCACTTCTCAGGCCGCGCCCGCCTGCTGGGTCGAGGTTCGCTACATCTACCAGGTGCTGCGCAGCTATGCGCCTGAACAAGTCTTCGCGCAGACGCTGCTGGGCTTTGAAACCATCCAGCAATGCATGGACGCTCATGAACACAGCTGGGTCGGCATCAACTTCGTCATGCCAGAGGATGGCTTCATTTCCATGCGCGACTACACCTTGCAGATGAAGATGCTCGACTACCTGCACTCCGTCTACCCGAGGGTGCACATCAGCCTGCACGCCGGTGAGCTGGCGCCGGGCCTGGTGCCGCCCGAGAGCCTGCGCTTCCACATTCGTCAGGCCGTTGAGCTGGGTCACGCCGAGCGCATCGGCCATGGCGTCGATGTGGCAAATGAGGACGACGCCCCCGGCCTGCTCAAGGAGATGGCCGTAAAGCACGTGATGGTGGAGATTAATCTCTCTTCGAACGAGGGCATTCTGGGAGTCAAAGGCGCCGACCACCCCTTCCCGCTCTACCGTGCCGCCCACGTGCCGGTCGCGCTCTCGACGGATGATGAAGGCGTCAGCCGCATCGACATTACCCGCGAATACGTGCGCGCCGCCCTCGACTACCACCTCGGCTACCAGGACCTGAAGCAGTTGGCCCGCACCGGCATGGAGCACAGCTTCCTGCCCGGCGCGAGCCTGTGGGCCGCGCCGGACGTCTTCACCACGCCCGCCGCGGCGTGCAAGGCTCAGCCGCTCGGCGCTGACAAGCCTTCCGCCGACTGCAAGTCCTTCCTCGACGGCAGCGAGAAGGCCGCCGCTCAGTGGGAGCTGGAACGGCGGTTCCGGGCGTTCGAGGCGAAATGGTAGAAGGATCTTATCATGGACAATGAGCGCATTCGATCCTTCTGTCTTAGGCTTCCCCATGTGGTGGAGGCTCTCAAGTGGAAGCATTATCTGGCCTTTTGGATAGGAGACCGTGCCCTCGGTGGCAAAATGTTCGCGATGACCGATCTGGACGGCGTCAGAACCGGCGTCTTCTCCTTCTATTGCGGCGCTGAGCGCTTCCACGAACTGCTGGAGATTGATGGTATCTGCCCGGCTCCCTATATGTTCAACCATGCTTGGGTTGCACTGGAGCGATGGAGCGCACTGCGTCCGCGCCAGATTGAGGAAGAAGCACAACGCGCTCATACGCTCATCTATCAGAAGTTATCCCAAAGTACCAAGACTGCTTTGGCGCTGTCAGAAGATGCGCGCACCCGACTCATCCGCCAACGCAATAAATAATGAGTCTGATTCTGCGTTCGTAGAATTTTCAAATGCAATCGAATCGGTCTTCCCGCCGTACTCTTTTCGCCTTACACTCTTTTCATGGACAACGAGCGCATCCGTCAAATCTGCCTGGCTCTGCCGCACGCCGCCGAGACCCTCAACTGGGGCCAGGTTCTGGTCTACTGGGTGGGCGACCGCGAGATCGGCGGTAAGTCCTTCGCCATGACCAACGTCGATGGTATAGGAGATGTCGTTCTCTCCTTCCGCTGCGGGCCTGAGCGCTTCCACGAGCTGGTGGAGATCGATGGGATTCGCCCCGCACCCTACTCGGCCAACTCGCACTGGGTCGCCATGGAGCGATGGGACGCGCTGCGTCCGCGCGAGATAGAGGAGGAGCTGGCCCGCGCTCATGCGCTCATCTACGAAAAGCTGCCCAGGCGCACCAAGGCCGTGCTGGCGCTGCCCGAAAAAGAGCGCGCCAAGCTGATCCGCGAGCGCAAGAAGCAGTTGGCCGCGCGGGAAAAGGCAAAACGGGGGTGAGCGGCGGGAACCCTTCCGGCGCGCTTTCGTATCATTGAGTGGATCGCGCCGAGAAGAACTGGTGCGTGGAGAGGTGTCAGCCATGATCAAGTTTCTGTTGTGGTGCATTCTGCTGGTGCTCTGCTGGCCGCTGGCGCTGGTGGTGCTGATTCTATTTCCGCTGGTATGGCTGCTGCTGCTGCCCTTTCGCCTCGTCGGAATCGCTGTGGGCGGCGTGTTCGATTTGATAGGCGCGATTTTGCGCCTTCCCGCGCGGCTCGTCCGGGCCATTTGATGCTCCACTCAGCGTGGAATTACTCTGCCGCGACAGGCTCGGCGCGAGCAGAATGGCCCGTGCTCGTGCAAGGGCGCTTGCCGCAACCCCTGAGTCCAAGCCGGCGGCTGTGATCAGGCTGGCAACTCCTGTCAAGCCAACTCCTCCCCCGAAGCAGGAGTCATCCCTTGCGCCTATCCGGCCGACTGCGGTAGCGTGAGCCCAAGGGGCGTTGCATTCGCCTCCGGAATACGTCCAATCTGGCGAGGAGTGATTGATGCGCAATTTTTTGCCGCTGGCGCTGGCCCTGATGCTGCTTGCCGCGCCACACGCCACGTGGACACAGGCTGCCGCCGACGCCGGCCAAAAGAACGCGCAGCAGGCGCGGGCGGCGCTGGACGCCATGGTGCAGGCCCTGGGCGGCCCAGCCTGGCTCAATATGAAGAACCAGATGCGGCAGGGATACGTTGCGGCCTTTGACCACGGCAAGCCCGAACCCGGCACTACCAAGTACTGGGAGTTCCATGCCTGGCCGGACCATGACCGTTTCGAGTACACCGAACATCGGGACTGGCTCCTGTTTTATATCGGGCGAGTGGGCTGGGAGGTGACCTACAAAGGCAAAGCGCCGCTGCCCCAGGAGCAGGTGGACGACACCCTGCGCCGCCGCGACCACTCCATCGAGACCGCCGTCAAGCTCTGGCTCAACGATCCCCGCACCATCCTCATCTACGAGGGCCAGCGCCTGGCCGCGCGCCACCTGGCCGACCAGGTGACTCTCATCTCCGCCGACAACGAGTCTGTCACGATACTGATGGACGTGCAGACCCACCTGCCGCTGCGCCGCACCTTCCAGTGGCGCGACCCGGTCTACAAGGACAAAAACCTGGACGCCGAGGAGTACGACGACTACCACACCATCGACGGCTTCCCCACGCCCTTCACCATCACCCGCTTCAAGAACGACGAGATGACCCGGGAATTATTCCTGGTCCATGCGAAGTACAACCAGGAGTTGCCGCCGGATTTCTGGAGCGTGGAGGCCGCCGAGCGGCGCATCAAGAAGTAGCGGCGGGGCTTTCGATATAATCCAGAGGAGCGCAAAGCAGCCCCGCCAATCGCGCTCTGGAGCCTTGAATGACCTTCGACATCCAGGAGATCCTGGGCCTACTCCCCCACCGCTACCCGTTTCTGTTGATTGACAGAGTCGTAGAGTTCGAGCGCGGCAAGCGCCTGGTAGCCATCAAGAACGTCACCTTCAACGAGCCCTTCTTTCAGGGCCACTTTCCCGGCTATCCGCTGATGCCGGGAGTGTTGATCGTCGAAGCGATGGCCCAGGCCGGCGCCATCATCATGCTTCACGAGATTCCCGACCGCGAGAAGAAGCTGGCGGTCTTCACCGGCATCGAGAAGGCCAAGTTCCGCCGTCCGGTTACGCCCGGAGATCAATTGCGCATCGAGGTGGACGTGCTGTCGTTCAAGCCGCGCGTGGGGCGCATGGAGGCCAAGGCGCTAGTGGATGGCAAAGTAGCCTGCCAGGCGACACTTACCTGTCAGATCGTCCCCAAGGTTCGCGAGGCCGCGCCGGACGCAGCAGAGGCTCCACAAGAGGCCCAGCCAGAGGCTGCCCAGTGAGCATTCATCCCAGCAGCGTCGTCGCCGCCGGAGCGGCTGTTCCTGTTTCCTGCACCGTCGGTCCGTATTGCACGATTGGTCCAAAAGTTGTGCTGGGAGAGGATTGCACGCTGATCTCACACGTGGTGCTCGACGGGCGGACGCGCATCGGCGCGCGCAACGTCTTCCATCCCTTCTGCGCGGTGGGCGTTGCGCCGCAGGATTTGAAGTATGGCGGCGAGCCGACCGAACTGGAGATCGGCGACGGCAACACGATTCGCGAGAACGTGACCATCAGCCGCGGCACCACGGGCGGCGGCGGCGTGACACGCATTGGGTCAGATTGTTTATTGATGGCCGGCGTGCATATCGGCCACGACAGCCAGGTGGGCAGCCACTGCATTCTGGCCAACTGTGCCACACTGGCCGGTCACGTCCTTATCGAGGACTACGCCACCGTCGGTGCATTCTGCCCGGTCCATCAGCATTGCATCGTCGGCAAGTACGCCTTCATCGGCGGCGGAACGATTGTGACACAGGACGTGCTGCCGTTTTCCAAGACCTCGTCTCGGCGGGAAAACAAGGCTTTCGGCGCGAATAGTATGGGCCTGGAGCGTCGCGGCTTCAGTCCGGAGCGGATCAGGCTGATCCAGAAGGCCTTTCGGCTGCTGCTGGTTTCGAAGCTGAACACCACGCAGGCTCTTGAGAAGATGCGCGAGCTGGAGGGCGAGGACGTGGCGCTGCTGGTCAGGTTCATCGAACGCAGCGAGCGCGGGGTGATCAAGTAGAGCGCCGATTTGGAGGCTTCATGCGCAGTCGAGGATACCTGCTTCTCGTTCTTGTCATTCTGTCAATTCCCAATATCGGTTTGGCACAAGAGGTTGTTTCAGTTGATCAAATTACACTGAAACAGCATTTGAGCCATCGAGTTGCGCCATTATATCCGCCGATGGCAAAAGTTAATTTGATCCAGGGAACAGTGAACCTATCAGTTATTATTGGCCTCACTGGAAAAGTCGAATCAATGAAAATTATTAGCGGACCTGACAAGCTTCAACGAGCCGCGATGGTCGCTGTAAAACAATGGACCTTTCGCCCTTTCAAAAAAGATGGGAAAACAATCGCGGTTACCGGAACGATTTCCTTAGTGTTCAATTTGGACGACAAGGGGTGGGGTCTTGAGAACAAATAGATTGCTACCAAACGGCGCGTGGGTGTTGCGATGAAGCTCGGCCTCATTGCCGGCAACGGACGCTTTCCCTTTCTGCTGCTGGATGCGGCGCGGGCGCAGGGACTGGCGGTCGTGGTGGCCGCCATCCGCGAGGAGACCGACGCGGAAATGGACCGCCGCGCCGCAGCCGACGATCACATTACCGTTCATTGGCTCTCGCTGGGCGAGCTCTCGCGGCTGATCGAGCTCTTCCACAAGGAAGGCGTCACGAAGGCCGTGATGGCCGGGCAGGTGAAGCATAAGCAGATTTTTTCCAGCATCCGCCCCGATTGGCGGCTCGCCAAACTACTTTTGAACCTCCGCGCGCGCAATACCGACATGCTGCTGGGCGCTGTGGCCAAAGTGCTGGGCGATGAGGGAATTGAACTGATAAGCTCGACGGCGTTTCTGGAGCCGCTGCTGGCCGCCGAAGGCGTGCTAACCGAACGCGCACCGGATGAGGACGAACGCAAGAACATCGAGTACGGGCTGAGCGTGGCCCGCGCCGTGGCCGGTTTTGACATCGGCCAGACGGTGGTGGTGGCCGCGCAGGCCTGTGTTGCCGTCGAGGCGATGGAAGGCACCGATGCGGCCATAGAACGCGCCGGATTGCTGATGCGCTCGTTGGAGGAGGATGCTTCCACGTTCGATCGCCGTCTGACCGTCGTCAAGGTGGCCAAGCCCAATCAGGATATGCGCTTTGATGTGCCGGTAATAGGCATTGTGACCATCGAGGCGATGATCCGCGCCGGCGCCAGTTGCTTATCGATCGAGGCCGGGCGCACGCTGCTCTTCGACCGCGAGGCGCTGCTCCTGAGAGCCGCCGAGGCGGGGATTGCGATTGTGGCGACGGTGCGCTGATTCTGGCGGTAAAAACTCTCTGCGTCCAGCCTCACCCATTTCCCATCCAATCCTGTGGAGGTTCCCCGTGAGAATACGCTTTCTCTTTATCTTTGCCGTGGCCGTATTGGCCGCGGCTGCGATTGCCACCGTCCACGCCGCGGATCAGACCATGCCCTCCGTCGGACAGGCCGCGCCCACCTTCACCCTTCCCTCGCAGGACGGCTCGCAAATCTCGCTCGACAGCTTTCGCGGCAAGTGGGTAGTGCTTTATTTCTATCCCAAGGACATGACCCCCGGCTGCACCATCGAGGCGCACAACTTCCAGCGCGATCAGGCGAAGTTCGACGCGGCCAACACGGTGATTCTGGGCGTCAGCCTGGACACGCCCGACAGCCACAAGCAATTCTGCACCAAGGAGGGGCTGACCTTCCGGCTGCTCGCCGACCCGGAGCACAAGGTCGTCGATGCCTATGGCTCGCTGGGCCACTTTGGCACTTGGACCATCGCCAATCGCAACACCTTCCTCATCGATCCGCAAGGCAAGATCGTGAAGGAGTGGATCAAGGTTGATCCCTCGCATCACTCCGAGGAAGTGCTGGCGGCGATTGCCGAGCTGAAGAAGTAAGAAGCAGGTTCTTTAACTCCGCTGCGCTTCCTAGGAGCAACAGCATTTCACAGCGCCCCTACAGGGCGCAATCCTTTGATGGGCGGGCAATCCCCGGGTTGCGATGCGCTCCACCCGGGGCTATTATCCACCACCCCTCCGGGGTGTAATTTGATGCGGCTCGTTCAATCCTGGCGTACTTGTAGTGGAAAATTGGATTACTCAGAATGAAAGGATAGGGCGCCCAACTGTTTTATCATGGGATGAAATTATCGCCTGCCAGTCAGCGGAGGAAGCTATGCCAACCGAGCTTGCCCAGACTTTTCGCGAGGGGCTCGAAACAATTGAAGCCGCGCTCGCCGCACTGCCGCCGGAGCTGGCCGACACACCCTGGCGCGACGGCGGATGGACGCGCAAACAGATCGTCGGACACCTGCTCGACTCAGCGGCCAACAACCGCCAGCGATTTGTGCGCGCCGCCATCCACGGATTTTTTACCGGGCCAGACTACGCGCAGGACGGATGGGTAGCCGCACATGGCTATGCCGATCAGCACTGGACGACTCTGCTGCATTGGTGGCAGGTGGAGCACGAGATTCTTGCGGCCGTGGTGGATCGCATCCCCGAAGAACGGCTCGAATCCATCTGCACCGTCGGCGAAAACAATCCTGTCACGCTGCGTTTTCTTGTCGAGGACTACCTGCGCCATCAGCATTGGCATCTGGCGCAGCTCACCGCTCCTGTTCCCGCGTAGGCGATTCGCCTCATTTCAGAGCGGTTCTCCAATACATATGTTCTTACTGGTTCTATTGAAGGTGGCTTTTTCTTGAGGAAAAAGCCACTCAACGGCATGTTTCCGGGGTTCAGCAATTGGAGAACCACTATAGGCGCAAAAAAACCCGGCGTAAGCCGGGCTCTTTTGCTTGCCTTGCACTGCAGGTTACCGCTGCTACTTGGTTGCCTTTTTCGCAGGGGCCTTCTTCTTGGCGACTGCCTTCTTCGCAACTGCCTTCTTGGCAACTGCCTTCTTCGCCGGAGCCTTCTTGGCAACTGCTTTCTTCTTTGCTGCCTTCTTGGCGGGCGCCTTCTTTGCTGCCTTCTTGACGGCCAACTTTTTACCTCGTTTGGTGAGTTTGCTGGCGCTCTTGCCGGCTGCGGCCTTCTTGGCTGCAACCTTTCCGCCCTTCACGCCAGATCTGCCCTTCTTTGCGGCGGATTTCTTCGCAGCCTTTTTGGCCACAATCTTTTTCGCAACGGCCTTTTTCTTCGCCGGAGCCTTCTTGGCCACTGCCTTCTTCTTAGCCACTGCCTTCTTCTTGGCAACTGCCTTCTTCGCCGGAGCCTTCTTGACCGCTGCCTTCTTGGCTACAGCTTTCTTTACGGCGGCCTTCTTGACGGGCGCCTTAACTTCCGGAGCCTTCGCCACAGGAGCCGCCACAACCGGCGCCGTTACAACCGGGGCCGTGACGACTGGGGCCGTCTCGACAACCTTCACTGCGGGAGCTACTTTCTTCGCGGCCTTCTTTCTGGCCGGCTTCGCTGCGGGTTTCTTCGCGACCACGATCACCGCTGCTTCAGCCACTCCCTCGTCGTCGTCCGATGAGGTGAGCACACTGGAGGTTTCAACCTCTTCATCCTCGTCAAAGCTGTCGTGATCGGAATCAATTCCTGCCGGCTTGGCATTCGCTTCGCCGTCGCTCATCGCGTACATCCTGAATACTTCTTCCATCCCATCGCCTCCAGCGGCTTGCCGCTGCACATTTGCGTTTCCCTATTCACGCGGCGGAATATAACGCTCCGCACACACGAATCATTGTAGTAATAGCTTGCACGCAAAGACCAGCACATGACAAGTATGTAATGAGGTTCCCTGCAACTTTATTTCGCCGCGGGAGAGTTGGAGTCAGCGGCGCGTCTGCGCGCACGCGTTTTTTTTGCGCTTGCCGCACCGCTCTTCTTCGCGCCGGCAGCGGCTGCGGAGCGCTGCGCGGGCGCTTTCTTCGCGGCCGGTGTTGCGCTCTTGGCGGGCGCATGCGCAGACGCGGGCTTGACCGGCGCGCCCTTTGGCGGCGCGGCTTGCGCATCATGCGCGCCCGCTGGCGAGCTGCCGCTGCGATGAGTGCGCACCGCGGCGCGCTTCACACTTACGGGCTCGGCCACATGCAGCCGCTGGCCAGGCTGCACCTTGATGCCGGTGATTTTATTCCAGCGGTGCAACTCATTCAGCGAGACGCCAAAGCGATCGGCAATGGTCACCAGCGTGTCGCCTTTGCGCACCGTGTAGAGCCTCGTATGCACAGGCTCGGCGGCCGGCGGCGTGGGCACAAGCAGCGCCTCGAGGCCTTCGATGCTATCGTGCGCGTGCAACTGATTGGCCGCGGCCAGTGACGCCACGGTCACGCTATACCTGCTTGCCACCGAGGCCAGCGTATCCTCTGCCGCAACGCGATGGTAGCGCCAGGCATTGCGTTTGCCTTCTGGAATTGCGGCGATGCGCTGTTCGAAGACCGCGGCCATGCCGCCCGGCAGATGCAGATCGAAGGACGCATCGGGCGGCGTGACCATGCGCAGCAGGCTGGGATTCAACGCCGTCAATTCATCCACCGGCGCTCCCACAATATCCGACACCAGCCTCAGGTTCACCGCGTAGTTGATGGTCACCGTGTCGGTGAGCACCGGCGGATCCAGCGTCACATCGTCGAAGCCATATTGCGTGGGATGATTCGCGATGATGATCGCCGCCAGAATTTCCGGCACATAATTTTTGGTTTCCTTGGGCAGGTTGTTGCGCCTGTACAACTCCCAGAAGTCGGCGTAGCCGGTTTTCTCGACGGCGCGTTGCACATTGCCCGCGCCCCAGTCGTAGCCGGCCATCGATAAATACCAGTCGCCCAACTGGTCGTAGATGAACTTCATGTAGCGGGCATAGGCGCGGGTGGATTTTTCCGGATCGAAGCGCTCATCGACATAGGAGTTGCGCGCGAGACCGTAGTTGCCGCGGGGCATGAACTGCCACATTCCGCCGGCGTGGGAGCGGCGATTGAGCGCCCGCGGATTAAAGCCCGACTCGGCCACCGCCAGATAGATCAGATCCTGCGGCACGCCCTCTTCGGCCATCACACGCTGAATCATCGCCTTGTAACGGCCGGCCCGCTGGAAGGAGTGGAGCAGCGTGTTGTGGCCTTTTTTTGTATTGGCAAAGAAGTTGATTACGCCGGCCACATAATCGTTGACCACCAGAGGCAGATCGGATTTTGTAGTGGCCAGATCGGCCGTGGCCTTGGCGACAATCTTGGGATCCACCTCGAAGGTCACGTCCTGGGCTACCTCGGCCGGCGTCTCCTCCTCGCTGGGAACAAAGCCATTGCCCAGCTTCAAGGCCTCCATCTCCAGCGCGTTGACCTCATCGACAATGTGGTCGAACTCCTCCTGCAACTCGGCATTGCTCCTGATGTCGATGCCGCTCGCCAGCATCAGGTCCACGGCGCGATCAAACTCCTGCTTGGCCTCGGGCAATCTCCCCTTGTGATAGGCAGCCTCGCCGCGGGCGTAGGTCTCCTCGACCTGCTTAATCAGCAAGCGCACCCGCTGCTGCTCAACGGACGGCGCAGGCGGCGCGGGAGCTGGCGCGGGCGGGGCTGGCGCCGCGGCCAGCAAGAGCGCGGGAGCGGTAGCTTGCGACCGCGCGCCCGCGGAAGCGCCTTTGGGCGCAGTGGGTGCGCAGCCCGCCAGCGAAAGAGCCAGAGCGGCGCAGCCGAAGAGCCGAAACGGATTACTGCTTATCTGCATGAGAGGACCGGCTGACCTCAGGCCAAGGTCTAACGCCCTTGAAAGAAGTTATCTAGATGATAAGCTATGCCATAGGGACGCGCATGAATTGGACGTCACGATCCGCGTTTTCGCAGTGTGAAGTGTTGCAACCGATGGAAAGGAGGGCTTTCACAACATGATCCCCATCTATGTTCTGACAGGCTCGTTTATTCTTTTCCTGGTTGCGGGCCACGCCGGAGTCGCATTCTTTCATGGGTGGCAGGAACCGCTGCGCGCATCCCTGGGAGTCATGTTCCTGCTGACTGCTTCAGCGCATTGGGGTAGCCGCCGGACCGATCTGATCGCCATGGTTCCCCCTGTCTTTCCCCGTCCGGCATTGCTGGTTACACTCACCGGGCTTCTTGAAATTGCGGGAGCGATTGCATTGCAGTTTTCCCGGCTGGCGCCCTTCGCGACAGCATCGCTCTTTCTCATGCTCATCGCTATCTTTCCCGCCAATGTCTATGCGGCCCAGCATCGGTTGACGATCGGTGGCCGTGCGGTTCCATCCTTGTTCCCGCGGGCGATCATTCAAATCGTATTTCTGATTGCATTATGGTTTGCCATTCAACCAATTTGACAGCTCTCACTGGTTATCCATGGACGCTCGCTTCCTCAGAAACTTCGCCATCATCGCCCACATCGACCACGGCAAGTCGACGCTGAGCGACCGTCTGCTGGAGCTGACCGGCTCGGTGACGGGCCGCGAGATGCAGGCGCAGATTCTGGACGACATGGACCTGGAGCGCGAGCGCGGCATCACCATCAAGGCCCACGCGGTGCGCATGATGTACAAGGCGCACGACGGCAACACCTATCAGCTCAACCTGATCGACACGCCCGGCCACGTGGACTTCAGCTATGAGGTCTCGCGCTCGCTGGCCTCCTGCGAGGGCGCGCTGCTGGTGGTGGATGCCTCGCAGGGCGTGGAGGCGCAGACGCTGGCTAACGCCTACCTGGCCATCAATCACGGCCTGGAAATCATACCCGTTATCAACAAAATCGATCTGCCTTCGGCCGACATCCTGCGCACCCAGGAGGCCATCGAAAAGGCCGTCGGCCTGGACGCCACCGACGCCATCCCGGTGAGCGCCAAGACCGGCCAGGGCGTCGACGAAGTCCTTGAAGCCATCGTCCATCGGCTGCCGCCGCCTACCGGCGATCCGAACGCGCCGCTGCAAGCGCTGATCTTCGACTCCTGGTTCGACGCCTATCGCGGCGTGATCGTGCTGGTGCGCGTGATGCAGGGCACGATGCGCAAGGGCCAGCGCATTCGCCTGATGTCCAATGGGAAGTCTTTTGAGGTCGAGTCGATGGGCGTGCTTTGCCCCAAGCCGGTAGAGATCGGCGAACTGCTGGCCGGCGAGGTGGGCTTTTTTGCCGCCACGATCAAAACCGTCAGCGACACCAAGATCGGCGACACCGTCACCGACGACACACGCCCCGCCGCCGCCCAGTTGCCCGGCTTTGAAGACATCAAGCCGATGGTCTTCGCCGGCCTCTACACCGTCGATTCGCACGAGCACACGCTGCTGCGCGACGCATTGGAAAAACTGCGCCTCAACGACTCGTCTTTCTTTTTTGAGCCGGAGAGCTCGGTCGCGCTGGGCTTCGGCTTCCGCTGCGGCTTTCTCGGCCTGCTGCACATGGAGATCATCCAGGAGCGGTTGGAGCGCGAGTACCAACTGGACCTGATCACCACCGCTCCCGGCGTGCGCTACCACATCACGCTTACTGATGGCAGCGAACTCGAAGTGGACAATCCCTCGCGCTGGCCGGAGCCCACCAACATCGAATCGATCCGCGAGCCGGTGATCACCGCCAAGATTCTCACCAACGAGGAATATGTGGGCGGCATCTTCAAACTTGTGGAAGAAAAACGCGGCAAGCAATTGAACTTCGAGTACGTCACCTCCAGCCGCGTTCTGCTCACCTACGAGCTGCCGCTGAACGAGATCGTGCTGGATTTTTACGACCGCCTCAAGTCGATCTCCCGCGGCTATGCCTCGCTGGACTATCAACTGGCCGGCGAGTGGGAGTCGCCGATGGTCAAGCTGGACATTCTGGTCAGCGGCGAGCCGGTCGATGCGCTCTCGGTCATCGTGCACAAGAACTTCGCTTATGAACGCGGCCGGGCGCTGGTCTCCAAGATGCGCGAACTGATTCCCCGCCAGCAGTTCGAGGTGGCCATCCAAGCCGCCATCGGCGCCAAGGTTATCTCCCGCGAAACCGTCAGCCCACTGCGCAAAAACGTGATCGCCAAGTGCTATGGCGGCGACATCAGCCGCAAGCGCAAACTATTGGAAAAACAGAAGGAAGGCAAGAAGCGCATGAAGCGTATCGGCAAGGTGGACATCCCCCAGGAAGCCTTCCTGGCGGTGCTGCGGATAGGCGAAGATTCGCAGAAGTAACCACAGAATAAGTGACCCTCTTCACAATCTATTCACTCCAATTTGTGGATAACCCCGGCAAGCCCGCCTGTGCGTTCCTGCGTCTGATCGCCCGTCTGGGGATCAAGGAGTTTTATTCAGAGTGATTGATAAATAAGGAGTTGTTTTGTATATCAGAATGGAACCGATCTTGGCAAGAGGAGAATTCTGGATTTCTTCACTCAATTCGCGAAAGAAATCCACAGATTTTTCCACAACACGAGTGTAATATATCGCAGCTCTTTGCTTACTCCGGCATGCCGCCCTTCCGCCGCTCTTCAACAACGCCGCTGTTCGGCAAGGGCACCGCATCGCGAGGCCCTTGCCAGCTTTTGTCCGATAGGACTTTACCCGTATTTAGTGCGCGACGGGAGGCTTGGCTGCCGGCCTGGGCGCCGCTGCCGGCGGCGCCGGAGGAGGGGGCACGCCCGACTTCACGTTGTAGGCGTCGATGATGATCTTGGTGATGTCCGTAGATGGCTGCGCATAGAGAACGGGACTCTGTTGCTGGGCATAGTCCAGCACCAGAGTGTACCCCTGCTGCTGCTCGTAGCTGGCCAGAACGTCACCGACCTTCGAGGCCAGGGTATTGTAAATCTCCTGCATCTCCTGCTGGAAGTCGTTCTGGGCGTCCTCGGAGTCGCGCTGCAACTGCTTCTTCTTGTCTTCGATGGCCTTGGTGCGGCTGGCGAGCACGGCCTCGCTCAGCTTGTCGCCCTGCGCCTGCAACTGCTTGGTCTCGGTATCGATCTCCTCGGCAAGAGCCCTTAATTGTTCGCGCTTGGGACTGTACTTCTTCTGCAGGTCGGCGAAGTTGCGCTGGCCTTCATTGGTTTGCGCCACAGCCGCCTGGAACGCAATGACGGCAATCTTCACGGGACCGGCAGGCGCGGCGGCGGCGGGAGCGGGCAATGTTTGGGCGGCAGCGCTCAGAACCAAGCCTGAGGCCAATGTTGCGATGAGTGCAAGCGATCTCTTCATGTGAATTAAAAACTCCTTTGGAATTCCTGTGGGACTGCGCTATCTTCCCGCGCGAATCAAGGCCTGATGCGGAGAAACCTCTCCATCCCCCAGCGGACTATGCGCTGTATGGCGCGGAATCAGGAGAAAGAAGCGAACGCAGACGTCAGCAAGATGCATTTAGATTATAGGAACGCCAGGTAGGAGCGTCAAATCATGTGTCCGTGAACCCTGCGCCGGCCGCGTTCTTCGCTCTCCCGGAAAAGGCTCCTGAAAACCAAAGGCCCCGCATCGCGGGGCCTTTGCCAAACTCCAATCCATTGGTCTTCAGACTATTTGTGGGTGGCGGGAGGCTTGGCCGCGGGCTTGGGCGCCGCTGGAGCGGCGGTCTCTGCCGGCTGGGGCGGAGGAGGGGGCACGCCCGACTTCACGTTGTAGGCCTCAATGACCTGCTTGGTGATGTCCGCAGAGGGTTGCGCATAGAGAACGGGACTCTGCTGCTGGGCATAGTCCAGCACCAGCGTGTATCCCTGCTGTTCCGCGTACGAGGCCATCACGGCTCCGACCTTCGAGGCCAAGGCGTTGTACACCTCTCCCCCTTCTTGCTGCATATCGTTCTGGGCGTCTTCGAGCTCGCGCTTCGCCTGCTTGGTCTTATCGTCGACGATCTTGGCCTGGCGGGCTTTTTCGCTATCGCTGAGCGTATCGCTCTGCTTCTGCAACTGCTTGGTTAAGGTATCGATCTCTTCGCCGAGGGCCTTGAGCCGGGCTTCCCTGGGCGCGTACTTCTTCTGCAGGTCGGCGAAGTTGCGCTGACCTTCATTGGTCTGCGCCACAGCCACCTGGAAGGCAATAACGGCAACCTTGGCGGGACCGGCAGGAGCGGCGGCGGCGGGTGCGGGCAGCGTTTGGGCGGCAGCGCTCAGGACAATGCCCGAGGCCAGTGCGGCGGCAAGTACAAGAGTACTTTTCATGCGATTGTAAAGCTCCTTCGGAATTCCTGCGGATCTGCCCGCGCCTGGACGCGGAAACGATCCTGTCCTTCTGAGAAACTTAGCGGCTTCGCTTCATGTTTCTGGGGCGGATGCGGCAGAAACAGCAAAAAACGCGGATGGAGACATCAGCAGGAACTAGATGGATTATAGGAGGCCCAGGTGAGAGCGTCAAACCCGGAGACATGCTCGAACTTCCGCGTTTAATCGCCATGACCGGCACTACACAGCTTCGCGCGCTTGCCAATTGGAGAGGGGAAGCACACAGAAAAAGGCCGCACCGGGTGAGGGTGCGGCCTGGGCCGGACTCCGCCTTACTTTTAGAACGGGTTCAGCTTGGCTAGGCCCTTCTTCTTTTTCTTCTTGCTGGAGGATTCTTCGCTGAGGTCTGCCTTCTTCTTCTTGGCGTCGGCAGCTACTTGAGCCGGTGTCGAGCCGGGCTTGACGTCGTTCACCTGATCGGGAGCCTCGGCGGGCTTTTCCGCGGCGGGCAGCCTGGTGTTCACGGGGCCCACCGGCTTGACGACGGCGTTGGGATCGGCCGCGGGCGCGCTGACCACCTGAACGCCCACGCCGGTGCCGCCCTCGGGCTTCTCCAGTTGCAAGGGCGCCTGGGAGGGCTGGTCGCTGCGGGGCGGCTCGTTGACGCCTGTGGGCGTTGCCGCCCCGGTGGCCAATGCGGCAGGCTTGCCGGCGTTGACGGCGTCGTTGTAGATCGCGACATTCTGCTTGGTTACATCCGACGCGAGTGTGCGCTTGGGGTCGTCCAGGCTGGGCTCTCCCACATGCACCGCCGCCACCACCGAGGGCCCGTGCTTGATAATGTCGAAGGTCTTAGTGGTAAAGCGCAGGGGCTGGCGGCTTTGCTCTTCGGCTTCGCTCTCGGCAACCGCGGCCTCGGTAGGCTCGGGAACGGGGCGATTCATCGCCACCAGCCGGTCGCGGGCATCTTCGACATGGGGAGCCATGGGATAGCGGGTGATGACTTTGGTGTAAGCTTCGGCGGCCCGGTCCTGGTAGACCGCGCGCAATCGCTCCTTGATCGCGCCGGGAAGACTCGGAGCCATCTGAATGGCGTGAGCCTGGCCGGCATACGCATCGCCGATGCCCAGCAAGGCAAGGTCGCTCTTGGAGTACAACGGGTAAGTATCCACCACAGTCTTCAGGCGAGCAACGGAAGCGGTGAAATTCTCCCGGCTCCCGTAATAAAGGCCGATCTCGGTTTCCCGCTCGGCCAGAACCTCCTGCACATCGCGCAGCTTCTGCTTGGCGCGGGGCACCAGCGCCGAGTCGGGGAACATGTTGATCATCGTGCGGTACTCCCGCTCGGCGTTCTGGGCGTTCGTATAGTCGCGGTCCGGCTTCTCCATCTGCTCGTAGTAGATGTCGCCCACCTTCATCTGCGCCTCGGCGGCTTCCGGGGCATCCGGGAAGAAGGTAATGAAGTCCTTGTACTCGGCCTCTGCCTGGGTCAGGGCCGCGGTACCGCCCTCCTTAAACCAGGTGTCGCCCACGGCCAGCTTGGCGCGCATCCGGTACTCGGAGTCGGGATAGGTGTTGAGCATGGTCTGCAAGTCCAGCCGCGCCACGTCGTAACGGCCCTTCTTCATGGCGATCATGGCCTTGTCGAAGAGTTCCTTGTCGGGCTGCTTGGATTTCACGCCGGCCAGCGGGTTGGCGCTGAGGTCCTCGTTCTTGTTATGTTTGGGCTTCTTCTCTTTGGCTTGGGCCGCAACTGCGCCCAGCAGCAGAACCGCCAGAGCTACCGCGGCAATCTTCGTGGTCAACCGGTTCATAACCCCTCATTGCGGCAGCGGCCCCGCGTGAGGCCATACGCCATGCATCTCGAATGTTGTACTCTACAATTCGCCCGCGGCTTTGCGGGCAGCGGCCAGCAGCGCGCGCGCATCCCGCTCCGGCTGCCCGGCGCCAAAAACGGCGTTGCCGGCCACCAGCAGCTCCGCTCCTGCTTGGACGATGCGCTCCACCGTATCGTGAGCCACGCCGCCATCCACTTCGATTCTAAATGCCAGCCCCAGCTCCTGGCGCAATTCAACCAGCCGCCGGATCTTGTCGAGCGAGAATTCAATGAACTCCTGCCCTCCGAAGCCCGGATTCACGCTCATCACCAGCACATGGTGGACCATGGGCAGGATCTCCAGCAGCAGCTCGACGCGCGTCGCGGGATTCACCACCACCGCTGGCTTCATGCCGTGCTCGGCAATCAGCTCCAGTGAGCGGTGCAAGTGGGGGCAGGCTTCGTAGTGGACGCTCACCCAGTCGGCTCCGGCCTCGGCAAAGGCGGGAATGAACTCGTCCGGGTTCTCGATCATCAGGTGGCAGTCGAGCGGCAGGCGGGTGAACTTGCGCAGCCATTTCACCACCGGCGGACCAATGGTGATGTTGGGCACAAAATGCCCGTCCATCACGTCCACGTGGATCGCCGTGCCGCCGCCACGCTCGGCCGCGGCAACCTGCTCCGCCAGGTGGGCGAAGTCCGCCGATAATATCGATGGCAAAAGTTCAATCATCTTGATACCGACAGCAGTTCAACCATGCTCTTTGAACGCATCTCCGTGCAGGGTCAGTGTATCAGCGCTGAGGGGCGGCGGCCCAATCCATCGATGCGTAGCCATCGACTCCATGCATCATCCTTTCTGCAGGATTATCGCGGAAAGGGTGGGAGACCACGACCCTCAACTAGCATTTTTCCGGCAACCCGCCCCACGCTGCGCAGCAGCGCCTTCACCGGCCAGCCGCCTTCGCTGTCGGGGAAGAAGATTTCGCCGGCGCGGCGGGCTTCGGGGCGGTAGTACCAGCGTTTGAGCAGCGCCAGATGGCCTTGACGCAGGGTCGGCGATAGGGTTTGGCTCGGGGCGGCGAGCGCGGCAAGCGCCGCTTCCATGCGGGCTTCGAGCGTGCCGCGCACGAGCTTTATCGGCTCCTCGGCTTCGACGGAGGGAGACGGGGGTTTTAACCCCCGTGTAGAGCCAATTGAATCCAAGGGGGCTTCAGCCCCGGAGGAAATCGTCTCTTCCGGCGCAGCTTCCAGGCCTGGCGCTTCCGGAATTGCCTCAATCGCCATCGGATGCGCGAAGAGCGAAGTGGAACCCGACTGCTCATTCTGAATTCTCATGCCCAGCGTCGAGAACCCGGCCGGGCCGCTGAGCCGGCCGTTTTCATAGAGGAAGACGGCCACCTCGCCGGGAACGGCTGAGGCTTGCAACACGACCGCGCGAAGCTGCGAGAGCGGGCGGACCAGCTCGGAGGCGAGGGCGCGCACGCTCTCAACGCGGACGACCTGCGCGTGGGCGGCGGCGGCGGCCTCGAATTCAAGGTTCGCCGAGGCATCGTCGCGCTGAGTGCGCAGCGTGACCAGGCGGCTCTCGCCGCGCGTGGCCAGGAACTGCTCGACCGACGCGGCCTCCTCCGCGTAGCGCTCGTCCGTGCAGCCCTGATAGCAGGGCGCGAGGCACATCTTCATCTCGGAGTAGACGCAGCCGGGGTGGCTGGGATGGGGCGCAAGCTCCTCGGTGCAGCGGCGCAGCAGGAAGAGCTTGAGCGCCTCGTCGGCAAAGCGCTCGGCCGCCGCCCGCGACTGGAACGGCCCGTAAGCCCATCCGGCCTCGCGCTGGCTGGGGCGATTGGTTACCGTGATGCGCGGGTAGGGATTTCCGCCCAGGTAGCGGATAAAGGCTGGCGCGCCAAGGTGCATCCGTTCCAGAGCCTTCGCGCCGTACTCGTTTTGGAGGAGTTCAAACTGGAGGAGCAGGGATTCGAACTCCGAGCCGGTGAGCCGCCAACGAATCTGCCGCACGCGCCCGGCCAACTGCAAGCGGCGCGGGTGCCTGGCCGAGGGCTGCAAGAGGCGTTCGAGGCGTCCGCGCAGGTTGGGTGTGCGGCCGATGTACGGCTCGAAGTGCGCCTCCGCGCCATAGAGCGCGAAAACCGCCGGGCTGGTGGGCAGTTGCGCCAGCGCGGCCTTGGCGTCGGCCGGGTCGAAGGCGAGAGTTTCGAGCTCGGCCATTCTGCTCAGGCTCCTGCAATCGTCATGCCGTCGATGCGCAGCGTGGGCGAGGCAATCGCGCCGCGAAATTCCAGGTCGCTGCCGATGGCGGTCACATTCTTGAGCATCTCGGCGAGGTTGCCGGCGACGGTCACCTCTTCGACGGCGTGGGTCAGCGCGCCGTTCTCGATCCACAGGCCGGTGGCGCCGCGCGAGTAGTCGCCGGTGACCACGTTGACGCCGAAGCCCAGCAAGCTGGTGACGTAGAGTCCGGCAGGAACATCCGCGATGATCTGCTCGGAAGTCTGCGTTCCCGGCTCAAGGTAAAGATTGCCGCAGCCGATGCCCGGCGTGCCGGCCAGTCCGCGCGAGGCGTTGTGCGTGGATTTCATGCCCAGCTTGCGGGCAGTGTAGGTGTTCAGCAGGTAGTTACGCAGCACGCCGGCTTCCACCACCACGGTGCGCAGCGAGGGCAGGCCTTCGCCGTCGAATGGGGATGTCCCGAAGCCGCCCATGCCAGTGGGCAGCAACATGGTGTTGTCGTCGATGAGGGTTAAATTGCCCGAAGCGATCTGCTCGCCCAGCCGCCCAGCGAGGAAGGACGCGCCGCGCCAGATGGCGTCGCCGGAAGCCGCCTCGAAGAGCGAGCCGAGCAGCGAGCCGGCCACCTCCGGCGCAAAGACAATCGGAACCCGCTGCGTGGGAACGCGCCGCGCGCCCAGCCGGCGCAGCGTCCGCCGCGCCGCTTCTTTGCCAATCGACTCGGGCGATTCGAGGTCGGCGAGCCGGCGTGCGCCGGACCACCAGTAGTCGACCTGCTTGCTGCCGTCCACGTCTTCGGCCATTGGCGACGCCGAGACTCCGGCGTAGCTGGAGCGGTAGCCGCCCACAAAGCCGCGCGAGTTGGCCAGCGCCTTCCGCCCGGTGGCCGCCTGAAAGCTGCCGCCGTCGGAGTTGGTGATGCGCGGGTCGGCCCCGAGCGCCGCCGCCTCGGCCCGCCGCGCCCACTCGGTCCGCTCAGCGCTGGGCAGCGAATACACATCCTCGTGGTAGAGATGAAGGTCGCCGGGAACTGAGCCGAATTCGACGCTCTCCGCGAGGCCGCAACAGGGGTCTTCCTCGGTGATTTTGGCCAGCTCCAGCGCGCCGTCCACCAGTTGGCGGATTCCCTCCGGGGTCAGGTCGCTGGTGCTCGCCGAGGCCGAGCGCTTGCCCAGAAAAACGCGCAAACCCAGCCCGCGCGAGCCGGAGTCCTTCAGCGTCTCCACCTGGCCCAGGCGCACATTGACGGAGAACTCATCGCCCTCGCGGACGGCAGCCTCGGCGTCGCTGGCGCCGGCTTTCATAGCCAGCGCCACCACATCGGCGGCCAGGGATTCCAGGTCGAGAAGATTCATTTCGGGTTGAGCGGCAACTTCGGTCATGGGTCAACAGTAACAAAAGTGGGCGCGATTCGGCATCCACTGGGGCTGGACGCATTACAGACATGATCGGCTTTGAAAGTACGCTTGCATTTGTTATCTCTTTCTGATAACCATAGAATGTCATGTACGGACGCGATTCCGCTCTCGACACATTGCTTGATCTGGACGGAATCACATTGATTGTGGACCAGGATGGCGGACACTGGGTGCGATTTGTGGTCACACAGATTCCGCCCACGCCGGAGAAGCCGCATGGTTTGGATTATTCGCTCACGCTGCATGGACCGAATGGGGAACGTCTGGTTGGATTCGACAATGCTCATCCGGCTGGAAAACAGAAGCGCGGCGATCCGCAGGACCATCGTCATCACATTCGGACGATGAAGCCGTGAAGCCGTATGAATATAGCGATGCCGCTACGCTGCTCGCCGATTTCTGGACAGAGGTTGATAGGGTGCTGAAAGAGAGAGGAATTAGCCTATGAGTACGCTCAAGGTTGGAATTGCCAGCTACGACGAAGTGAAGGCTTTGACTCTGGCCATCGCCCGCGGCCAGCGCAAGCTCGCGCCGCAGGAGCCGCAGGTGTGGTTCCCTTCCACCGAGTCGTTTGCCCGTGTACTCTCGGCGGGTAACCGCGATCTGTTGCGCATCCTCGTGGAAAGCGCGCCCGGCTCTCTTGAAGAACTGGCTCACCTCACCGGCCGCCAGAAGCCGAACCTCTCCCGCACGCTCAAAACCATGGCCAACTACGGACTGGTGCGGCTGGAGCGCGGCCCTCGCGGGCGCATCGCCGCTAAAGTTATCCACGACCGCATTGAACTTGACCTGCCGCTGGCGCGAAAAGATCGCGCGGCATAATTTCCGAGAGCTGATTTACAAACTCACGGCAACCGGCAGAATCTCTTCCACATCGACCCACTGGGTAGGGTAGTTGCCGGTATAACAGGCGGTGCAGTAGCCCGTGTGTTCTTCGCCGTCACAGCACTTCAGCAGGCCGTCGAGCGATAAGTAGGCCAGCGAGTCGGCTTCAATGAACTGGCGAATCTCTTCAATGGAGTTATTGGCGGCGATCAGTTCGCGCTTGCTGGGAGTATCGACGCCATAAAAGCAGGGCGAGATGGTAGGCGGGCAACTGATGCGCAGATGGACTTCACTGGCGCCTGCGCCGCGCACCATGCGGACGATCTTCCGAGAGGTTGTCCCGCGGATGATGGAGTCGTCGATCAGAATGACCCTCTTGCCTTCTAGCAGATTGCGCACCGGGTTGAGCTTGAGGCGCACGCCGAAGTCGCGGACGCGCTGCTCCGGTTCGATGAAGGTGCGGCCCACATAGTGGTTGCGGATCAGTCCCATGCGGAAAGGCAGGCGCGCCTCTTCCGCGTATCCCATGGCAGCCGTCACGCCGGAGTCGGGGACGGGGACGACCAAATCTGCCGGCACGCCGGATTCGCGGGCCAGTTGGCGGCCCATCTGATCGCGGCTCTCCTGCACCCAGCGGCCGAAGATGCGCGAGTCGGGGCGCGCGAAGTAGACATGCTCGAAGATGCAGCTCGATTGCGGAGTACCGGTCGCATACTGGCGGCTGGTGACGCCGTCCCCGGTGACCATGATCAGTTCGCCGGGCAGCACATCGCGCTCGAAGGTGGCGCGCAGCAGGTCGAAGGCGCAACTCTCGCTGGCGAAGACGATGGTGTCCGGACCGTCGGGGTTCTTGATGCGGCCCATCGAGAGCGGGCGAAAGCCGTGCGGATCGCGGGCGGCGAAGATGCGGTCGCGGGTCATCATCACGATGGAGAATGCGCCCTCGACCTGGCGGAGCGAGTCGGCGATGGCGTCCACCAGGCTTCCCGCTGGCGAGTGGGCGATCAGTTGGACGATAATTTCAGAATCGGAGGTGGTCTGGAAATACGCGCCATCCCGCTCCAGGCGGGCGCGCACATTGCCCAGGTTGACCAGATTTCCGTTGTGGGCGATGGCGATCAGGCCCTTGGTCGAGTCAACGCGGATGGGCTGGGCGTTCAGCAGCGCCGAGTCGCCGGTGGTCGAGTAGCGGGTGTGGCCGATGGCCATCCGGCCGGGGAGTTTGTCGAGAACGTCGTCGGTAAAAATCTCCGAGACCAGGCCCATGCCCTTGATATTGGCCAGGTGCTGGCCGTCGGCGGTGGCGATACCGGCCGACTCCTGGCCGCGGTGTTGCAGTGCGTAGAGGCCAAGATAAGCCTGGCGGGCGGCCTCGGGATGGCCGTGAATGGCGATGACGCCGCACTCTTCGCGGAGCTTTGGGTCATCCGCGGCACGAAGATTCCCCTCAGGGGCTAAAGCCCCCGCTGATTTTGCAGCATGATCGGCACGACTAAAGTCGTGCCCTGATATAAAGCAGGCGGTTGATGCGTCGATCTCGCCTTCGACCCCCTGAAAGAGAAGCCCGGTCATGCGGTTACCTCGTCGTGGAGGATGGCTTCCAGAGCCGTGGCCCAGGGCTTGCGCAGTTCGGCGAGTGGCGCGGAGATGAAGGACTCGCCGTCGACCGTGACCTCCAGCCGCGTTCCACCGGTCGAGCCAATGCGAGCGGAGAAGAGCTTATATTCGTCGGCCAGCTTCTCGATGGCGGAGACGTTCGACGGATGCGTGGTAACGAGCACGGTGGAGGCGGGCTCGGCAAAGAGGCCGAAGAGCGGATGAACCATCAGCGACTGATCCTGCTCGACGGTTGCGCCGATTCCCTTCGCAAATCCCGCCTGCGCCAGGGCAACTGCGATGCCGCCGTCGGAGAAGTCGCGCGCGGAACGCAGCAATCCCTCGCCGGCCAACTCGGACAGCAACTGATGCAGGCTGGCCTCGGCCTCCAGATCGAGCGGCGGCGGTGTGCCCCAGAGGCTGCCGAGAATCACTTTAGCGTATTCCGAAGAGCCAAAGGCAATCAGCTCCGCAGCCGATGAGGTAGGAGCATCCGGAACCAAGTCAGGGAAGATCGAAATGGGAAGGTTGGGATTGAGTTCCGGAACAACATAGGGATTCATTGGGATTGGTTTGAAGGGAACGGCAAGATTGGGGTCGGGTTGTTCGTCGCGCGGAAGCGGCCACAAAAGCAGAATCGCGTCACCCGCCTTCTGGAAATCCGCCGGAACCGCCTTGTTCACATCGTCCAGAATGCCCACGATCCCCAGAACCGGCGTTGGATAAATGCCTTCGCCGCGCGTCTCGTTGTACAGCGAAACGTTGCCGCCGGTGACCGGCGTGCCGAGCGCCGTGCAAGCCTCCGCAATGCCGTCGATAGCCGCCGAGAGCTGGGCCATGATCTCCGGCTTCTCGGGGTTGCCGAAGTTCAGGCAATTGGTCGCGGCCACCGGTTTTGCGCCTGTCATCGCCACCTTGCGGGCGCATTCGGCCACCGCGTGCATTGCGCCCAGCCTGGGATCGAGGTAAGCCCAGCGGCCATTGCCGTCCAGAGCCATCGCCAGCCCGATATCTCCGATGGGTCCATCGGCGGCATCCGGCTTCGCCGTGCCCTTGATGCGCATCACGCCGCCTTCGCCGCCGGGGCCGATCACAGTGTTGGTTTGCACCATGGTGTCGTACTGCTCATGCACCCAGCGCTTGCTGCAAACGTTGGCGCTGGCAAGCAGCTTCTTCAAATCCGCCGTGTAGTCGCGGTCCTTGGCGAGCTGCTTCAATACCTCTTCCGAGGGTTCCAACGCCACCGGCGCCTTCCAGACGCCGACCGGGCGATGGTAGAGCGGCGCATCGTCAGTGAGCGATTTGTTGGGAATGTCGGCGACCAGGACGCCGTGATGGCGGATGCGCAGCCGCGGCTCGGGCTGCACCGTGCCCACGATGACTCCATCCAGGCCCCACTTCTCAAAGACGCGCAGCACCTCGCCCTCGCGCCCTTTGGTGGCCACCAGCAGCATCCGCTCCTGGCTCTCGCTAAGCATGATCTCGTAGGCGCTCATGCCGGTCTCGCGCTGCGGAACCAGGTCCAGCTCCACGTCCAGCCCCACGCCGCCGCGCCCGCCCATCTCGCAGGTCGAGCAGGTCAGCCCCGCCGCGCCCATATCCTGAATGCCGACGATCGCCCCGGTCTGCATCGCCTCCAGGCAGGCCTCCATCAACAGCTTCTCCATGAAAGGATCGCCCACCTGCACATTGGGCCGCTTGGCCTCGGTGCCCTCGTGGAACTCCTCGCTAGCCATCGTCGCCCCATGAATGCCGTCGCGGCCCGTCTTCGCGCCCACGTAGATCACCGGGTTGCCCGTGCCGCTGGCCTTGCCGTAAAAAATTTCGTCCTTGCGAACCAGCCCCAGCGCGAAGGCGTTCACCAGCGGGTTGCCGCTATAACAGGCCTCAAACTTGGTTTCGCCGCCCAGGCAAGGCACGCCAAAGCAGTTGC
>Ga0181529_10001116_pt1 | contig 36354 bp, 32 predicted proteins | sample PEATcosm2014_Bin_36_FD_119763 | JGI IMG/M metagenome (GOLD analysis project Ga0181529, IMG submission 119763) | Peatland microbial communities from MTU Mesocosm Facility, Houghton, MI, USA - PEATcosm2014_Bin10_30_metaG | ecosystem: Environmental > Terrestrial > Soil > Wetlands > Peat | place... | reverse complement strand
GAACCCGGCGTCGGTCTTATCCAGGGTGAGCGCCGCCGTAGTATCGATGCTTTCGGGGGTCAGGCCGACCGTGCCGAGCTGGGCGGAGAGCGCCATGCTGAAACATCCGGCATGCGCGGCCGCAATCAATTCCTCGGGGTTCGTCCCGATGCCGTCCTCAAAACGCGTGCTGAAGGAATACTGCGTGTTCTTGAGCACGCCGCTCTGCGTCGAGACGCTGCCCTTGCCGTCTTTCAATCCACCCGCCCAATGAGCGCTTGCCGTACGTTTCATGTCCTCTCCTTTGCGACTATTCTGTCACTTTCGCGAGGGGTGGGCAAGCCGGGGTGTCCCAGTTTACTTCCAACATTTGTAACACAAGGACAGTGTCCAGCATGCGGGCGAATGGCGGCCGTTTCGGCCTGCCGCGATATCATGAATTCATGGAATTATTGAAAACGTCGAACCCCGCGTTTAACTCCTCGGTCTATCGCGGCCACGGCATGCAGGCCGCGTATGGCGAGACGATGACCATCCAGGGGACCATCCACCGCACAGGAATTCTTCTGCTCTGCGTTCTCGCTACGGCTTTCTGGACGTGGAATCAGTTTCTGGCCACCCGGGACCCGGCTTCCGTCGGCGTTCCGATCCTGGTCGGCGTCTTCGGCGGGCTGATCATGGCCCTGGTGACCACGTTCAAGAAAGAGTGGTCGCCGGTGACGGCCCCGATTTACGCACTGTTCGAGGGCCTGTTCCTGGGCGGAGTTTCGGCCATGGCGGATGTGCGTTTCCCGGGGATCGCCATTCAGTCGGTGGGCCTGACGTTCGGCACGTGCTTTTGCCTGCTGCTGGCGTATCGATCCGGGATGATCCGCGCGACGCAGAAATTCACGCTGGGCGTCATCGCCGCGACCGGCGGGATCTGCCTGGTGTACCTGATCAACATGGTGATCGGTTTCTTCGGCATCGAAATCCCGGGTATCTTCGGAAGCGGCATTGTCGGGGTGCTGTTCAGCCTGTTCGTGGTGGTGATCGCCGCGCTGAACCTGGTCCTGGATTTCAGCTTCGTGGAGCAAGGCGCCCAGCAGGGAGCTCCCAAGTATATGGAGTGGTACGGCGCTTTCGGGCTGATGGTGACGCTGGTGTGGCTGTACCTCGAGATCCTGAGATTGATGACGAAACTGCGGGGCCGGCGGTAGGGGGCACCGTCGATATCCCGCAGCGGCAAACGCCCGAGCGACTTGGCCTATTGTGCCGGGTGGTATGAATTGTCATACTAAGGGCATGGTTCAAAAAGTGGCTGTGACGCTCGACAAGCGCACTGTCGAAGATCTGGATCGGTGGGTCCGCGAGGGAAAGTATCCGAACCGAAGCCGCGCCCTGCAAACGGCTGTGGACCTTCTTGCAGACCGCGAGAAGCGGTTCCGGCTGGCCCGGGAATTATCGAAGCTCGATTGCGAGGAGGAGCGGCGCATGGCGGAAGAGGGACTTGGAGATGCCTCGTGGCCGGCTTTCTGAGGGGAGAGATCTACTGGGCCGATTTGAGCCCGGTGCGCGGAAGAGAGCAGGCCGGCTTGCGGCCCGTCTTGATACTCAGCAACGATCTGTTCAACCGCCGGTCTGGCACGGTCATCGCCATGGCAATTACCAGTCAGCATCAGGCCGCGGGATTTCCTCTCACATTGGCGCTGCCTCCCGGCAAACTATCCAAGCCGTCTTGGGTGAAGATCTCTCAGATTCGGACGATCTCCATCGAGCGGATAGGGAAACGCATGGCCGCGCTCAAAGAGGAAGATCTGGACCAGGTTATCGACGGACTACTTGAGCTGATCCGGTGAGACGGAGAAGCTTGGCGAGCGGCGGAGGGACCGAGGATGGAGCACGCATGAGAACGCGCGCCACAACGTCGAACCGGCCGGCGAGAAGGTCGCGCCAGACGATGATGCCGATCTTGGTATCGACATCGGCGGGCACGAAGGTGGCGACGGTCGGGTGGTGGCAGGCAAGGAACGCGGCGAAATGGTCCTGCAATTGCTCTTGGGCGGTGAGGTTGGGGCGAAGGATGCTCCGCCAACTGGTGGGAATGCGCAAGAAGCCGTGGGGCGAGTAGCCGGGATCGATGAGGCGTCCCGGTTCGGCGGCGGGCAAATGCGATACCGGAAACGGGGCCGTGTTCCAGACCTGCGAGAGGAGCGCCGCCGTGCCGATCCATCGAGACCAGGCGTCGCGAGGCGTTTGGATGGGCGGGGCGGACAAATTGCCGGTATGACGGGGCCGGGCCCTTGTTCCCTCGAGCGGGCGCATCGAGAGAAACCTGATAATATCGGGACTGAAGGCGGACTAAATAGGTTCGGGTCCTTAAAACTAGTGCTCTGTCCCAAATGCAAGACCGATCATGCGCATCGTTCTCATAGACGTGGTCTATTCGAACTGCTGGCGAGCCTGATTGCCATCTACCCCTACAAGTGCAGGGAGTGCAACTTTAGGTTCCGCCGGTTCCGCTATGCGGCGCCCGAGAAGATGCCGCACAACGATACCGTCCGTGAGATCCGCGCGACCCGCAACGCCCTCGCATGGAAACGCAAACGGCGCGAGATTCTGCTCTATGGCACGGGGGCGCTGTTGTTCCTGGTGTTTCTCTACTTCATTACGCGCGAGCGCGGCGGATCGTCCGACGGCGGCTGAGCGGCCCGCCGCAACTCCACGTCCCGCAGGACGATGAAGCCGGAGATGCGCGTGGTCCCGGGACGGCGCCGGTAGGCCAGCGCCACTCGCACCAGGTGGCAGCCCGGCGGAGCGACAAAGGCAATGCGGTTCCCCGTGGGATCGTCCGACGCGAGACTCTCTCCGGAGACGATGATGTCGCCCCGGTTGGCGTCGCCGACCCGCCAGTAGAGACCGGTGCCGGCGGCAATTCCCGACGTGCGGTAGCCGAACGCCAGGACATAGGCCCCGTTTTCATCGACCGGCGCCAACTGAACCAGAGGCTCCGCGTCTTCGGGCTGAGCGCCGGAAAACGCGAGGCGCAGACCCACGGGGTTCTCTTCCTGAGCGGCGCTGATCCCCTCGATGGCGGGCAGGCGCCAATCGAAACCATGTCCGGTGGGCGACGCCGCGAAATCTCCGTTGTACAACAACCCTCCGCGTCCGCCCCGGGCACCCCCGCCCGGAATGCGGTGCGCCGCGACAAGCCCGTCCCAGATCGCCAGCGCATCGCCGGTACGTTTGGCGGCGAGCAGGCGGTCGCAGGCATCCAGGAGGAGGGGTACATCGGCTTTCCGATTGCTCCGCATCAGGCGGCGGCTGGTGGGGCCAGCCAGATCGGGCCGGCCGACATCCAGCAGATAAAACAGGTAGGCCGTCTGCATCTCCGGCTTGCGGATGTCCAGCCGGCCGATCAAATCGCCGTCTTCCTTCACGCGGCCGCACAAATGGAACAGAGGCAATGGATCGCCCCACATCATGGGAACCGCCGACCTAGCCCAGAACCAGAACCGTTCCGCGTCGTCGCGGCGGAAGTAGTAATTCATCAGCGTCCAGGCCGGGAGAAAGACGCGGCTTTCTTCGGCTGCGTGCAGTAGCGTCCGCTCGGCCAGCGGCAGGTTGCCATCGGCTTCGTAGCGCAGGCCCAATTCGATCCATGCCCGGGCGTCATGGGGATTCGAGACGAGCGCCTGCCGCAGCGCCGCGGCGGCCTTGCCAGGGTCGTCGTCGCCGATCAGCAGTGCGAGGCGGACGCCGTAAGCCGCCTGGCCGGGTGTGAGGGACAGCGCCTTTTCGGTCCCCGCTACGGTTTCCGTCTGGAACCAGGCATCGGCCCGGGCCAGCCGGACGGACCATGCCGCGGCAGTCGCCAGACCGCCCACGGCCGCGGCCCAAAGGGCGGTTCGCAGGGCTCGGCGCGCAATCATTGCACCCGCTGCCGCAGCAGTTTCGCAGTGCCCGATACTAGCGACGGGTGGCGTCCAAATTCCGTAGTCCACCACGTGACGCTCAGAACGTCCGGCCCGTGCAGCGCTAATTCCACTTCGCCCTTCGCCCCGTCCGCGGAGGTCCAGCCCAGCTTGGCCGACTCTCCGGCGGGCGAGTTTCCCTGTACCTTAAACGAGACTTCCGGCGACACCGCCTGGTCGGGGATCTTATACCGCGCACGATAGCTGCCCGAGAGCTCGCCATGCTGTTCCGTCAACAGGAACTCGGCATAAGTAGCCGGATAGACCTGCGGACCGGGCGTGTCGCCGCGGGATGGAACATACAGCCAGTTGCCCGCAAACGAAGGCGCGGCGGGCCGGGAGACGGGCGGGGCAACGGGTGGTTCCACGTTGGCCAATACCGGCGGGGCTGCGGCCGGGGGTGAGGGGAGCGGTGCGGGGAGCGGGGCGGGGGCTGGCCGGCGAGTTTCTTTCACCGGGACGACCTCGTGTAGCTGCGACACCGCCGGCGCGGGCTCCCAGCGAGTTGCAGTTTCGGGCTCGGGCCGGGCGGGGACCGCCGCCTGCGGATGCGGCGCTTCACTGGGGGCCGGCAAAGTTTGCTTCGCGGATGCACTTGGAGCGGGTGGCAAAACTGGATGTAACTCGTTCGAGATCAAAGGCTTGGAGCCAACTTCCGCCGCCGGAGCGGTGTTGCCCGCCGAAACATACCAGCCGCCCACTGCCAGAATCACCACCGCCAATACGATCCAGAACCAATGGGTCAACATCGCCGTAGCCCACGCCGGAAGAGTTGTCCACTTCGGCTCCGGCGGCCGACGAAAGCGAACCGGCGGTGGCTGCTGCATGGCGGCCGGCGTCGCCCCGGTAGGGTTGCCCGCGGCTGGCGCCGGCGCCGGAGCACCCGACAAAGCCAGCAGGCTGTCGTCGTACTCGCGCCGCCGTTGCGGGTCGGTCAGAGTCGCCAGCAGGTGGTTGAGCCGCTTCATCTGACGTTCGGCCATGCTACGCACTTGTTCGTTGGGTTGCCCGTCCGGATGGACCAGGCGAGCCAGAACTCTGTACGCTTGATGGATCTCTTGCACCGAGGCGTCGCGCGGCAAGCCCAACTCTTCGTAATAAGTCATGCGTTAGTTACCCGCGTCTGGCCAATTGTGTATTACTGAAACGCGATACAGACGTATTCCCTTTGTACCATTGCGTAAATCGTTCTTACGGCCATATTATAAATCAAGACAGATACGGAGGGAAAGGCAAAAAAGATGACTCGTTCTCTTGTTTCAGTACTTGCCGGCGGCTGCCTGTTCGTCGTGACAGCGGCTCCGGGCTCCATTGGCACAATACGCTCAAACGGAGATTTCCGCGTGGATGGCTCCATGGTCCGCGGCAACGGCACCCTGTTCGATGGTAGTCTAATCGAAACCACCGGTGCTCGTTCGGTTGTACAATTGCATGCGGTACAGATTACCCTGGCGCCCGATTCCCGCGCGAAAATCTACCAGAATCACACCGTTCTGGAGCAAGGTGCCAGCCTGCTGCGCGATGCCGATAAGCACGTACTGGATGCGGGTTCGCTGCAGATCTCTCCTGCAGACAGGGATTCGGTGATCCAGGTGGACGTTGAAGGACCAGGCAGGATCGCCGTGTCCGCGCGTAGCGGTGGAGCGTCGGTGCGCAACTCCTCTGGAGTCCTGGTGGCCAGCTTACTGACGGGCATGGCCTTGGAGTTCGACACCCAGGCGGGTGCATCCATGGCTGTGAAAATCGGCGGCGTGGTGGAACTGCGCAACGGAAACTACTTCGTTACGGACGTGACCACCCATGTTGTGTCGCAGTTACGGGGGGCCAATTTGGCGCAATTCGTGGGCAAGAACGTCCGCATTACCGGATCGCTGATTCCCGGCGCGACACCTTTGGCGGGCGCCACCCAGGTTGTGCAAGCGGCCGAGGTTCAATTGGCGGCTGCCGGAGCGGCCGGGGCCGCTGGGGCCGCAGGAAGCGCCGCCGTTGCAGGTTCTCATATGGCCGTTCTCGCTGTCATCGGCGGAGTCGCTGTAGGAGGAACCGTGACCGGCCTCGCCGCTGTCGGATCTTTCAGCGGAGGGCCTTCCACCAGCGCCAAATAGCCGTTTGCCAGCGAGGCAAGATCGTCTTCCCGCTGGCGGACCGTTTATCGGCGTCCCACGGTCTCGATAAGCCGGTATGTCCTATCCGGATGGAATGATTTGGTCGCTGGATCCCGCCTGCCGCTCAATCGGAGGCGGGCCTGTATTTGTATATTAGTGTATGGTAATCGAGTACAGTTCGGATACACTACTGTTCTCGCCATATATTTCCCTTTCGAAGTGCGATCAAATGCTGTATATCTCCGTTTGCGGGGCACGGCCCGTTCGTCCTAGTATCAAGTAGAGACAGTCGCAAACAAATGTCTGCCGAACGTATTCTCAATGATCGTCATCTGCCATGGTTTGCTCTGCGTGTCCGCAGCAGGGCCGAACGTCTTGTCGGTACCGCTCTAAGCGGCAAAGGATATGAAGTGTTCCTGCCGTCGTATACGGAGTGCCGCCGGTATTCCAGTTGTGTTAAGAAAATAGATGCTGCGCTCTTCCCCGGCTATTTGTTCTGCCGCCTCGATGTCAACCACCGTCTTCCCGTGCTCTCTACCCGGGGCGTCGAACATATCGTCTCCTGCGGCGGCGTGTCTCAACCGATTGACGAATACGAAATCGCCGCCATCCGCACCGTAGTCGAGTCGCAACTCCCCGCTCTCCCCTGGCCCTACTTGCGCGTCGGCAATCCTGTGCGCATCGAGTTCGGCCCGCTGGTCGGCCTTGAAGGGCAGGTCGTGTTCGAAAAGAGCCGCGAGCGCCTCGTGCTCTCCGTTCACCTGCTCCAGCGCTCCGTCTCGGTTGAGATCGAACGCTCCTGGGTGCGTCCGCTTGCCCCACAGTAGTACCCCCCATGCAGCGCTGACCGATCCGATGTCCAGGATTCATGCATAACCGTGGCATTGGCGATCTACCGGCCGGACGGAAGCCGATCGGTATGGCGTCCGTATAAGAGCGCTCTTCTCAACTGATCGGAGACCGGTACGGCTAGTTGCGGCGAATCGTTGTGGCTTGCCAGGAGGAAGGCCCTGGAATCGGCCGAACACAAACGGCTGTGCGGGCATACGCGCGGTTGTCGAGATTCGCGTATAGGCATCTTCGAATCCGATTGTTCCGGAGTTTCTGGAGTCGGAATTTCGAAATGCGTTGACGGAGCCTAAAGTCATTTGACGCGTCAGCCGATCCTTTTCTGCAGTAGTCAAATTGGTGGATCGCCATCGAAAAAGAAAAAAATGGCGGTAGCTTGTCCGCCGCCTTCGCTCTTCACGACTGCCACGCGCTATGTGCATAACCGCCGATCCACGATGCTCGCAGGCCAGGGAACCAGGGTGTCTACGATACTTGGCGCAGCTTCGGAAGACCATGGCCGTTGGCAAATCCACCCTACAGTAGGAGTCCTTAATGCGTTCGCTGCTAAGACTTACGTCGCTTGTCGCACTGGTGCTCACCCTTGCGGCTCCCGCCTGGACCCAGTTTCAAACCCAGACACCGGCGCCTCGCGTCATTCCCGAACTCGGAGCTAACCTCCCCGCCCAGCCGGTCGGACCGAACGACCTCCTTGCCATCTGCGTCTACGACGCCCCGGAACTATCCCGCACGGTGCGGGTCGGCGCCGATGGATACATTCGCCTCCCCATGATGCAGCGGCGAATCATGGCCCAGGGACTCCTGCCTTCAGCGCTGGAAACGGCCATTGGCTCGGCTCTCCGCGAAGAGCAGATCCTGATCGACCCCTTCGTTACGGTCACCATCGCCGAGTATCACTCCCGTCCTATCAGTGTCGCCGGGGCTGTCAAGCAGCCTGTTGTATTTCAGGCCGAAGGACCCACTACTCTGCTCGAAGCCATTGCCCGCGCCCAGGGACTCCGCGACGACGCCGGCCGCGAGATCCTGGTCAGCCAGATGCAACCCGGTCCCGACGATAAGCCCGTGACGCTGACACGCCGAATTCTGGTGCGCGGCCTGATCGACGATGCGGATCCCGCCCTCAATGTCATGCTCACCGGCGGAGAGGAAATCCGCGTCCCGGAGATCGGCCGAGTTTACGTGGTCGGCAACGTCAAGAAGCCGGGAGCGTTCCCCGTCCAGGACGGCTCCGATACTACGATCCTCCAAATGCTGGCCCTTGCGGAAGGGCTGGCGCCTTACGCTACCAAGGAAGCTTACATCTACCGGCGCGAAGGGAGTGGTGCGAAGAGCGAAATCGTCGTCCCGCTCGATAAGATCATGCACCGCAAGGCGCCCGACGTCGCTCTGACAGCCAACGATATCTTGTACATTCCCGAGAGCAGCGGCAAGCGTCTAACCTCCAGGACGGTCGAAGCCATTATCGGCCTGGGCGGTGCCAGTGCCGCAGCGCTGATATACGCCGCGCATTGATCCGCCAGTGCCGAATTCGCGGCGCTCCCGGGCTGAGCGATTGCAGCATCGTAGTCCAGGTGCGGCCGCAGCCTCGGCGGTGGATCGGTCGAAGATCCGGCCCGCCGCCAATTTGCAGTGAAGGCCAGCAGTAATCGGACTAGAACTCCCGAATTCCCACGTGCAGAAGAGATTCCATGACTGAAGACACACTTCGCGCTCTCCCCGCGCCCGCCGAACCCCTCGGTAACGGGAATGGCCGGGTTCCTGCCATCCCGGAACGCTACGCGGTTTACCCGCCCTACGCTTTTCCCGAGCCGGAGCCCGACGATCAGACCGTTCCGCTCTCCCACTACTTTTGGATCCTCCGCCGTCACAAGTGGCGCATCATGGCTTTCGTGCTGGTGTGCGTCGTCTCCACGGTGGTGGTCTCCTCGCGGCTCACTCCCATTTTCGAATCCGTCGCAACCATCGACATCGATCGCCAGGCGCCCGCCGGCGTGATCGGCCAAGATGCAGCGCGCCTCGCCCCCAACGACGCCGACCAGTTCCTCGCCACTCAAGTCAAGATCATCCAGTCCGATTCCGTTCTGCGGCCCGTCGCCGAACGCTACAAACTTCCGGTCGAAGCCGACCCGTTCCCCGGGGAGTCGCCGCTCCCTACTGCGCGCGCGCAGAACGCCCCCGTCAAGCTGAAGAACCTGAAGGTCACACGGCCTCCCAATACCTATCTGCTGCTTCTCGCCTATCGCTCCACCGATTCCGAGTTGGCCGCAAACGTCGCCAATGCCGTCGCCAACAGCTACATTCTGCACACATACAACATCCGCTTCAATGCCGCTGCCGGCCTCTCTCAGTTCATGGAAAAGCAGATGGAGGAACTCAAGGCCAAGATGGAGCGCTCCTCCGCCGCTCTGGTCGGATTCGAGAAGGACCTCAGTGTCATCAATCCGGAGGAGAAGACCAGCATCCTTTCTTCGCGCCTCCTTCAGCTCAACACCGAGTTCACCAACGCCCAGGCCGACCGTGTCAGGAAGCAGGCCGGCTTCAATTCCGTCAAGGGCGGTTCGCTCGATGCCGCGCTGGCCTCCGCTCAGGGCGATCAGCTTCGCCGCCTCTCCGACCGCATCGATGAAGCTCGCGAAAAGTTCGCCACTGTCAAAGCCCAGTACGGCGCCGCCCATCCGGAGTACAAGAAAGCCAATTCGCAGCTCACCGAACTGGAACGCCAACTCGAGAGCCTGAAGGCGAGCATCGCCGAGCGCGTGAGCCTCGACTATCAGGAAGCCGCCAACCGGGAGTCCATGCTCAAGACCGCCGTTGCGGAAACCAAAGCCGAGTTCGACCGCCTCAACGCCCGTTCCTTCGAGTACAAATCGCTGAAGCAGGAAGCCGACACCGATAAAGGCCTCTACGAAGAGCTGGTTCGCAAGATCAAGGAAGCCGGCATCAACTCCAGCTTCCAGAACAGCTCCATCCGGTTGGCCGATAGCGCCCGTCCGGCTCTTGACCCGGTGTTTCCGGACTTACGGCTGAACGCCGTCCTGGCGTTGCTCCTCTCCACGCTGCTTGCAGTTGGTGTCTCCATACTGGCGGACACCATCGACAATACCGTGCGCGACCCCGAGCAGATCCAGAAGGGACTGAAGACCGCAGTTCTGGGATCGCTCCCGGTAGTCAAGCAATGGCGCGGCCGTCTGCCGGCGTTTGTGAATGGCGATGGCGACGGCAATGGAACCTCTACAGGATTGGTGAAATCAACACGCCGGACAGAACAGGTCTCGGCGTTTGAGGAAGCCATCCGCACGTTGCGCGACTCAATTCTGCTGTCCGACATGAGCCATCGTCCGCGAAGCCTGCTCGTCACGTCGGCCACGCCGCGCGAGGGAAAGACCACCACGACGGTACATCTCGCCGTCGCGCACAGCCTGCAGAAGAGAAAGACGCTGCTGATCGACGCCGATTTGCGCCGTCCCGGAGTCCACACCCGCCTGGGACTCGAGAACCCGCGGGGTCTGTCCAATGTAATCAAGGGCGAAGTCGAATGGCGCGACGTGTTGCAGAAATCCGAAGGCCATCCCGACCTGGACGTCCTCTCCGCCGGTCCCGCCTCGCGCCATGCCGCCGATCAGGTAGGCGGTGTTCTAGAAAAGCTCCTGGACGAGGCGACAAAAGACTACGATTTGGTGATGGTCGATGCGCCGCCATTGTTGGGCTTCGCCGAGCCCCTGCAGATCGCCGCGATTGTCGATGGCGTGGTAGTGGTTACCCTGGCTGGGCAGACCAACCGAAATGCCGTCGGGAGTGTGCTGACCAGTCTGAAGCGCCTGAAGGCGAACGTGATCGGTGTGGCGCTCAATGAGGTCCGCGAAGATATGAGCGATAGATACTATTACTACGGATATTACGGAAAATCATATTCTAAGTATTACAAGCCCAGTTAACTCAATAAGGACTGGATAGAATTCAAGCGGTCACAGGCGCGTATGATGCGTATTCTGCACTTGATGTCCCTCCAGAACTAGATCTGGCTAAGGAAGCAAAGGTGAAACCCGCTGAAAGCTGACCGCCTGAGAAACGGTGGATTTGAACGAGGACGCCAAATCCGAGCGCAGATTGGACTAGCCAGCCGGTTTGGCAGGCCAGTTGCATCGTCACCATTAGACGATATCGAGCGATTATGTCTTGGTACCCCATCTGAGGCACCGTGCGCTCGAATACCCCGCCGCCATCTTACCTCCGACCGGGTCGGCGCGTATTTGTCCGTACGATCTGCACACATCTGGCGAGACCCACAGTACGGGATCCACTCTGGAGTTACCAATACCCGATGACCGGCCGCGTAGTCAACTCGCTAACCCATCGTGGTCCACATCGTTCCCAGCTTCGCAAAAACGTGGTTGCGGGCAGTTTCACCGCACTCTGGAACATAATTCTCTCTCTCATTTCGTATCCCGTCTATCTCCACTTCTTCGGCTATGAGTTCTACGGGCTATGGCTTCTACTCTCCACCGTTGTGGGCTTTGCCCAGTTGGGAGGGCTTGGGTTCGGTCAGGCACTCGCTAAGCTCGTGTCTGAAGCAATCGGCGACGATGTCCCAGGAGAGATTCGGGAATATTTCAGTACCGCGGTGGTAACAGTCTCCAGTTCGGCGGCAGTCGTGATCATCATACTGCTGCTCTGCCGGGCACCGATCGTAGCCACCATGCGGCTACCCCCACACCTAGTTCCAGTTCTACGGCACCTGTTCCCGGTGGCCGCTCTCCTGTCAGTGTATGCGTTTGTAGTTGATACGCAGAATCAGATGCTAGCGGGCCTCGGACGCCTGGACCTCTGCACCTTCGATCAGGCACTGGGGCAGACGATGGGAACTGCCATATCAATCGTCGCGGTGGCGCTTGGCGCTGGGATTGAAGCGATGCTATTCGGCTCGGCAGTTACGCTAATTTGTGTCCATGGGCTGTCTCTCTGGCAGGTCCGCCGAATATGGGCTGCCACTCCGACCGCATCGGGCAAACTCTTTTCCCTGAATGGACTGAGTCGTCGGGCCTTTAAGCGGCTATTGCTGCAAGGTGGTGGAATGCTGGCAGGAACGCTCCTGGCTGTGCTTCTGGTTCCATTTAATAGGCTGATGTTATCCCGATTCGGGAACCTTCGAGCGGTCGCGGTGCTCGATATCGCATTCAGTTCCACTCAACGGCTCCGCTCCGTTGTCGATCTCGGAATACGAGCCTTGATGCCAGAAGTGAGCCGTTTAAGCGCCTGCGGGATTCTCAGACGAGGTGTTGACCTGAGCGCTCTCGTGAAGAAGGCGACTCGCTTCACCGCTCTCGTCGTGCTGCCGACGGCGGTTCTGTTAGAGTTACTAGCAGAACCGATCCTGAGATTGTGGCTTCGCGGCGGATTCACACCGACAGTCGTCCCGGCGTTCAGGATTTGTCTGCTTGGTGCGACCATGAGCGCACTAGGGTTGCCCGGCTATTACGTCCTTTTTGGGCTGGGTCGGATCTCGCAGATCATAGGGGCCTACGCTCTACAATCGGCCGTAAATGTCACTGCCCTCTGCTGTCTCGTTTTGGTAGGTCTGCGTCTCGACTCGACGCTTCTGTCTTTTACCATGGCAGGGGGCGTGGTCTTTGCCAACGTCTTTCTACTAAGACAGGGCAGGCAAGCCATTTGCGCTCTTCGCGCACGGGCGGTCCGAGACGACGTGTGCTCAGTTTCCGCAGCTTTATGAACTTCTGACGGCCACCCTAATGAGGAAAAACTGGTTGTTCCACCCAATGCATTGCCGTCACCGCAGTCAAGGACGAGGGTACGAGGTGTTTTGGAAGTGACACATGCAAATCCACGAACACTGGGAACGGGCGATATCATACTGCGAAAGGTGTGTCCCGGATGTGACTCAAGGGTTGTCGGCAACGGTCTTCCTGTACCTTCATTTCGTATTGCCGAAACGTTTCCCTGCGGTCGAGCCGTTCTTGGGCCGGACGTGCAAAACATGCGTCGGTTGATGCGCTGCTCGACGTGTGGTCTCCTACACTTTTCTCACATTCCAAGCCAAGATGCTGTCAAGTCGCTGTTAGACGGGCCATCCTCCGCTGTGCGGTGGCCGACCGGCAACCGCCTATCGTATGCGTTTGCGCGAGAGATAATCCGCCAAAACGTACCGCTCGGCGGCCAAGTCCTGGATGTCGGAGCGCACAATGGAGCGTTCCTCGCATCTCTTGGCGACGAATACAGAAAGGTGGCCTTGGAACCTATTGAATCATCGCATGCTGCGCTTCGGATCCAAGGCATAGATGTTCTGGAGGGCTTCCTGGAAGAAGTGCCCCTTCAGGCGTCTACGTTCGACTGCATAACGGCGTTTGACGTCCTTGAGCACCTAGCGCATCCTGGCATGTGTTTGCGCCGACTTGCCATCGCACTACGACCAGGAGGCGTGCTAATAGCCGAGACTGGCGATGCTGGGTCTCGGATTGCACGACTCCTCGGTCCGGCTTGGTACTATTTGACCTACCTGGAGCACTTTCAGGCATTCTCGCATGAGTCCCTGGAAGCGGTACTCACTCGTTCGGGGTTACGCGCTGTTCGAATGGACCGCGTCTCGAGATTTCCCGCGCAGTCTGGGCCCATGCTCCGAGTTGCTACACGCGCCATTGCGTATTCCGTGGCGGTATGGGCGCGATCCCCCTCATTGTGGAGACACATCTGTGAGACAGTGCAGCGGGGATCGGACGCTGCCCCTCCGGACACCGGCTGTATCGAGGACGATCATCTCCTAGTCGTGGCGGCGCGCAGGTAGATCAAGGTGTTCTCACGTGCCCGGGAAGCCACCAGGAGCTCCCTACACTTGTCCACGATAGTATCGCTTGGATCTCCATACTGTCATAGGGGCGATGCGGCTTGAGATCACACGTCAAAGCACGGATGCTAACGGAATTGTCGAACACCAGAACATCATGAGACCCCTTAAGAGCACAGTAGTGAGACGTCTACGAAATCTCGCGGACGCATTAGAACATCCCCGCAGCCTGAGTGCCCGGCTGCACCACGGGTCGATGCAACTCCTTGCAGTACTAGACCGACCTTGGTTTAAGGATCTCGGCATAAGAACAGTGTTAGATATCGGCGCCAATTCAGGCCAATTTGCCGCTACCATAACGGCCGCCCTCCCAGATGCACAGGTAGTCTCCTTCGAGCCCATCCCGCAGTGCTTCGCCACACTCACGCGTAGAATGAGTTACTCCAAAAACTTTGCGGCGCATCGAGTCGCCTTGGGCGATAGTTGCGGCACCATCGACTTTCACATGAATGCATTCACTCCATCCTCATCGTGTTTGCCGATGGCGCAGTCACATGTAAATGCATTTCCGAACACGCGGGACACCCAGACAATAGAGGTACCTATCGACCGACTTGACGCCGTAGCCGATAGGTTGGGCATAGTGCCCAGAGTACTCGTGAAAATCGACGTTCAGGGTTATGAAGGGCCGGTTCTGAGCGGCGGCGAGAGGACGATTCGTGAAGCGGCGGCAGTCATCATTGAGACTTCCTTCACCACGCTGTACGAAGGCCAACTTCTATTTGACCCAGTGTACCGACTGCTCACTGAGTGGGGATTTCGTTATGTGGGATCAGTTGAGCAGCATCACCGACCGTCCGATGAGTTGCCCTTGTTCGAAGACAGTCTATTTCTTAGCCGAAAGACACTTCCCTAATGCCTGCCTCATCCAACTCGCCTCATCCGGGCGCCACGCGCACTCCCCCACTACCCAGGATCTGTATCGTAACACCCAGCTTCAATCAAGGGCAATTCCTTCGACACACAATTGAGTCTGTGCTTGAACAAGCGTATCCAGCTCTTGACTATCTTGTCATCGATGGCGGTAGTACTGACGACTCCGTAAGCGTGATTCGCCAATACGAGTCTCGGCTGACGTTTTGGTGTAGTGAGCCGGATGGGGGGCAGGCGGCGGCTCTCAACACTGGCTTTGCACGATCTCAGGCCGAGATCTTGGGGTGGGTGAACTCGGACGACCTGCTATTGCCTGGCGCACTGTCCGCCGTAGCGGAGTATTTTGCCGCACACCCAGATGAAGAGTGGCTTGTCGGGGGTTGTATCACGATTGACTCGCTGAACACTCGCGTGAGGGGCCGTTTCGGCATAAGGCCTGGCTTCAATCGCGGCTCGCGTGTCACCTTCAGAAAGCTCCTGATTTACGGCTGCGACTTCAACCAACCGTCGGTGTTCTGGCGACGTTCGGCGCACTTGGCAGTTGGCCAGTTTGACACGTCGCTGAGGTTCAGCTTCGATCGAGAGTTCTTTCTGCGGCTCGCAAAACGCAAACCATCCGGCCGAATTCCGCAGCCGCTCTCTTGCTTCAGGCTTCACTCTGCCGCCAAATCGACCACGATGAGACAAACCAAGCACGAGGACGATGCGGCAATTGGGCGTCAGTACCGGCTACAAGAGATGTTCGCTCTTTCCATGCATACGCTACGTCTTGGTCTTCGGGCCATCGATTTGGCCACCCAGGTGAACGACAACCTGGCACTGCTCTTACATCGAATCTCGCTGCCCTCAACACCGTCAGGACCAGATGCCGGGGTGCGAATGTGATCAGCCGAAACACGAGAGGGGCGGGGCCGCATACCCTCCTAATCGCCATTGTCTCGCTGCTCTGTACATTCTTGTTATCGGTGACGCCCTCTTTGTCCGAGTGCAAATCGGGTGCCCTCCTCCTGGCTGTTCCTCACCTTGTCGTAGTTGCGACGGTGCTGTGGGCAGAATGGCGTGTGGCTGGGACAGTCTTGACAGCATTTGGCGTCTTCAGCATTGCCTACACGGTCGTCGTATCCGTGCCTGTCCTTAGCAGCAGCTCTGACGCCGGACATCTAACGCTCGCACCTAGCACTGTGGCCAAGGCAGGGTTCGTCTACTCGTGTTTCTACGTGGCTGCGCTGATAAGCTACTTTGCAACTCGGCGTGCGCGGCGCAAAAGAGACATGACTGCCGTTTGGGCCCAGTCGATAGGCGCCGTTAGCCACCTTGCACTATTCGCGTTCATCGCCGCGTTGGGCCACGTGGTGTTGGTTCTCTACAGCAGTGACCTGTCGATTGCGGCGATTTGGAGAGATCCACGCGCCATGATATTTGCCGGTTCTGAAGCGGGCGCGAGCTGGCTCACTATCGCCCAGAGCACATGCTTCGATCTGTTCTGTGCGGCGTACGCAGTGGCGTGGATGGCGGGCCTGCGATTTAGTAGGCGGCTATTCTTCGGGGTATGCATTGTCGCCCTTGCGCTGCTCAGTGGATACAAGTTCGGCTTTGTAAGTCCGCTGATTTGCGTCTTAGTCTATGCGGGGCACGTCCGCGTGAAACATTCGATGCTCATACGGGGAGGGGTCCTACTGCTGAGTCTGGTCACGATTGCCTTCTGGTGGCGGGACGGAGTAGAACCCGTTAACATCGCAGAGGAGATGGTCAAGTACAACCATGCGTTCTACTATGCGGGAAGGGCGATTTCCGAGTATGAACCGACCGTAGAACTATTCAACAAAGCCATGGGAGACTTTCTAATTACACCGGTTCCGCGCGTCATCTGGCCCGGCAAACCACGTGAGTACGGGCTAGCACGAGGCGTTCTGGATTACGAACTCCTTCCACGCGGTGCAGCCATTGAAGGTCGTGCCTATACGACCATGGGACTGGCTGAGACGTGGCTGGCGCTTGGTATGTTGGGCGTCTTGCTCCACGGTGCGATCATAGGTCTGCTTATGGCGTTGGCGTGGGATTGGATAGGCTCTGGCGAGCTATATAAGGTACTGACTGGAATTCTAATGGCAAAACACGGGTACCTGTTTTTGCGGACCGGGCTATTCGACACATACTGGTACTTCGTGCTCGCGATCTTTATCGCTGCTCGCTTGTTGTCGTTGGGGAGGGTCTCAAGGCCAATGGCCTTGAGACCGTCACGAGAGCGGAGCACTCTGCTCCTCTTGGGGATGGTTAGCCAGGAGTGTGTGAGTCCCAATACTGATGGAGGCCGGGAGGCCGGCCATCCACAGTTGGCTTCGGCGAGTTAGGTGGTAAAAGCGTGTTTCTTCGTGTAATAACCCACGGCGACGGTGCTAATCCGATAATTCAGAGGACGGCGAGGATAATCGGCGAATGTGCAGACACCGCGGAGTTTCTCTACTGGGACCGGGACAGTATGGGCTCCGTGGCGGCTGAATTATCAGATGTGTACGTTCCGATTTGCTTGATGACTGGGGGCGGCAAGCGAAATGTGAGGGTGGCGGTTCTATTGCCGATCTTCTGGCTACGGCTTCTCTTCAAGCTAATGACGGCCCGCAACGCCGATGTACATTATGCGCACACATTTGAGTGCGCTCTGGTGTGTTGTGTGGTGCGAATACTGCGCGGAGTACCGTACGTGTACCACATCCACGACAATATCGGCATTTCTCATCATTGGTGGCGCCTCCTGGCGCCGCTCATCGATAGAGTTGATGGCTGGGTTGTTAAGCACGCGGCTTCTGTTGTAGTGCCCGATCAATCCAGAGTTATCGGCCCACTCAGGCCGTTCGCGAGCAAGATCAGTGTTGTGCCAAACTGCACCGGAGCTTTCGATGGGGGGGCGGTTGGACGCGACCATCACGACATCGATGTCGTGACAGTTCTTGCTATTGGAAGCCTCGAGGAGGATCGCGGCATTGACCTTCTCCTGAAGAGCGTCGAGGGGCTGCGTTCGATTCGGATCGTCGCTGCCGGTCGGGTTGCTGGGGACGCACTTCGGAGGTCCCTCAGTCACTCAACCGAGGTCGAGTTCCTCGGCAGTGTGCCACACTCGATGATTCGATCCATTTACGAGCGGGGCGACATCGTCTTTCTCTTCTATCGGCCTGATCTGGACCTCAACATCCGCGCAGCGCCTATGAAGTTTTTGGAGGCACTCGCTGCAGGCCGTCCAGTACTGGTGAATTCCGAGGTCAAGATTAGTTCCGAGGTGTTGCAACAGGGGATAGGATATGTTTGCAGGTTCGATGTGATGGACCTTCGGAGCACTTTGAAGAGGATGGCAACGGACCGCACCGGCGTGCTCGGAATGGGACAGCGCGCCCGAGAGGTGTACGAGCGCAATTATGGTTTCGGCAAGGTGGAGAACCATCTGAAAGAGATCCTGGCGTTCGCCTCCACGGCCGAGAGGACCTGAAGGGCAGCACGTGCTGACCGACCGGCCAGTATGAAGATCGTTATCGTAACCAACTATTACTGGCCGGAGAGCGTCGGCGCCGGTATTTGGGTGACACAGCTCGCGCGCGACCTAAAGACGGCCGGTCACGAGGTTACCGTAGTGACATCATTTCCAAGCTATCCCCACGGTCGGATCTTCGATGGTTATAGGAACAGCCTTACCGATCGGCAGATAGTTGAGGGCGTCGAGATTATCCGGACTTTTACGTTCGCTACGCAAGGGCGTGCGTTTTGGGCCCGATTCGTCGCTTTTGGCTCGTTCTGCCTGTCATCAGTAACCGGATATCTGCGGTGGAGACACCGTGCAGATGTAGTCTATGCAATTTTGCCGCCGTTGCCGTTGGGTGTATCGGCATGGGCGATTGCGAAGGCTTCGCGTGCGAGGCTTGTCATAAACGTCCAGGACATCTACCCCGATGTTGCGGTTTCCCTAAAGTACCTTACAAATCCAATTGCCGTTGCGTTCTTTCGTTGGATGGAGCGGTGGATCTACAAGAGAGCGGAGCGGATCGTCGTTATCTCGGAAGGCTTCCACCAAAACGTTCTAGGTAAGGGCGTGTCCCCATCTAAGATCCAGATCGTGTCGAACTGGGCCGATCCCAATGAGATCGTGCCTGGATGTCCGGATAACTCGTTTCGGCATGAGGTTGGTGCCACGGAGCAAGACCTACTGGTTGTGTACTCGGGAGGGCTCACACACAATGCGGGGCTGGAACCAATTCTCGAAGCGGCGGCCCAGCTTCAAGGCTTGCCGGTTCGATTTGCAGTGGTCGGCGACGGGGTTCAAAGACGGGCGCTTGTCGATAGGGCGGCGGTTCTCGGGCTGGACAACGTTAAGTTTTGTCCCTTTCAGCCGATCGGTCGTTACGGAGAGGTATTGGCTGCGGCGGACATTACTCTCGTCACACTGAATTCGGCGGCGACTTTTTCGTCGGTCCCGTCGAAGATCTACAAGCAAATGGCGGCGGCACGGCCTATCGTCGCCATTACCAACCCTGGGAATGAGCTGAGTCGCCTGGTCGAGGACGCCCAGTGTGGAGTCACCGTGCCCCCCGGCGATTCGCGGCATCTCGCTCATGTTTTACGGCGCGCGCTAGCGGAGCCCGATGTTTTCGCCGAGATGGGCCGCAGAGGGCGTTCGTACCTGCAGCGTAATTGTGCCCGGCAGGGTTGTGTTGCCAGGATCGAGGCCGCGCTGGCAGAGGCATGTTCGGGAGTCGATAGCCGCTGAGCGCCGGCGCAGGTCGGCCTGAGCGCGGTCAAGTGGGACGGGGCCGCGGCGTTCGGGGTGAGAGTCTTCATCGGCAGTTCCCTTTTCGTTCAGGTACTATGAACCGCATTCGCGACCTCTTAGTAGTCGGTATTCTGCTGCTAGTTCTCTTGCCGGTATTGCTGCTATGCGCATTGGCGGCTCGACGCTCCTCTCGCGGACCAGCGCTGTTCCGCCAGCGCCGGCTAGGGCTTTACGGCCGCCCGTTCACCCTGCTGAAGTTCCGCAGTATGTTCCAGGAGGCCCCCGAACTTCGGAACCCGGACGGTTCCGCATATATTGCCACCGACGACCCTCGCGTCACGCGGGTCGGCAGCTTCCTTCGCAAAACCAGCCTGGACGAACTCCCGCAAATGTTCAACGTGCTCCATGGCGACATGACCTTGGTCGGTCCCCGACCCGACCAAGCCGATCAGATCCGGTTCTACACCGAAACGGAAAAGCGCAAGTTGTCGGTTAAACCCGGCCTCACCGGTCTCGCTCAGATTGGAGGCCGTAACAACATCTCGTGGGAGCGCCGCAAGGCGCTCGACGTCGAATACGTAGATCGCAAGTCCTTCTGGCTGGATCTCCGCATACTTGCGATGACCATCCCCTACGTGCTCCTGAGAAAGGACACCAATACCAATGTCCGCGACCCAAACCCAAACTCTAACCCGACGCATTGAAACTCCGGCGGGAGCCGTCCGGTGGCGTGCCGTTGAATGGGATACCGAGCAGATCGGAATGGCGGCGGCGCGGCTCGACGCGCTCGATGCTTCCGGCTCGTACTCCGAAGTTCGCGCTCGAAAAGGCGAACTGCTGGCGTTGGTGCTCGACCAATGCCGCCAATCCGGCATCCGTCACCTGTCCGCCCGCGTCGGGGCCGGAGACTTCACTACCATTCACGCCTTGGAGGGAGCCGGTTTCGAGATGATTGACGGCATCCAGACCTTCGAGATCGGTCTCGATCCTAACACCATTGTCGTTCCCCCCGGCATTCGCCTGTTCGAACTGAAGGACTTGCCGGACGTCCTCGAAATCGGCAGAACCGCCTTCGTCTTCGACCGCTTTCATTCCGACTCCGCGCTGGCGCCCGCCGTCGCGGACCGCGTCAATGAAAGTTGGACTCGGAACTGCTGTCTCGGTACGGCCGCCGACGCCGTGCTTGTCGCCGAGGAAGCGGGCCATGTCGCCACCTTTGTCGCCTGCCGGGTAGATCGCCAGGCCGGGCACGGAATCATCATCCTTGTGGCCACTGCCGAATGGGCCCGTGGAAGAGGAGCCGCTCGCCGTACGAGTTTGGCCGCTCTTCATTGGTTCACCGGTCAGGGGCTACAGACCGTTGAAGTGGGAACGCAGCTTCGAAATGTCCCGGCCGCCCGGCTCTATGAAAGCCTCGGGTTCCGGCTGATTCGCACCAGTCTCACGTTCCGAAAGATCCTTTGATGCGCACTTCATTCCTACCATACTGTCTTCCCTTTATCGGCGAGGAAGAGATCGCGGAAGTCGCCGATAGCCTCCGTTCCGGTTGGCTCACCACTGGCCCAAAAGTCCAACGATTCGAACGGGATTTCGCGGCGTACGCCGGCGTAAAACACGCCATCGCCGTGAACTCTTGTACGGCCGCCCTGCATATCTCGCTGGCTGCGCTGGATATCGGACCGGGGGACGAGGTCATTGTCCCGACCTTGACGTTTTGCGCGACCGCTAACGTCGTGGCCCACCTGGGCGCCACACCGCTCATAGTCGATGTGGACCGAAACTACCAACTATCTACCGAAGCGGTGATGCGTGCGATCGGCCCCCGGACGAAAGCCATCGTTCCGGTCCATTACGCCGGCCAGGCCTGCTCTCTCCAGGAAATCCTTGCGCTAGCCGGCAGCCACGGAATCCCGGTCGTCGAAGACGCTGCGCATGCCGCCGGCGCCGACTACCAGGGCGCTAAGATCGGGTCGCACGGCCGCGCGGTGTGCTTTAGCTTTTACGCCATCAAGAACATGACCACCGGAGAGGGCGGCATGATCACCTCCAACGACGACGAACTGGCGGCCCGCATGCGCCTTCTCTCTCTGCACGGGATGAGCCGCGACGCCTGGAAGCGATACACGGAGGCGGGATCCTGGTACTACGAAGTGATCGAACCGGGCTACAAGTACAACATGACGGACGTTCAGGCTGCGCTCGGCATTCACCAGTTGCGCCGTCTGGACGGCTTCATTCGGAGGCGGCTCGAGATCGCGGCCATTTACGACGCTGCGTTTTCCGATCTCCCGGAGATTCTCCTGCCGCCCCGGCTGCCTGGCCGCAATCACACGTTTCACCTATATCCGATCCAGTTGCCGGCGGGGCGGCTGCAGTTGAACCGCGCGGAATTCATCGAGGAGTTGCGCGCTCGCAACATCGGCACCAGCGTCCATTTCATTCCACTCCATCGGCACCCGTTCTACCGGGAACGATACGGATACCGGCCGGAGCATTTCCCAGTTGCCGAAGAGATCTATCGAGGACTGCTCTCTCTGCCGATCTATCCCAAGATGACGGATCAAGATGCCCACGATGTGGTCGCGGCCGTTCGGGAAGTTGTCGGTGCTTCCCGCATCCCAGCCGTCCGGTATTTCGAAAAAGGAGTTTTACGTGATTCGATCGCTGCGGAACTTTAGATGGCAAGAAGCCGTTCCCCGCATGATCGCGGACTTCCTGATTGTGCATTTCAGCATGATCGCAGCCTTGGCTGTGTCCGTGGTCTACCAGACGTGGGCCGGAAACGCCGGCGCGGCGCATGCCCTGGTCTCCGGATTTCTACGCTACTATACGGTCTTCTTCGGGATACTCTCGCCGATTTTCCCGCTTGTCTTTCTCCTCAATGGATTCTATACGCACTCCCGAGCCTACGTCGGACGGTACAAGGCGCTGGTGATTCTCCGCGGAGTGGCCGAATCCGCAACAATCTTCTTTGCCGCCAACTTCCTGCTCTTTGGCGACCAAAAGGTCGGCCGTAGCGTTGCATTGACATTTATGTTAATCGCCGCGGCTGGCGCCGCGTCGGTGCGGATACTCAAGGACTTCCTGGGGGATCGCTACTTCCTAACCTCCAAGATTACTCCGTCGCTGGCACCCCGCCGCGACTGGGTGTTGGTAGTGGGCGGCGCCGGCTTCATCGGCTCCATGCTTGTCGGGAGGCTTCTGGAAAAGGGCCACCGGGTGCGTGTCCTCGATAGCCTGTTATACGGCGATGAACCGCTGCGGCCGGTCAAAGACCATCCGAATTTCGATCTGATGGTGGGCGACTGCAGGAACATTCAGGACGTGGTCCGCGCGGTGCGCGGCGTGGAGTCGATCATCCACCTGGCGGCTATCGTTGGCGACCCCGCGTGCGAACAGGACCACGGGCCGGCGCTCGAAATCAATTACGCCGCAACCCGGATGCTCATCGAAATCGCCAAAGGGCACGGTGTGAGCCGCTTCCTGTTTGCGTCGAGTTGTAGCGTCTATGGGTCCACCGAGGCCGAAATGGACGAGAACGCCGCGGTGCATCCCATCTCCCTCTACGGCCAGACGAAAGTAGACTCCGAGTGCGCCCTCCTGGATGCCAGCAACGACGCATTCCATCCGACCATACTTCGTTTTGCCACGGTATTTGGGCTGGGTTACCGGCCCCGCTTCGACCTGGTGGTCAACCTGCTTACGGCAAAGGCTCGCCAGGAAGGCGTGATTACCATCTACAACGGCCAGCACTGGCGCCCGTTCATCCACGTTCGCGACCTCGTCGAGGCAGTTATCGGAGTTCTGGAAGCGCCCGCCCGGCTGGTTGGCGGCGAGATCTTCAATGTCGGCGATTCGCGATTGAATCACACTCTTTCCGAGGTCGCGGAGACCATCCGGGGTGTTTTCCCCGGCCTTCGGGTCGAGCAAGTCGAGAATTCCGATCACCGGAATTATCGCGTCAATTTCGATAAGCTCGTAAGTCGGACCGGCTTTCGCGCTCGTTACACCTTGCAGGACGGTGTCGAAGAGATCAGAACGGCCTTTGACGAGCGGACCATCGCCGATTACACGGACCTCCGCTACCATAATCAGCGCTACCTGAAGGCTGTCGGGAGCCCGCCCAATAAGGATGCGGTCGATGCGCTGGTTATGGCGGCCTTCTCGAATCACCTGCTGGATCACCCGGCTGTGGCCGCTATCGACGCACTGCGAGCCTGACTCGCCGACAGCTTGGACCACGTCACGGGCCTTCGGCGGAACCTTGCGCGATCAGGGTTCTCGACGTTCGGGGATCTCCGGAGGTCGTTTTGAGTAGCTCCACAGATGGCTCTCCGCCTCCCCCTGGTCGGTGGCCAAACTACTGCCGCGTTACTACTACCGCGTGCCTGCCAGTAACCCAGCGAGCCACCGGCCACCCCATCGCGACGATTGGCTGAAAGTTGAAGATCAAGATACGGCTTCGTGTGGATGGAGTGCTCCGCCCTCTGGTTCTGTCGCTGTTATCCACCGGGGCGTCGCACCCGCGCTACTCAATCGCCGAACTTCAGCGCCAAGTCGCCGCACTGCAGGGCCAGCGCCGCTCCACGTGCAACTTCCGCCAGTGGCGACCCGGCGCCTTTTCTCATCTATATGCCTTGGTCGGCGCGTTCTGGATCTCCTGGCTCGCGAAAGCCCCGTGGTCGAGTCTGCGCGGCATGGCTACCACGGGAATTTGCTTCTTACTCCTGTGTTTTGTTCTCGGCGGCGCCAACAGCTTTCGCCTCTGGTTGCACTGTCGCTGGCCGAATGTTCGGCTGAACCGGAAGGTCGCATTGTTAAAGGTCGAAATCGAACGGCTGCAGAACCGGGACCGGCTCACCCTATGATCCCATCATCGCTCCCCGAGCCTCCGGTTTGCTCTGAACCGGTTCGCTCAACCGCTCACCTCGCGCTGGTTGCCCTCTGGTTGGTCCTCATCGGCTGCGTCGTCGTCGGATCTCTTCTACCTGCCGCATCTCCCATAATGGTCGGTATCGGCCGCCTCCACATCAACGACAAACTGCAGCACTTCAGCGCCTACCTGATCCTTTCCGCGCTTCCCCTCCTGGCATTCCGCGAGCGCCGCACTGGCATGGTGGTTGGCCTCTCGATGTTTCTGCTGGGACTCCTCCTCGAAGGCGGCCAGCATTTCTCCCCAGGCCGCGCTGTCGAGCTTGGCGATGTCGTCGCCAACGGCTGCGGTGTCAGTTGTGGCGTGCTGTTCGCCTTCGCGTTCCGTACGCTCCTCGCCATCGATTGAGCCGCGCGCAACTCCCTCCCGCCTAGCCTCCCTCTCCCGGCAAATGGATACACCTTCCGACGCCTAGCGGGACCGAGGTGTGCCGTCGATATCCGTGTGCACTGCCGAAGGGCTGCGGCCACCTGGACCGCCCGCGCCATTGTCGCCATCTGGGTCCGGTTTCTTTCCCGGGGGGCGTTGTGGCTTAACGCGATCGATAGCCCGGGCTGCCATCCGGCCTGGGTCTGGAGAGCCCGCCGCATCGGCTAAACTGCATGGTCCCGGTCCGGCAATACCCGAAGACCCGGCAAATTGGCGATTGAGACCTTTCAACGGGCGGTTTGGAGGCTAACCTTTGTCAACGCTTGTTGTTGAGTCCGTTGATGTTACATTCGGGCTGCAATGTTTCCACTCCCCGACGGCCGTGCGCTCCTGCGGTGGATGTTTCTGTCTCTTGGCGTCATCATACTCTCCGCTCCCGAATTCACCGTTCATTCCGTCCTCCGCGCCGACCGCTGGGCCACCTTTCTGTTCCCGGGAGACCCCGTCGTCTTCACGTACTTCATGGCCGCAGCTTACGTCTACATCGGTCTCACGCCTCTCCTGTGCCTGGCCACCGGATTCGGTCTCAAGCGCAACAGGCCCTGGGCTCGCTGGACCGGCACTGCCGCGTCCTCCCTTCTGCTTTTCGGATTCCCCCTCCTTACCGTAGTCGGCGCGCTGGGCCTCTATGCGCTATTCGCCAAACCGCGCCGTCCCGATCCGCAACCCCAGCCCGCGCCGCGCCCGCGGGTGAGAACCGCCGGATATTGGGCCTCCAAACGCGACTCCAAACGCGACTGCAAAGCCCAGCCCATCGTCGCCGGCATCGCCATGATCTTCGGGTTTCAGGGACTGGCCTTGCTCACTCTCTACGCCCAGCGCTCCGGGATGCCCGCCTGGAACCCTGGCTGGACGTGGTGGCTGTACCTCTTCCTCTTCCTTTTCCTCCAAACCGCGCTCCACGAACTGGGACATGCCGCCATGGCCTGGACTCTTTACTATCGGGTGCGCGCCATCGCCATCGGGCCCTTGCTCTTCTGGAACGACGGCTACGGCTACCAGTTCCGCTTCGAGTGGGGTCGTCTCTTCGATTCCAGGGGATACATGGGCGCCGTGCCGGTCTCCGACGACAACCTTCTCTTCAGGCAGATCGCCACGGTTGCCGCCGGCCCGTTCCTGACGCTGCTGGTTGGAGGGTTTCTCCTGCTTCTCTTCCCGTGCCTGCCCGGAACCGCCTGGCAGGGCGTGTGGTGGATCGTGGCATTCAATGCCGTCCTGGGAATATGCCACGCCGTGATGAATCTGGTGCCGGTCGGCGATACCGATGGCGCCGTGCTCTACCATTTGGTTCGCCGAACGCCCGCCGGCCGGCACTTGCTGAACCACCTGAAGTTCTCGCTGATTCAGGAACAGGCCGATGCCGCGCACTTCCGCGCCGATTTCGAAAAGGAGGTGGAACTTCGCCAGGCAGCGCTTCTCCTGGTCCAGCAGTGCAGCCAGCCGAACGCCATGGCCGTCGCCCTCAGCCACCAGGCTCTGGGACACGCCAGGCTGGCTTTCGAAGATTGGCCGGGCGCCCAGGACGAGTTTCTGAGAGCCCTGGAGTGCAACGCCGGAGGCGGACTCAATCCGGCGTTCCAGGCCAACTCATGGTCGGGTCTGCAGCAGGCCGGCCTGGAGCGGCACTGCGTCTTCGAAGCGGGCCGCGCCAGTGCCGCGGCAGTGAAGGCCGCCGTGGAGGTCGTCGAAGAACTCAAACAGAACCACAAGCGCAGCGGCGAAGCCGTCGCTCGCACCATGCTGGCGCAAGTCCACCTTCGCGCCGGAGAGTACGTGGCCGCCCTGGCTGAGACAGATGCAGCCCTGGCTGCTCTCCCGCGATACCGCGCGCACCTCATACTCCACGCCACGCTGCATTCGGTCCGCGCCGTCGCGCATCTGCATATCGGCGCGGTCGAGGACGGTTTGTCGGCCGCCCGCGAAGCCGCAGCGGTTTTGGGATCTCCCGAAATTCCCGAGGCCCGGCGCAATCTCGCCTCCGCCGAACTCGGCGCGCTCGGAGAAGGGCTCTGGAAGGCCGGCCAGTCCGACCGCGCGATCCGCTTGATGCAAAAAACCGTGAACCAACTGGAATCCGGAGGCGCCGCCGTCACCGCCGCGCAGTACCGCATCAAATTGGCCGCCGCTCTGCGCGCCGTGGGTCGCGATGCGGAGGCCTTGTACATACTGCCCGACGAAGCGGCCCTGCCGCCCGGACCGCGCCGTCGCCTGCTAGCAGAGCGGGTCGAACTGCATCTCGCCGCCGGTCGCTACCGGGAGGCCGTCGCCGATGGCCGCGCTCTGCTGAGCCTCTGGCAATCCGAGGCGGATCCGCCCGCTCCCGAGATTGCAGCCGCCGAAGGGTTGCTCGCCCGCGCTTGTCTGGAAACCGGCGACTCCGCCGAAGCCGAAGCTCTCGCGCGGCACGCCGCCGATGTGTTGGCTCCCTGGGGACATCCCGATGCCGCCAGTTGCCGCATCACCCTGGCTCTGGCCAGCCGCGAACGATCGCGCACCGTGTTCGATGAGGCGCTCCGTTCGATCGAGGCCGATCCGCTCCTCAGTCCCGTCGAAAAGACCCGCCGCCTGGACGCCGAGCGTGCCCGCATCGACCGCTCCGGCCCCACCGAGGGCACGGCAACATTGGTTTGCCTGGCGCCGGCGGTCTGCGCATAGACGGCTGTCGTGGCACGGTCCGCGCGTAGCCCGCAAACGCTACTCCAGCGCCTGGCGCAGGTCCGCGATCAGGTCGTCGGGATGCTCCAGCCCAACCGACAACCGCAGCAGATTCTGCGGTGTCTTCGACGCCGGCCCTTCCACCGAGGCGCGGTGCTCGATCAAACTATGTGTCCCGCCCAAACTGGTCGCGCGGATGAACAGTTCGCACCGCGCCGCCACGCGCATCGCCTTCGGCCGCCCGCCGCGCACCTGGAACGACAGCATGCCGCCACCCGACGCCATCTGCCGCGCCGCAATTGCGTGGCCGGGATGTTTCGCCAGTCCCGGATAGTGTACCTTCTCCACCGCCCGATGCCCCTGTAGAAACTCCGCCACCCGCGCCGCGTTTTCCGCGTGGGCACGCACGCGATATGGCAGCGTCTCGATGCCGCGCAGCGTCAGCCAGCAATCGAATGGCGATGGCACCGCCCCGCCGGATTTCTGCGACACCCGCGCCCGCTCGAACACAGGATTGTCGTGTTTCCGGATCAGCACGCCGCCCACTACGTCGCTATGCCCGGTCAGGTATTTCGTGGTGGAATGAACCACCAGGTCGATGCCGTGCTCCAGGGGACGCTGCAGCACCGGCGTCGCGAAGGTGCCGTCGCATACCGTCATCACCTGCCCACCGGCCTCCCGGGCGATGGCCGCAATCCCCGCCAGGTCGGTGATCTTTAGCAGTGGATTGGATGGCGTCTCCGTCCAGATCAGCCGCGTGTTGGGCTGTAACGCCGCTCGCACCGCGTCCAAGTCGCTCATGTCCACGTAGCTGGCTTCCAGGTTCCATTTGCCGAAGATTTCGCCGACCACCACGCGCAACCCCCAGTACACGTCGTCCGGCGCCAGAATGTGGTCTCCCGGCTGCAACGCCTGCACCACTGCGGTCGCCACCGCCAAACCCGAGCCGAACATCAGCGCTTCGGCTCCGCCTTCCAGGTCCGCCAGACACTTCTCCAGGGTTTGGCGATTGGGATTGTTCTCCCGGGAATAGGCGAACCCTCGCCGATACTCGCCGTCCGGATCGCGCTCGAAGGTCGTGGAAAGGTAGATCGGCTGGCTCACCGCCCCGGTCGCCGGATCGGTATGCCGGCCTGCGTGGATAGCACGGGTTTCAAGTCTCATCACTGCCCAGTTTACCCCGCCGGGTGAGGTCACCTACGCTTCTGCGTGCCTTCACCCACCTATGGGCGGACGATTGCAGGTTTTCACCGCGTATTATCTGCAACATAGCGCAAATTCAGGCTGGCAGCGGAATTGCTCCTCAAGAGACATGGCATACGTAATTACGGACACCTGTACCAAGGACGAGTTGTGCGTCCAGGCCTGCCCGGTGGACTGCATTCATCCCAAGCAGGATGAAGCTGGATTCGCCGAAGCCCCGCAGCTCTACGTCAATCCCAACGATTGCATCGATTGCGGCGCCTGCGTACCGGTCTGCCCCACCAACTCCATTTACACGCTCGATGAACTTCCCGCCGAGCATTCCAAGTTCGCCGAGCTAAACGCAGCGCATTACAATTAACCCGAAGGGCAGGCCCCGCGGCCTGTCCTTTCGCCCTCCCGCCGTTTGCCAGGCCCAGCGCCCGATTGCCACGCCCCACCTCCGTTTTCCACACCCCGGAAACGCTGCCCGAGCCGCAATCCTAATCGTCTTGAAACCCAATGTTAACCGAAGCCGGCGGAGACTCTGCCGATAATAGGTGAGATGAGCCTGTCTTCCCGGTGGCGGGAGACCGTTCTCGCGGTGGCTGTCGCCGGCCTGCTGGGAGCGGCGCTGAACCTGTGGCGGATCAGCATCCTCCCGGACGTGGGCCTATTCTTTGGAGGCGTGGTCTACCTCGTAATTGCGTTGCGCTACGGTCCGATTCCGGGCTGCATCGCGGCATCGCTTGCCGCACTCCCCCTTTTTCCGCAATTTGGGATTCTCGGCCTATTGATCCCCGCCGCGGAGGCATTCACCGTGGGCGTGCTGGTCCGCAAGGGAGTCCAGGCGCCGCTTGCCGATCTGCTCTTCTGGATCGCCGGGGGTACGCCGGTGACGTTCCTGGCGTACGTGGTGGTCTTGCGATATGCTTCGCCCACTTGCTGGGTCCTAATCGTCACCATCGCTCTCAATGGGGTGTCGAACGCCATCGCCGCCCAGCTCTTAGCGGCATTGCCGGGAATTCGAAAGCTGGGCCGCGGCGCCGGCCGGGGGGCGCAAAGGCCGGCGCTCAGCGATCTTCTCTCGCAACGCTTCATCTCCATCGCCACCCTGCCGCTTTTGCTGGTGACCGTTTTGAGCGGCCGGCTTTATGTCGAGCGGCAGGATAACGACGCGCGCGACTACGCTCGCGAGGGGGCCCTGGGCATGCGGCAGGAGATCGATGCCGTCATGATCCGGCATCAATCCGGAGTTCAGGCGCTGGCTGGAATGCTGGCGGCCACCGAAGCCCGGCCGGGGCCGTTGCTGGACCGCTGGCTGGCACAAGTTCACGCCGTGTACCCCGGATTCACTACGCTGCTGGTAGCCAGCGCGTCGGGCACGGTGATGGGGACTTTTCAATCCGAATCTCCGGCTTCGCAGAGCATGGCGGGAAGCGGGCGCATTCGGGACCAGGAGTTCTTTCGCCATACCATCGCGAGCCGAAAGCCGGTGATTTCGGATGTGACGTGGGACCCGGTGCATGCCGGGCCGGTAATCTACGTGACCGCTCCAATCGGCGCGCCCGATGGAACGGTCGAGGGCGTGGTGGCGGGCGCCGTGTCCATTTCCAGTTTTCAGTTCGCGCATTGGCCGGAACGGTTCAAGCGTTTCTCGGTGGTGATCCTCGATGGTGCCGGCCAGGTGGTGTACGCGGCCGGCGACCGGAAGCCCACTCCGCTCGAGTCCCTGGAAGGTTCGCCGCTGCTGGCCGCCGCGCGCAATGCCCGGAAGAACGCCACTTTCCGCCTGGATGAGCCGGACGGCACGGGAGCCAACTCGGCCTACCTGGTCGGCACCGACTCCTCGTATCTGGCCGGCTGGCGCATCTTTCTCAAGCAGCCCTATTCCGAGGTTTACCTGCAAACCGAGCTGCACTATCTGTTGGCATCGCTGTGCCTTCTGTTGGTCTTCGCACTCTGCCTGCCGCTGGCTCGCCTGCTGAGTCTGACGTTCACCAGGCCTCTGGATATTCTGCTGGCGCGAGCGCGCGGATTCCTGCCCGGCGCCAGTACGCCGGACCTGCGGCTGCCGGACAGTGCCCCGCGGGAGTTGGCCGACCTGCTGCAGGATTTCGGTCAGATCGCGGACCGGCTGTCCGAGTCATACAGCGAATTGCAGTCGGCCCTGGGCGAGCGCGAGCGGTTGAACGACCGGCTGCAAAGCGTGATGGAGGGAATGGACCGCACCATCGAGCAGCGCACCGCCGAATTGGCCGCCGCCAAAACGCGGGCCGAAGAGGCCAATCGGGCCAAGAGCGAGTTCCTCGCCAACATGAGCCACGAAATCCGCACGCCCATCAATGGCATCCTGGGCATGCTGCACGCTCTGGAAGCGACCGACCTGACGGAGCCCCAGCGTGGCGATCTCAACATCGCCAAGACATCGGCCGAGGCGCTGCTTTCGGTGATCAAGCAGATCCTCGACTTTTCCAGGATCGAATCCGGGCGTCTGCAACTGGAAGAGACCGGGTTCTCGCTGGGCGATTGCGTGGACGATGTGGTCCATATTCTGGCTTTCTCCGCCAAGGAGAAGGGGCTCGACTTGAGCCGTAGTTTGGAGGGCCCGCCGACCGGGTGCGTGATCGGCGATCCGGCGCGGCTCCGCCAGGTGCTTCTCAACCTGGCCAACAATGCCATCAAGTTCACCGCCAAGGGCAGTGTTCGCATTACGGTAAGAACGGCCCAGAGCGGCGCCGGAAACGTGTCCGCCGAGTTCTCGGTGACCGACACCGGAATCGGCATTCCCGCCGAGCAGCAGGCCATCATCTTCGAATCGTTCCGCCAAGCCGATGGTTCCGTCAATCGCAAGTACGGCGGCACCGGGTTGGGCCTGGCGATCAGCTCCCGGCTGGTCGCGCTGATGGGCGGCCGCCTGAGCGTTACCAGCGAACCCGGAAAAGGCAGCAGTTTCTCGTTCACCCTCGGATATCGCATCGATCCGGCCCAGCCCGCCGGCGCCGTTGCCCAGGAACGGGAGACCATCGACGAGTACCCGGGGCTGGAAGTCCTGGTGGCCGAGGACAACCGCGTCAACCAACTGGTAGCGGTGCGTCTTCTCGAGCGTCTGGGACATCGCGCGACGCTCGCCAATAATGGCCGGGAAGCGCTGGAAATCCTCGCCGGGCGGCGTTTCGACCTGGTTCTGATGGATATGCAGATGCCGGAGGTGGACGGGTTGGAAGCTACGCGCATCATCCGAAAGATGGAACCGGACGGCAAGCCTCGCCTCCCGATCGTCGCCATGACCGCCAATGCGATTTCCGGAGACCGCGACCGCTGTATCGAAGCCGGCATGGACGGATACGTCTCCAAGCCGGTGAATCCGCGGACCCTCCAAGCCGAGATGCAATCCGTCTTGAAACGTCTGGCAGTGCGGCGCAAACCGGCGATGGCGGCGCCGGCCACGTCATCGTACTGCAACACACAAGCGCCACAATGAAGTTATCGACGCCAAGCGAGCCTGAGGGGGCGGCCCTTTGCGCCATGAGAGATCTTAAAACGGAGAACATGCCATGCGATATCTCGGCTCGGCCCCTTGGCTGATCCTCATGTTGACGCTCCACCCCGCTGCCGGACAGACCATCGGCGGAGCCGGTGCTACCTTCCCGTATCCGCTCTACGCCCAGTGGTTCGACGCTTATCAAAAGGCGCACCACGGCGTGGAGATCAACTATAGTCCGGTCGGCTCGACCAATGGAATTCGCCTGCTGCTCGACGGCAAGGTGGACTTCGGAGCATCCGATGGCCCCATGACCGACGAACAACTTGCCGAAGCGGAAACCAAATTGAAGTCCACCGTACTGCATTTTCCGACGGTTCTCGGGGCGGCCGTTCCCGCCTACAACCTCCCAGGCCTGGCCGAGGAACTCAATTTCACTCCGGAGACTTTGAGCGGCATTTTCCTGGGCGCCATCCGCAAATGGGACGACCCTTCGATTGCGCGCAGCAACCCCGGCGTGAAACTGCCCTCGAATCCCATCACCGTGGTTCACCGCGCCGAGGGCAGCGGAACCAGTTATTGCTGGACGGATTATCTTTGCAAGGTCAGTCCCGAGTGGCGCACCCGCGTGGGCAAAGGCGCCAGCGTCGCCTGGCCTGTAGGGACGGCCGCCAACAAGAACGAGGGTGTGGCGGGTCTGGTCAAGCAGACGGCCTATACGATCGGATACGTCGAATTGGCTTACGCGCTGCAGAATCACATTCGGTTCGGACGCGTGAGAAACTCCACGGGCGCATTCATTCGAGCCGATTCGGCCAGTGTCGCCGCGGCGGCCAGCAGCGTCGCCACCACCATGCCCAACCATTTTCGGGTTTCGATTACCGACGCGCCCGGGCCGAAGGCCTATCCCATTTCCACCTTCACCTGGCTCCTCATTCCGGCCAGCGGATCCAAACCCGCCGAGCGCCGGGTGTTGATTTCCTTTCTGCACTGGGCCCTCACCGATGGCCAGCGGATGGTGGAGAGCCTGGACTACACCCCGTTGCCGACGGACGTCGCCGCGCGGGAGCTTAAGGTCCTGGCGACCGTACATTAACAATCGGTCTTATGTGGGGCAGGTTGGCAACCTGCGGCCGATTGTCAATCGGCCTGCCGACCAGTATGCCCAAGCCGGCTAGGCGGGTTGACAACCCGCCGCAGGCTGACAGCCTGCCCCACGAATTCCGCAGCATTTCCAACGCTGGGAAAAGTAAGTGGCATTGGGATGGTATCCTGCGGCCGATTGTTAATCGGCCTGGTCGGCAACGTGCCCAAGCCGCCCAGGCGGGTTACCAACCCGCCGCAGGTTGCCAACCTGCCCCACATAAGACGGCATAGATACAGGTGTCTGCTTGCAGGGAAACTCAGCGGCATCTGGCACTCGTACGCCACCTCGCTTCGGCGGGTTCTTCCGCTACACCTGCATGATCTTCATCGCCTGCGCCAGGCTCGCCAATGGATCGCGCCCCGCGGCCGGTGTGTACTCGTGCGCAACATATCCGGCGAAATTCAGATCCGCGATGGCCTGCGCCACAAACCGGTAATTTAGCTCCTGCGTTTCGTCGATCTCGTGCCGCCCCGGGTTGCCTCCCGTATGGAAGTGCCCGATCCACTGAATAGAGTCGCGGATATTGCGCACAATGTCGCCGTCCATGATCTGCGCATGATAGATGTCGAACAGGATCTTCACGCGCGGCGAATTCACCCGCTTCATCACGTCCACGCCCCAGGCGATGTGATCGAACATGTAGTCCTTGTGATTCACCTTGCTGTTCAGGTACTCCATGCAGATCGTCACGCCCTTGTCTTCGGCATGGGCCTTCACGCGGTTCAGGAACTCCACCGAGTGGTCCGCGCCCTCCGCGTCCGCCATTCCGTTGCGGTTCCCCGAAAACGCGATGATATTGGGCACCCCGTTGGCGGCCGCTTCGTCGATGGCCGCGTGCATCGGCTTCTCCAGCGCCGCGTGGTTTTCGGTGCGGTTCAGCGCATTCGGAATCGTGCCGCCCGGCCCCGCTGGGTACATGGTCGGAATCAGCCCGTACTTCTTGAGCACGGGCCAATCCTTCGGCCCGATCAGGTCGAACCCGTGGCAGCCCGCTTTGGCCGCCTCGCGGCACGCGTCCTCCAGACTCACGCCGCGTCCGAACACTCCCTGGGTCACGCACTGTTTGAGCCGTCCCTTGCGCTCGGGCGCGCTGGTTTGCGCCAATGCCGCCGAGGCGGCCAGCGCGGGTAGAAAATCTCTGCGGCGCATCGCTCCTCCTTCAGACCTCTCCGAACTCGGCCTTCCATTCCGCGGCGCCCTGCCGGTACATGGCCGTCCGCCCCAGAATCGCGAACAGGGTGCTGATGGCCGACCGCTGCGCCACGTTCTCCACCTTGCCGCTCTCGATCCGCCCCAGGAACGCCTCCAGTCCATCGGCCGTGATGTCGCGCGGCGATGTCATCGTTTCCACGTCCTTCGCCGCGCGGTGGTGTACCATGCGCGCCCGCGACGTCTCGATCACGCCCTTGGTTCCCGTGAACTCCTCGCCGACGCGGCTGAATCCGCCGGTGGAGATCTGGTTGGCCTCGTAGTTCACGTGGATCCCCGCCGGGAATTCGAAGCTCAGGCTGAGGTGATCTGAGATATCCATGGCGGTGCGCACCTTGCGGCCGCTCATGCCCACGGCGCGAATCGGCCGCGCGTTCAGGAACCAGTGGAGCACGTCAAAATTGTGGCAATCCTGCTCCACGATAATGTCGCCCGAGTAGTCGCCGTAACAGAACCAGTTGCGCAACTTCTCGATCTTCGGGTCGGCATACGGCACGCGCTTGAACGGGTCTCCGCCAATCCAGAATCCCCGCGCGTTCACCACGTCTCCGATCTGTCCCTCGGCAATGCGCTTGAAGGCCTCCAGATAGACCGGGCCGTAACGCTGCTGAAAGCCCACTGCCAGGTCCTTCGACGGGTTCGCCTTGCGCCCCGCCGCCATCGCGCGCTTCACGCCCTCGAGATCCACGCCCATGGGCTTCTCGCAGTAGACGTGCTTGCGCGCCTGCACGGCCGCTTCCAACATGCGCGGATGCTCGAACGGCGGAGTGGCGATCACCACCGCGTCTACGTCAGATGCCAGCAGCTTCTCGAAGTCGCGATAGACCGCCGGATCGTCGGTTTTGATCTTCGCCTTGGCCGACTCGATGCGGTCGTCGAACAGATCGCACAGCGCCGTCACGCGCGCCCGTGGATCGGCATTGAGGATGGCGGCGTCATACGAGCCGCGGCCTCCCGATCCGATCAATCCGATGGCGATTTTCGAATTCGCCTGCGACCCCCGCACCGTCTGCGGTGCAACGATGGAAAACGCCGTGGCCGCCGCCGCGCCGCCTTTGAATAAGTCCCTTCGCGAAATTGGATTCAAGGTTGGGGGACCTCCAGACCGCATTATACCGGCCAGCGCGATTGCCGGGTGCGGGCTCGAGTGCCCGGCAAGCTGCCCCATGTGGGGCAGCTTGGCAACCTGCGGCCGAGTGGTACTCGGCCTGCCGACCAGTGTGCAAATGCCGGACAGGCCCATTGCGGGACGCCCGGCAGGATGGTGTGCAGAGGCCGGGCGTCGCGAAGAGTCGCGACGCGGCACGCATGAGTGCGTACGCCACCTCACCACTGCAGCATCTGCCTCACATTGTGCGCCTGGCGTTTGCTGACGATCAGCTCCTGGCCGTTGCTCAGCGTCAGCATCCACCGTTGGCTGCTCAGCGGCGTCATTTTGCGGACGTGATTCACGTTCACCAGGGCATTGCGGTGGACGCGTTGAAAGTTGGATCCCGCCAGGCGCGCATCGATCGAGCGTAGCGTCTGCGTGGCCATGTACCGCTGCCTGGCGGCGACGATCCACACAATCTCGCGCTCGGCCTGAAACGCCAGGACATCGTTCAGATCCAGCAGATGATACTCCGCGCCCGACTTGCCCACCACCTTGCGTCCCTGTCCGCCGGCCGCGGGAATTTCGCCCAGCCGGACGATCGATTCCGCCACGTCGCCGCGGTTCCGGCGAAGCAGGCGGGCGCGGTTCAGGCTCTTCTCCAGACGTTCGCGGCCCACGGGCTTGAGCAGGTAATCGAGCGCCCCGGCCTCGAATGCGCGGATGGCGTGCTGGTCGTAGGCGGTCACGATGACGATCACCGGCAGCGCTCCCGGCGGCAGGTGATGGATCACGTCGAAGCCGCTCAGGCCGGGCATTTGCAGATCGAGCAGCACCAGGTCCGGTTGCAGCCG
>Ga0181529_10001115_pt1 | contig 36363 bp, 36 predicted proteins | sample PEATcosm2014_Bin_36_FD_119763 | JGI IMG/M metagenome (GOLD analysis project Ga0181529, IMG submission 119763) | Peatland microbial communities from MTU Mesocosm Facility, Houghton, MI, USA - PEATcosm2014_Bin10_30_metaG | ecosystem: Environmental > Terrestrial > Soil > Wetlands > Peat | place... | reverse complement strand
CCTGAGCTGCAACCGAAAACAGCAAACTCGCCCCGGCGCGCCGCAAAAACCAACCACCGGCCGGAAAACTTTAACCAGAACACCTCGCTAAGCCGAAACTGCGGGCGTTCTCACGCAGACACTGAAGGCCCCTGCTCCCTCCGTTAGGTACTAGCCTCCCTCCGTTAGGCACTAGCCTCCCTCCGTTAGGTACTAGCCTGCCTCCGTTAGGCACTAGCCTCCCTCCGTTTGAAAGTAGCGCGACCGGAGAGCATTCCCGCCTCTTGGGATCGGTGATTGAGGTTCGTGGTCTCCCACCCTTGCGACAAAGACAAAAGCGTCGCAAGGATGGGGCACCCAGAGTTTGTGGCTGGGACAGAGTGGGACGGCCGGGCGGGTCGAGGGTTGTGGTTTCCCACCCTGGGCGCAAAAACAAAGACGCGCCGAGGGTGGGGCACCCGGAGTTTGTGGCTGGCCAGTTGACCTGCCGAGGGAATCAGGCGAGGGGTGCGGAGCGCTCCGTCCGGTAACGCAGCACGATCGTAATTCCGAGCGATAAAATCACGCACAGCATTGCGAAAAGGAAGGCGCTGGCGTAGCCGAAGATTCCGATCATCGTTCCGGCGATGGGCCCGGTGAGGAAGAAGGAAACGTCCGAGCAGACGCTGAAGATGGCCAGGGCCGTGCCGCGATTCTGTATCGGGACGCGTTTCACCGCTTCCACGCCCAGGGCGGGATAGACCAGCGAAAAGCCGCAACCGACCAGCAGGGCGCCGGCTAATGCCATCCATGGCGCGGAAGCGAGCCACAGCAGGCCCGGGCCAAACACTTCAACCGCCAGCGACGCAATGGCCACCTGGAATCCGCTCCGCTGGTCGATGAGCTGGGCGCAGAACAGCCGCACCAGGATGAAGGCTACGCCGAAGGCGGTCAGGCACAGCGCTGCTCCGTTCCAGTGGCGGCTGGCATAGAAAAGCGTGATGAACATTGTCAGCACGCTAAAGCCCATGCCGCCCATCGCCAAAGCCAAGCCGTGCGGGGCCACGCGGCCCAGCACACTGCGGAAAGAAAGATGCGCGCCTGGAAGGACAGGGATCGGACTCTTGCAACTGGCCACGATGAGGCTGACGGCGCAGAGGAAAATGGTCACCAGCCCCAGGGAAGCCAGCCCCCAGTGCTGCTCCATGACCACGCCCAGCGGAGCGCCCAGGGCCATGGCCCCATAGCAGGCGATGCCGTTGAAGGAGATCACCTTGGCCATGTACTTTTGCCCGGCGCTGGAGACGCCCCAGAGGATGGAGCCTGTGGAACCCAGGCTCTGGCCTACGCCCAGCAGCAGGCGGCTCACCAGCAGGAAGGAAAAGCAGAGCCAGTGAATTGGAGACAGGGATGAGGCGATCACCAGAAACACTCCGCTGACGGCACAGGCTCCTATGCCCCACATCACGGAGATCTTGGCACCCACAAGGTCGCAGATGCGCCCGGCCCATGGGCGGCTGAAAAGAGTGGCGAAGGACTGGATGCTGATCACAAGGCCGGCCAGTGCCGCGTTGTACCCCATGCGCAGATGCACAAAAGGGGGCAGAACGGCCAGCGGCAGGCTGATCGCGATATAGCAGATGAAGGTGAAGTAAACGAAGCCGACAATCTGCCACGTTCCGCCCTGGCTGGTTGCAAGTGCGGGGGTGCTGGCGATTGGGGACGAAGGCATATTTTCAGAGAGAGCCAAGTGATAGTCTATCGCGCTTGACGAGCGCGTAAGTGCGACAAATGCAGCAGTTCTCCAATTGCTATATCCCGAAAGGCTGGTCGCGAGGGTTCTTATCGGCCTGTTGCGCATGGGCCAAGTGCGAACCGGGAACCGACCGGTGATTCCTTTCGCTCGATTACCCTTCGCGGCGCTCCGGGTTGCCAGGATGACAACTCTTTGGTGATGCAATCGTTTTGTGCCGGATCGATAAGATGTTCAAGCGCCAGTTGAGGAGGCTCGCTTGCAGGCCTCCTCAAGGGCTGATTGCATCAAGCTCTCGACGCCGATACCGTCTCACGCCTTCAGAGCAGTTGCCACGGAGGTTGCGAGCGGCGTTGTGGGGCGTCCGATAAGCTGCGATAGCCGATGCCCATCATCGAAGAGAGCGCCCTGCGCTGCTCCGGCATCGAAGCTGGCATAGGCTTGCGCAACCGGGGCAGCGAGGCCGAAACCTGCAAGCGCCGCGGCGTACTCCGACTCGGAGAGATTCTTGTACGGAATGGTCTTGCCGGTTTGGCGAGAAATCTCCGCGGCCAGATCGTTGAGCGTGTAAGCCTGATCGCCAGCCAACTCGTAGGTCTTTCCTTGGTGGCCGTCGCTGGTCAGTACGGCAACAGCGGCCTCCGCATAGTCAGCGCGCGCCGCCGAGGAGATCTTCGCGTCTTTGGCGCAGCCGATAAACGCGCCGCCGGCAATCGCTCCAGGAATGGAAGCCGTGTAGTTCTCGGTATACCAGCCATTGCGCAAGATGGTAAACGGCACGCCTGAAGCCTTCAGATCGGCCTCGGTGACGAGATGTTCGCCGGCCAGCGACTTGATCGCCGAGGTCTCCGCATGGAGCAGGCTTGTGTAAACGATCCACTGCACGCCGGCTTTCCTGGCCGCTTCGATTACGTTGCGATGCTGCACCGCGCGCTGACCGATTTCGTTTGAAGAGACAAGCAGAAGAGTCTCAACACCGGCTAGCGCGCGCTCCACGGTGTCAGGCTGGCTGTAATCGGCTTGGCGCACTTGAACGCCAAGATCGGCGGCCTTGCCGGGCGTGCGGGCCAGCGCGATGATCTCTGCTGCTTGCGTGCGGGCTTTGAGCTTGTTGACGATGAGCCGGCCCAACTTGCCGGTGGCTCCGGTGATGGCAATAGTCATTGGTGTGCTTCCCTCCATTTGTTGATTCATACGTGCTTTTGATGAATCGTAATTGTGAAAGTTACAAAATAAACGAAAAAAAGTTAATCCCGCTCTCGGCGTTGGACCGCGCGCAGAAGCGACAGGATGGTGGTATGGGAGAGCTCGTCCTCCATAATCCGCTCAGCCTGGTCATAGACCGGCCCGAGGACTTGCTGGATGTTTTTGCCGACGGGACACTTGGGGTTCGGGGGCTGATTGTGCATCGAGAACGGCGATCCCTCGTTCACGGCCCGCCGAATGTCTCTCAGCGTCAACTTGTCAGGATCCTTTGCCAGCTCCCATCCGCCGCCATTTCCAGGCTGCGATGAAACGATTCCGACTTTGCGAAGAGTTCCGAGCAATCGCCGCACGACGACCGGGTTCGTGTTCACGCTGCCAGCAATGTGTTCCGACGTAAGCGCCTGGCCGGGAGTCGAAGCGAGAAGCGTGAGAATATGCAATGCGACCGTGAATCGGGTGCTGACGTTCATCTGTAACTAGTATAGATACGGATGATGTCGAGGTCAAGTGAGGCGAAAAAACGACTGCTGTCAACGGCGGTCTGGACCCGTACCCTTCAAGACTTTTTCGCAAGGGGGAACCACAGGCTTTGCCGGTATGGCAGCAGCAGTTTGACATTTATCGGAGTTGGTCCCGGTGTGTTTTTCATTCTTGTCGCAAAAACAATGGAAGGACGCGGAAGATGAGCGCCGTCCCTACGGGACTCCGTAGAAATGGTTGGTTTCGCCCACCCCACGCTGAAGCGCGGGGCTGGCAAACACTGCGCCTACGGCGCGGTCGATGGCCTGCCGAGAGTCAAGATGAAGATCACGATCAACGAGCTTAGGTCTCTGACAGGGTAATTTTGTTCGATTGGGAAGAGAAGCGCGGGTTGGGAAACCCGCGCTACAGCCGGCCAGGAGGCCGGCGCTACATTTCGGATGGGTACATCTTCATGCTGTCAGAGACCTAGGCGCAAAAACAAAGACAAAGACGCGGCGAGGTTGGGAAACCCAGGAGGATGCCGGGACGGAGGCGTTCTGCTGGTTTTAACCCTTAGCATTTACACTGGTAAACGGAGAACACTGTGTCTTTCGATAAATTTCTTACGAAGATTTTTGGTACGGCGAACGAGCGTTTGATCAAGCGGTTAATGCCGATGGTGGCCGTGATCAACGCATTGGAAGCGGATATTAAGCGGCTTACCGACGAGGAGCTGCGGGCCAAGACGGTGGAGTTCCGGGCGCGGATTGCGGAGCGTCTGGAAGGGATCAAGGACGCCGACGAGCGGAAGAAGACCGAGCGGGAGGCGCTGGACGAGATTCTGCCCGAGGCCTTTGCGGTGGTGCGCGAGGCGGGCTGGCGCGCGGTCGAGATGCGGCACTTCGACGTGCAGTTGATCGGCGGCATGGTTCTGCACCAGGGCAAGATCAGCGAAATGAAGACCGGCGAAGGCAAGACGCTGGTGGCGACGCTGGCCTGCTATTTGAACGCGCTGGCGGGGCACGGCGTGCATGTGGTTACGGTGAACGACTACCTGGCCAAGCGCGACGCCGAGTGGATGGGCAAAATCTACGAGTTTCTGGGGTTGACGGTGGGCGTGATTGTCCACGACCTGGACGACAACGAGCGGAGAGCCGCTTACGCCGCCGACATTACCTACGGAACCAATAATGAATTCGGCTTCGACTACCTGCGCGACAACATGAAATTCGAGATCAAGGATTGCGTGCAGAGGGGGCACTACTACGCCATCGTCGACGAAGTGGACTCGATTCTGATTGACGAGGCGCGGACGCCGCTGATTATCTCAGGGCCGACCGACCAGACGACCGACAAGTATGCGCGGGCGCGGAAGATTGTTCCGGCACTGGTGAAGGGCGAGGAGGTCGAAGAGGGCGAAACCAAGTACCTGACCGGCGATTACATTGTGGACGAAAAGCAGCACACCATCGGCGTCACTGACGACGGCTGGGTAACGATTGAGAAAGAGCTGGGGATCGGCAACATTGCCGACGCGGAAAACTGGGAGATGAAGCACTACGTAGAGACGGCGATCAAGGCGCACGCGCTCTACAAGCGGGACGTGGACTATGTGGTGAAGGACGGCGAAGTGATCATCGTGGACACCTTCACCGGACGCCTGATGCCGGGACGGCGGTGGTCGGATGGGCTGCACCAGTCCATCGAGGCCAAGGAGGGCGTGAATATCCGCAAGGAAGACCAGACGCTGGCCACGATCACCTTCCAGAACTACTTCAGGCTCTACCAGAAGCTGAGCGGCATGACCGGCACGGCAGAGACGGAAGCGGCGGAGTTCGAGAAGATTTACAAGCTGGAAATTGTTGTGATTCCCACGAACAAGCCGATGCTGCGGCTGGAAAATCCGGACGTGGTCTACCGGACGGAGAAGGAAAAGTACAAGGCTGCGGCGGACGATATTGCCCTGCTGCACGAGAAGAAGCAGCCAGTGCTGGTGGGCACGACGTCGATTGAGAAGAGTGAGCGGCTTTCAGGGATTCTGGCGCGCAAGGGCGTGCGGCACGTGGTGTTGAACGCCAAGTTCCATGAGCGCGAGGCGGAGATTGTGGCGCAGGCCGGGCGGCTGGGGATGGTGACCATCTCAACCAACATGGCCGGCCGCGGTACGGATATTCTGCTGGGCGGCAATCCGGAGTTCATGGCCCGGCAAGAGCTGGTGAAGAAGAACAAGGCGCGGGCCATCAGCGCCAACGAGGGAGCGATCAATCCGATGGCCCCGGCGGGCTTTCTGCGCTTTTATTACAACGGGCAGGAGTTCGAGGTGGGCGAGCCGGAGTGGGAAGCGGCGTTTGAAGGCCACGCCGCGGCGGCGCGGCTGGATCACGAGCAGGTGATCGCGGCGGGGGGCCTGTTCATTCTGGGAACGGAGCGGCACGAGTCGCGGCGCATCGACAATCAGCTCAGAGGACGCGCGGGCCGGCAAGGCGATCCGGGCGAATCGCGGTTTTATCTCTCGCTGGAAGACGATCTGATGCGCATCTTCGCCAAGCAGTGGGTGAGCACGCTGCTGGAGAAGCTGGGCATGGAAGAAGGCGTGCCCATCGAGTCGAAGATGATCTCCAAGCGGATCGAGGGAGCGCAAAAAGCGGTGGAAGCGCAGAACTTCGAGTCGCGCAAACACCTGCTGGAATACGACGACGTGATGAACAAGCAGCGCGAGGCGGTTTACGGGCTGCGGCGGCAACTGCTGGAGGGCGTGGACCAGCGGGATCTGATCCTGGAGGATTATGTCGGCGGGATTCTGAGCAGTTTGCTGGACGAGTTTGCCGGCGAGAAGGTGCATCCGGACCAATGGGACCTGAAGGGGTTGAAAGAGAAACTCATCGATCACTTCGGGCTGAATACCGAAGCGGCGGGGATCAAGCCGCTGGAACTCGCTCGGCATGAGCTGGGCGATGCGATCTTCGACAAGTTGAAGGAGCAGTACGCGGCCAAGGAGAAGATTCTCAGCTCCGCGACCATGCGCTATCACGAGCGGATGGTAATGTTGAGCGTGATCGACGGGCTGTGGAAGGACCACCTGCTGTCAATGGACCACCTGAAGGAAGGGATCGGGCTGCGCGGCTATGCGCAGCGGGACCCGCTGGTGGAATACAAGCGGGAGTCCTACGAGATGTTCGAAGCGATGATGCTGAAGTTCCAGGAGGACACGGTCCGCTTCCTCTTCCGGATGCAGATCCTGGGTCCGGACGGTCAGCCCGTGGACGCGACGCCCGCAGTGCGGAGGGAAGTTCCGAAAGCGCCGCCGGTGGCCAGCGCGGCGCATCCTTTGACGCCGGACGCGGAGCCGCGCGAGATCTCGATTTCCACGCGCCAGCCCTCGACGACCATCGACGCGCTGGAGAAGGAGTTCCACCGCAAGAAACAGCGCGACCTGGAAGCGGCCACCATGGCGGGCTCAGGAGATGCGAGCCAGCCCACGCAGCGCCGGACAGGCGAAAAGGTGGGGCGCAATGACCCTTGCCCTTGCGGGAGCGGGAAGAAATACAAGAAGTGCCACGGGGCAGGGAAGTAATCTACCGGCGAGATTATGTGCTTTGTGTTCGTGCTTTCCCAGGTCTCAGAATCGAGACCTGGGGCGCCCGGCGGCTTACCATAAAATTATTTCAACTGATTAGTGATTCGCTCACGCAACCGCCAGACTCCGCCGTCCGACGGCATCGGCGACGGGAGTCAACTTGATTTCGATGTCGTAGCCGAGGCGGTTCAGGCACTCCATCAGCTTGCGTTCCGAGAGATTGGAAAAATCGCCGCGCATCAGGCCGGAGACCTTGGCTTGCGAAATCCCCATGCGGCGGCCGGCCTCCTGTTGCGTCAAGCCAAGACGCCGGAGTGCGCGCGTGATTTCAATAACCAGGCCGGACTTGATTTTGAGCTGCTCGGCATCCGGCAGGCCAAGATCCGCAAAAACATTTCCGGAACTGAGTTCTACTTCGATACCGTCATGAACGCGCTTTGCCATCTTGTATCTCCTTTGCCATTGCCTCGGCTACCTTGAGCCGGGCGTGAACGATCTCCATATCTTTCCTGGGCGTTGATATTCCGCTTTTGCTCTTCTTCTGGAAGCAATGCAATACGAAGACGGCTTCTTTGAACTGGATGGTATAGACGGCTCGATACGTTCCAGCCGCATCGTCTTCGACCACCTCCAGCACTCCCGCGCTTCCGAATCCCTTCAACACCTTGCAGGCGTCGTGCTGCTCGCCGTTCTGGGCAAAGTGCAGGGCGTGACCGAAGAACTTCCGGACGCCAACCGGCAGCGCCATCAAGTCCTTTTTGCTGCTTCCGATCCAGATCAGCGGCTTTTCGGAGGTAAGCACAGATTGATTATACCAGAACAGGTATTAAACGAAAGCCTATAAACGTAGTTCCATAGAGGCAATTGAAACAAATTGGGCGAACGGCAGAAAGTACAAGAAGTGCCACGGGGCGGGGAAGTAAGGGGCACCCAGCTTCGCGCAGGGGGCTGGGAAAGGCTATTTCATTCTTCGAAAGAGGAAGAAGCCTTTCGTTTTTTCCGGTTTGGCGGGCAGGCCGCAGGCGGTTCTGGCCATCCGGCGGATCATCCTTGAAATGGGCGAGTCCTTAAACGCGAGCGGAGTTGCCGTGTTCCGGGTGCGCCGGGCAGTGGCATAATCGTCGGGAATCTTCCAATCGGCGGGCTTGGTGAGGGCCTTGGCGATTTGCAGGTCATCGAAGAGCAGGGCATGAGGCGTATAGCGGTTGAGTACGATCTGGAGCCTGCGGCCGCGCGTGGCGAGGAATTGGCTAATCAGGCGGTTCGAGTTGCGCAGTTCGGAGACGCCGACCTGCGTGACCAGGTAGATGCTGGCGGATTCATCGAAGAGAGCCGTACTTCTCAAGTCGATTCTCGACCCGATATCGACGACCACATAATCAAAACACTGCCGTGCGACAGCCAGCAGCTTATCGACGGCCTCCTTTGAGGCATGGCTAAGGGAGAATTCTCCCGGAGCCGGGAGCACGGATAATCCCGAGCTGTGCTTTGCCACCAGCGAGCGGAGAAAATTGGCGTCCAGCCGGCTGGGATTCTGAAGCGCGTTGACGGTGGAGTACTCGGTGGTCATTCCGAGGTTGATTGCCGCGTCTCCGAGGGGGAGGCCAAGGTCGATCAACAGGGTTCTCTGGCCAGACTCCTGAGCCAGCGCGACGGCGAAATTGGAGGCGATGGTGGTGACTCCGCAGCCGCCTTTGGCGCCGAGAAAGACGAATAGCTTTTTGAGTGTTCTTCTGCCGTGGGGAGTCGCTGTGCGGGGAGACGAAATGCGGGCCAGGGCGCCGGCCAAGTCGTCGTGGAGGATGGGCAGAGTGAGGAACTCGCGGGCGCCGGCGCGCATGAAGCGGATCGCCAGCCCCAGTTCGGTCTGCGCCGAATAGACCATCACGGTGGCGGAGGCATTGGCGCAGAGGCTTTCCACCACGTCGAAGGCGTACTCCGGGTCACTGTCCAGGCCGATGATAACCGCGTCGGAATGTTGATCCAGCATCCGGGGCAGATCGTCTAGGTCGGCAGGGAAGGAAGAATACTCCCGAACCGTCGTGCCCGGAAATCCAGCCAGAGCGTCAGCTACCTCCTTGCGGCGCTGAGCATCGGGATCGATGAGCGCGATGGTTAACGCGCTAGAGCCAAGAGCGTCGGCGATATGGGCAAGGACCGGCATGGCATCGGTTGCTCGCAGTTGCCTGCATCGGCAGGCTTGAACTGAGGCCGGCGAAACGCGGGAAACATTCTAAAGAAGAGACGTGACTCTCGCGAGGCGCGAGTCACGTCTTCGGAGAATGTTCGAGCACCGGCCAACGAAACACGCAGGATAAGGGCGGGCAATCATCGCCCCAACGACGAAGACCTGTCGTTGGGGACCCCGATACACCACCCCAACGACGAAGACCTGTCGTTGGGGACCCCAGTACACCACCCCAACGACGAAGACCTGTCGTTACCACCCCAGGAAGCAGAGATCGATTTCCGGGGACTCTGGGCTTTCCCGCCTCCATCTTACTCGGCCCGCGCTGCTGTGACTACTAAAGGGCGAAGTTGAGCGCCACTTCCACTGTGGAGGAGGCGGGGCCGGGTTCGAATCTCCATTTGCGCACGGCATCCTCGGCGGCGATCGAGAGCATGTTATTCCCGCTGAGCGGTTTTACGCCGGTTACGTTGCCTTCCGCGTCCACGGTGACCGCGAGCCGGACCATGCCGCCAATCCTCATGCGTTTGGCGATCTCGGGATAGGCGGGCGCGACTCGCGATTTGACGGCGCGCTCGTCTGCCGCCCTCGCCGGCATGACCAGTGTCACGACGAGAGCCAGCGCGGCTGCTTGCATCAGCCGCACTCCCGCACGCCGCAACCGGTTGGGACGAAATTCGAAGCGATTGTTGTTCATAGGGCACCTCAAAGATTTTTAACTGCTCGTTGAGGTTATCGGCGTTGGAGGGAGCCTTCGTTAATCCATTTTGAAGTTTTGATTACCGGGGAATGGCGTGTTGCGGCTGGACGGCTTGCATGCCGGGGATTCTGACGGGGCTATGGCTTTGGCCTAACGGTCCCATCTGCCGCGACCTCGGCGAATGTGAGGTTCTGGGCGGCGGAGTGGCACTGGTCGCGCCACAGGTCGAAGAGGCGGCCATAGCTGAGGGTGATGTAGTGGGCAGGATCGACGCCCAGGCGGGTGGCGGCGCGGTCAATCCAATCAGCGGAGCCTTCGAGTTCGGCATAGTCGCCGATGGGGGTTTCATCCACCACGCAATGGCCCTCGCCATCGGTCCACTCAGCGCGCCATTTCTCGTAGCGGAAGGCGGGGACCAAGCCGAGCGAGAGAAAGATTTCCTCCAGCGCGGCGCCGTCGGCCACCTCGGTCTCGGTTTCGATGCGGTGCTTGTGGCGATCTTCGCCGGGACCGACATCGGGCAGGCGCTTATGGGTGACGGTCCAGCATCCGGCATAGCCACGGATGCGCAGAATCTCAGTGCGGGCGCGCATCTGCCGATCAGGGAAGTCGTAGAGGATGTTGCTCTCGAAGGCGCGGGGAGTTTGCAGGGTGAATCCGGCGGCTTCGAGGCGCTGGATGAGGCCGGCCAGGTCGTCCACGCGGAATTTGATCTCGGTCTCGATGGGCATGGTCAGCAGTGAGTATACGGCAGGGGGCGGGTTGGGGACGAGAATTGCCGATTCCCTGATTTCAAATGCGAGAGCTGGGGCGCCCGGCGCCTTCGGCAAGAATCACTGTTTCAGCAGCACAAGTCCATCACCTTGAATCCCGGGTACATCAGCTTGCGGAGCGAGTGAGCAGCCGCGATGCCGGCTGACTCGGCTACTTTCTGTTCGTCAGTCTGGAGCGATCCCTTGAGCGGGATCTTGAACCTGTACCTGTCGACTTCCTTGTGATTGCTCCTCCGGAAAAGGTGAATCTCGATGTGCGCGGATCTGGCCTCAAGCTTGCCGGCCTTGTTGCGGCCTTCCTGGACGGTTACGAACTTGCCTTCCAGAAGAATGAAATGGGGAATCAAGCCATGGGGACGGTCCGTATCGACAACAGCGGCTCCCTCTTGGACCGTCTGATCGGCAACTTTGAGCCTCTGCAATTCGGCAAGGAAGCTGGCGTAGAAATACCTGGAGAAATTCTGCGAAAGCTGGACTCCGGCCGCAGTGGTGAAATGTTTGACTTCGATGGACCGGGCATGGGGTTTTGACACGGGCTTTATGTGCTGAGCGGTCAGACCCAACGGCCAAAGAACGATGCTTGCCAGAGCGATGTACAAAGGAAGCCGGCGCATGAAGATCTCCTTATTCGGGGCCTATTGTCGCAATCTGCCGGAGAGGATAAATTCCTTGGATCGATGGTAGTTCGCCGGATCAATTGCTGGTCATGGCGAACTGTCGCTCCCGGAGCCCATAAGGATCAGTTCCGCAGCATGAGCTGTAACAGTCGACTCTGATTTTCCAGCGACGATATGCCGGGTGCCGGGTTGGCGTCAAGGAAAAAGAGCGAGACGAATACGGCAGCGCTAGATCCACTCTGACGCCGAGCCTTGAGGCGCGGAGGCTGAAAGAGAGTTGAGCAGGGATGGAAGAGAGGAAGATTCAGGCTGCGGCGATCGGAGTATCGAGCCGGGCGAGTGGCGGCGGTTGCCCGCAAAGGACGACAATAAGAGGGTGAAGACACTGCGATTGATTGTGGACCCCGCCCATCTGGAAACCGCCGAAGCCCAGGCCGCTCTGGAGCAGGCGGCGGAGATTCTGCGGAACGGGGGGCTGGTGGCGCTGCCCACCGAGACGGTGTATGGGCTGGGGGCAAATGCGCTGGATGCGGCGGCGGTGGCGCGGATTTTCAAGGCCAAGCGGCGGCCGCGGTGGGATCCGGTGATTGTGCACGTGGCCGGGCCTGATGGTGGAGCGGCCATGCTCGACGGGCTGGTACGGGAGGTTCCCGAGACGGCGCGCAAGCTGATGAAGGCCTACTGGCCGGGACCGCTGACGCTGCTGCTGCCGCGCACGGCGGCGGTGCCCGACGCGGTGACGGCGGGACGGCCGCTGGTGGGGGTGCGGATGCCGGCGCATCCGGTGGCGTTGGAGGTGATCCGGCGGGCCGGGGTTCCGATGGCCGCGCCCAGCGCCAATACCTTTGGGCACACGAGCCCGACGACAGCCGCGCATGTGCTGGAAGACCTGGACGGGCGGATCAATGCGGTGGTGGATGCGGGGCCAACCGAGCACGGGGTCGAGTCCACGGTGCTGGACCCCTGCCAGAGCCCGATGGTGATCTACCGGCCGGGCGCGGTGACGATTGCCCAGATTCGAGAGACTGCCGGGGCGGTGGAAATCTTCCGCGCCAGCGGGGCGCTGAGCGCGAAGCCACGGAAGGCGATGCCTTCGCCGGGAGTGGGAGTGCGGCATTATGCGCCCAAGGCGCGGCTCGTGCTGGTGGGAGGCGATCTGATCGAACTGGGAGCGCGGTTGGAGGAGGCGTCGCTGGACCTGGTGGAGCTGACCGGCGAGCGGGTGGGAGTGATGCTGCCGGTCGAGGTTGCCGCTCCAACCGGAGCGACGGCGATTTACCCCTGGGGCCGGTGGGCGGCTCCGAAGGAGATGGCGCGAAGATTGTACGCGGGACTGCGGGAGCTGGACGCGGAGGGTTGCACGGTGATTCTGTGCCCGCTGCCACCGGCGGAGGGGATTGGCGCGGCCATCCGTGACCGGCTGTTCAAGGCAGGGAGCAAGGATTAGGGGTTAGGGGTTAGGGAACGACCGCCAGCGAGTCAGCAAGTCAGCGGGGTTCATGCGGATGCTTTCCCAGGCTTCCGCTGCGCTCCAGCCGGGGCTATTTTCGCGTCTTCCCTCCGGGAAGGAGGACTTCGCTTGTCCGGACCGGCGGCTGACCGAATCATCTACAGCAACAAATGTATTCATGCAATTGCCCTGGATGGCTGCCCCTTCATTGTCCGGCGTCGCCTAGCTTGTACATATATTTGATGGCGGATTTGTAGACCAGGGTCTTCTGGCGGCCGCGAAGCTTGAGGACGTTGCGGTCGTACCACTCGATGCAGCCTTCGATCAGCTCTCCGTCTTCCAGGACGAGGACCATGGGGGTCTGGGACTGGATCTGCTTTTGCAGGTAGAAGAGCTCGGCATGGCGCTGGGGAGGCTCGTGCTCCTGATTTGGACCGGAGCCGTGGGCTGGCAAGCGGAAGGGAGCGACGGCGGCTGGCCGATTGCGGGTGCCGCGCCGAGTGGGTTCATTGCTCATGGGCAAGATGTCCTCCTGGGGAAGGCGTTAGCTAAGTCCCTGGCCGCATGATTTCGTACATCAGGTTCAGGGTTTCACACCCTTTCGCCAGAAAAATGGCGAAAGGATGGGGCACCGAAGATTGTACATAAAGAAACTGTCAGAGGCCTAGTTGCGGCCGAGGCTGACGGCCATGGCGTCAAGGGAGAGCGAGCGGAGCAGGTTGCGGCGCATGCCCTGCTCGACCTGGGCGAGGGCGCGGGCGGCGGAATCGATCCAGTCTACGCTCAAGTCCTGGCCAAGGCGGGCGAGTTCGGCTTCGATGTCCAGATTGCGGATGAGCTGGGGCGCTCCGGCCACAATGAGCAGCAAATCTTCGATAAGGCTGCTGAGGGCGCGGAGCAGGTTGATAGTCTTCTCCTGGCCGTCGGCGCCGGCGCGGTAGCTCTCAGTGGCGTGGAAGAGCTGCGAGTAATCGGGGTCACGCAGGGCGGTGCGGAGGAGGATGAGAGCGTCCTGACGGCTGGCGAGATAGACGCCCAGGTCGATGGTGAGGGCGCGGCCGACGGCACCCTCGGCGAGGCGCGCGGCCAGGGCGCGGTCCTGAGCTTGGAGTTCGGGACGGCGCTGGGCGAGCAGGGCTTCCAGATCGGCAGCCGGAATCGCGCCCAGATGGTGAACTATTGAACGGGAGCGGATGGTGGGCAGCAGCTCGCGCGGATTCTCAGTGAGCAGGATGAGCGAGGTGTGCGTCGGCGGCTCTTCGAGGACTTTAAGCAGTGAGTTGGCCGCCTCTTTCATAAAAGCCGACGAGGTAAAGATGGTAAAGGTGCGTTTCGACTCGACCGGCGGACGGTAGTAGGCCACATGAATAGCCTGGCGGACCTGGCCGAGCTTGATGAGCAGTTGCGGCGGGTCGGGGGGGATGACGAGCAGGTCGGGGTGGGTCTGGATGAGGATGCGGGTCTCGCGCTTGTCAGTGTCGCGCAACTCCTCGCGGGCGGCGACGGCCTCAGCAACGCGCTCTTCCAGGTTGGCCGAGTCGTTGATGCGGGTGCAGTTGGCGCATACGCCGCAAAAGTCGGGCAAGCCGTCCGATTCGGTGGGATGGAGGCAGTTGACGGCCTTGGCCAGCATCAGCGCCAGCGTATATTTGCCCGCCCCGCGCGGTCCGGAGAGGATGAGCGACTGCGGAAAGCGATCCGCGCCGATGCTCTCGCGGAGCCGGGTCACCGTCGCCGAATTGCCGAGAAAGTTTGAAAAGCCCACGAGTTGAGTCTAGTGCATTTGCGGGCAAGCGGAAATTCGGGTTTCCCACCTCATTGGGACAGAAAGAAGCCGCAAGGACGGAGCGCGGTGAATTTTGGCGCATCCCAAGTCTCAAAATCGAGAGCAGGGACACCAGCCTGAAAATATTTGTCAATGACGCTTGACATAAGTTCGATTGATATGTAAAGTGAAGTTGACTTAATGTAAAGGAGGCAAGTCATGGTTTGTGCAACGAGCAATCCGGCCACGCGCCGCTATATGCGCCGCTTTCTTGTCACCATGGTGCTCTACGCCCTGTTCCTTATCCTGGCGGTTTGGGTATTTGTGCACTTCCGCCCAACGGGTCCAGTGGCCTGGCTGCTGGCCGTCCTTGCGGCGCTGCCCATTATTGGGCAAATTGTTGCCTTCGGTTTGTATCTGGGCGAAGAGAAGGATGAGTTCATGCGCAACCTGCAAATCCAGTCCATGCTCTGGGGCATTGGAGCGACCCTTTCCGTGACGGTGGTTTGGGGATTCCTGGAAAGCTTTGTGCATCTTCACCGCATGGACCTGATCCTGGTTTACCCGCTCTATTGCATCCTGACCGGCATCTCCTATGGGATGCTGCAACTGAGGTACAGATGAAGAACCGGCTGCGTGTGTTGCGCGCGGAACGCGAATGGTCGCAGGCCGATCTGGCCGAGCGGCTGGAGGTCTCGCGCCAATCGGTCAACGCCATTGAGACGGGCAAGTATGACCCCAGCCTTCCGCTGGCCTTCAAATTGGCGCGCCTGTTTGGGACGACGATTGAGGCGATCTTCAGCGACGAGAACCAGTGATCCGCATTGCGGATAAGTTGGGGAATGCCAGGTTTCAGAGAGGAAACCCGGCACGCGGCGGGCCGATGGTAAGCTGTTGACCGTAGGGCGAATGAGGCTGGAATTCAAGGGTAAGTTGCTTCGAGGGGGGATTTTGCGGAATACTTTGCGGGCTGCGCTCTTGATTGCCGTGCTGTGCTTTCCAGTGAAGTGTCTCTTCGGGGCCAGTTGCGGCGTGGTGAAACATCACCTGCCCAGCGAAGCCGACAAGGCCCTGATGGCGGCCGATTATGCGCGGGCCGCCGGTCTTTACCGGGCCGAACTGGCCAGCCATCCAGGTGACGCGGAACTGACTGCCGGGGTGGTTCATGCTTTGCTGTATCAGCAGAAGGTGCAAGAGGCAGCGGATCAAGTGAAAGCGTCGCTGGCCGTCACGCCCAACTCGGTGGCGTTGATTACATTGCGCGGCGAGGTCGAGCTTCGCCAGGGGATGCCGTGGATCGCCGCTCAAACCGCGGTTGAGGCCGAGAAGCTGGACCTGTGCAACCCGCGTACCCGCCTGCTGCTGGCAGATTTGGAGCGCATCAGTTCACTGTATGCTTCAAGTGGCAAACAGCTTGAGATTGCTCATCAGCTCGATCCCGAGGACCCGCAGATTCGCGCGGAGTGGATGCGCACCCTTCCGTTGAAGCAGAGGATCGCCGAGGCGGAGGCGTACCTGTCCGCTCCGAGAGGAGACGACGAGGAGCGCACACGTCACTGGCGGCAGTACCTGGAGAGGCTGAAGAAGATGGCGGCCGAGCCGCACAAAGCCTGCCATTTGGTCTCCCCGACGGCAAACACCGAGATTCCTTTTGCCATGCTGATGCGCGATGCGACGCACATCGCCGCCTTCGGGCTGGACGCGAAGCTGAACGGCCGCGGCGCCCGGTTAGAGATCGATACCGGCGCCAACGGGCTGACGGTGACGCGTTCTGTTGCCGAACATGCGGGCCTCAAGCCTTTTTCGCAAACGGAGATGAACGGCGTCGGCGATCAGGGCTACAAGCCCGGCTATTCCGCTTATGCCGATTCCATCCGCATCGGGAACCTCGAGTTTCAGGATTGCTCGGTTGAAGTGCTCGACAGCCGGAGCGGCCTGGATGTTGACGGCCTGATTGGAATGGACGTGTTTTCGCAGTTTCTGGTGACGTTGGATTATCCGATGCGCAAGCTGCTGCTTGGCCCCCTGCCGCCACGGCCGGGAGAAGCGGCCGCCGCAGCGCCCTCGCTGAAAACGAGCGATGCGGGCCGAGACGATTCCGATGAATCGGCTGAGCCCGCCAAGGCGGCACAGCAGGACAAGCTCGTTGCCAAGGGAACAGAGTCCGGCTTGAAGGCTCCTGCTGCCGAATCCAGCGCCACCGCACCATCGCAAAATGCTTCCATTCAAAAAGCTACCGCTCACGGGCCCTATGACCGCTATATCGCTCCGGAGATGAAGAGTTACACGCCCGTCTATCGCGTTGGCCATGAGCTGATCTTGCCCGCTGCGCTCAGCGGCGGAAATCTCAAGCTTTTCATCCTGGACACAGGAGCAATGGCCACAGTCATTTCGCCGCAGGCCGCCCGGGAGGTTACCAAGGTACGCTCCGAGGATCGAATCCACGTGAAAGGCATCGGCGGAAATGTGGAGAATGTTTATACCGCCGACGAAGTCACCTTCACTTTTGCGCATCTATCCCAGAAGGTGCAGGGGGTCGTCTCTTTTGACACTTCACGGACCTCAAAGAATCTGGGGATGGAGATCTCGGGATACCTTGGAGCGACCACGCTGGATCATTTGACCATCCACATCGATTATCGGGATGGATTGGTGAAGTTCGATTACGACTCCAAGCGTGGTTATCAATTCTGATCTGGCCAGTCTGGGGAGGCTGGCTACCCATGAACGGGACCGGCTTCGCGGGTTTTTCAAACGGCGTAGCGGGGCGGCGATATACTGGCTCAATGCTTACTCCGTCTGCGTCTTTTCGTCCGTTTCTATCAGCTCTGGCCGTGGCCGGGCTGGTTTGTGTTCTTGCTCAATCGCCCGCTGCCTACGCATGGGGCGCCGGCGGCCATCGGCTGGTGAACAAGGTGGCGGCGAGTACGCTGCCCGCCGATGTGCCGGCCTTCCTGCGCTCTCCGGAGGCAATTGCCGAGATCGAGTACCTGGGCCCGGAGCCGGACCGCTGGCGCTCGCCCGCCGAGCCGGAGTTGGTGGCTGCACAGGCTCCCGAGCACTTCATCGACATGGAATTGGCTGACGCGCTGGGCCCCCTGCCGCACCGCCGCTTCGACTTTGAAGCCAAGGTCTATGCCGCAGGGCAACGGCCGGAGAAGATTGGCCTCCAGCCCTGGGAGGCCACCGAAGTTTGGGAGCGGTTGAAGTCGTCGATGCGCGAGTACCGCAAGCTCTCCGCCGCCAAGCAGGATACACGTCCCGTTGAGCAGGCAATCCTCTTTTACGCCGGCTGGCTCGGCCACTACGTCGGCGACGGTTCACAGCCGCTGCATGTCACCATCCAGTTCAACGGCTGGACGGGACCGAACCCCAATGGCTATACGACCGATCACAAGATTCATTGGCAGTTCGAGGGGCCGTTTGTGGAAGCCAACCTGCGCGAGCCCGAGGTGCGGGCGAAGATGACGCCGGTCAAGACCATCGACGGCGACATTTTTGACGCTTATGTGGCCTACCTGCGCAACACGAAGACCTACGTGGAAAAGGTCTACCAACTGGAGAAGGCGGGCGGGTTTGTGGGCGCGGGAACGGCTGAGTCGCGGGAGTTTACCGCCGAGCGGCTGGGAGCCGGAGCGAGCATGTTGCGCGATATGATCTACACCGCCTGGCTGGACAGCGCGAAACCGGTGGTTGACCCTTACGCGGGGAAATAAGCCAGCATCAGAGCTATTTCCCTATTGTGTAGAGTGCGGCGTGGACCGGGAGGTCCACGCGACAGCCGGCCAGGAGGCCGGCGCTACCTGTTCTTTCAGCGACCGGCAACCTTGAGCCAAGCAGGAGATCCCCTCTATAGCAACAGGAGAAATGCTCTAATCGCCCAGTTCAGCCGCTGCGACAGCCGGAATCCGGCGCAGCACCTTGGTTAGTATCGCGGTCATCAACACCACAGCGGGGACGGAAATCACCAGCCAGGCCAACATCGCCTGGCTGGCGAGGCCGCCCATCTGCGAAAGAATGACCGACGGAGAGCTGTGCAGCAAGGCAGCGGCAGTGATGGCGTGACCGGAGCCGAAGCCGCAGAGTCGCCTGCCGAGGCGAACAAAGGGCACAATCAGCGCTAACTGTGCCGGCCACGCCGCGTAATTTGCCGCCTGAATGGCGGGCAGGTTGAGCCGCAGGGCGAGCGCCACGACAAAGCATAAAGGCGTGGGGATGCCCACCACGGGGATGCAGCCGATGGCGAATCCGAGGGCAAGCGTGAACGCCAGCCGCCGGGGCGAGATGCCCTGCCGCAGCCAGGTGGCCGCCTTCCGCTTCATCGATGCGATGGATTTCGTCATCATTACTTCTAGTCTATCGGGACGTGATCGCTTCTCAGTCAAGCGATGGTGAATGCAGGAGAACGGGCGGGAAAGCCAGGTCTCTGACAGCATAATTTTGTTCGATTGGGAAGAGAAGCGCGGGTTGGGAAACCGGCGCTACATTTCGGATGGGTACATCTTCATACTGTCAGAGCATATTTCATGTTTCTGCAATGCCAGAGTCGTGGTATTCCACCCTTGCCGCAAGAACAAAAACGCGGCAAGGATGGGGCACCCAGGACCTTACACGAGCTCTAGAAATGCGCTAGATTTTCTAGCCGGGGAAGCGCAACATACCGCGGCTTCTCATATCGGCCAGAATCTGCTCGACCTTCCAGTCGAGCGCGGCGGTTCCGTCCACGATGAGGTCGGCGTTGACGGCCGAGGGCCGGACGAAGGCCATGCTGGAAGGCCTGACGGTGGCCTCATACTGGCGGCGGACCAACTCGGGTGTGCGCCCGCGCTCCTCGATGTCGCGCTTGAGCCGCCGTTCGAAGCAGACCTCGTCGGGCGTGTCAACATAAACTCGCAACTGGTAAAAGGGCAGCAGCTCTGTGAAATGGAGGGCGAAGATGCCCTCAACCAGCAGAAATGCGCTGGGAAGGACGGTCTCAGTAAGGCCGGTTCCGGTCGGGCCGAGGATACGGGTATAGGTGGCAAAGTCGTAGAGGGGGCGCTCGATGGCTTCACCCCTGGCCAGCGCTGCCATGTGGGCCGCCAGCAGCGTGATCTCTATCAGCGAGGGATCGTCGAAGTTCTGCTGGGCGCGCTCGGCCAGTGGCATGTGCGAGAGGTCGAGGTAGTAGTTGTCCATGTGGAAGCGGACGCCATTGAGCGCACGGGCCAGCTCGCAGGCGAGGGTGGTTTTGCCCGACCCCGTGCAGCCGGCAATTCCCAACACAACGGGAGGAAAGGGAAGGAGAGCACTGCGCTCTGCGGAGATCTGCGGTGTGGGGTATCTGTCCTCGGTCTGGCTCACGCGTTCTGCTCCATCTGTGCTGCGATTCGGGGCATGAGCCGCTGAAGCAGCCGAGCCAACCGGTGTTCGACCATCCGGCCGGTTTCGAAGACCTCCTGGTGGCTGAGCGGCGTTGCGCCCAGCCCGGCGGCGAGGTTGGTCACGCAAGAAAGGCCCAGCACTTCGATTCCCATGTGGCGGGCCACAATCGTCTCTGGCACCGTGGACATGCCGACCAGCGTTGCGCCCAAGGCGCGGAAGGCGCGAATCTCGGCCGGGGTCTCGTAGCTGGGCCCGCTGACAGCCAGGTAGACTCCCTCGGCAAGCGCGAATCCCTCGTCCTTGGCAGCTTCCTGCGCCAGTGCGCGGAGGGCCATCGAGTAGGCCTCGGTCATGTCGAAAAAGCGCAATCCAGCGCTGGGGCGCACAGCGAAGCGCGGCTCGTTTGGCCCTACCAGCGGGTTCCAGCCCATGAGGTTGATGTGGTCGCTGAGCGCTACAAGCTGGCCGATGCGGTAGCCCTTTTGAATGCCGCCGGCGGCGTTGGTCAGGACGACCGACTGGATGCCGAGCGCGCCCAGTACGCGCATGGGGAAGGTGACTTGCTGCGGCGTGTAGCCCTCGTAAAAATGCACCCGGCCCTGCAAGACGACGACCGGGACTTTGTTTATGAGCCCCGCGACAATCCGCCCCGAGTGGCCCTCGACGGTGGACTGCGGGAAATGCGGAATCTGGGCGTAGGGAATGACGGCCGGGTCGGTGACCGCGTCCGCCACGGCGCCCAGTCCGGAGCCAAGGACAATTCCAATACGAGGGTTGAGCGCGCCCAGTTTGCTTCTGAGGAACGCTGCTGCTTCAGAGACTTCGTCGAAGTAGGTCATTTTCTTGTGCCCGCCGGTGCGCTTTAGACATTCTACAAGGGAAGAGCAATGACGGGATGCTCTTGGATGAGAGGATGGAGAGGAAAGCGAGTGAGAGGCGCGGGGGATGGGGATGAAGGAGCTTGTGGCAGTGATTTTCGCGTTGGGGTTGGGATGCAACGCGCTGCTTTTTGTGCCGCAGGTTCTGGCGCTGTGGCGGAAGAAGAGCGATGAAGGCATCTCGCTGGTGACTTTCGGAGGGTTCAGCGTGTTGCAGATGGTGGGAATCGTGCATGGACTCTTCCAGCACGATCTTTCACTGATTCTTGGTATGGCGGCGAGCCTGATGACGTGCGGTTCGGTTACGGCGCTGACGATTCTCTATCGGGTGAGGCGGATGCGGGTTGCAAATTGAAGTTCGAGGTCTCCCACCCTTCCGCGATGAAACTGCGGAAGGATGGGGCACCCAGCACCCAGATCTATGGTTGAATCGAGAGTTTCTACCCCAGGAAAATTCCGGCGATGGAGGCTGAGATGAGGTTGGCCATGGTGCCGGCGAACATGGCGCGGAAGCCGAGCTTGGCCAGTTCGTTGCGGCGCTCGGGAATCAGGGCGCCGATGCCGCCGATCTGCATGCCGATGGAGCCCAGGTTGGCGAAGCCGCAGAGGGCAAAGGTGGCGATGGTGAAGGAACGCGGCATCAGAGTTGCCTTTTGTGCGCCCAGCGAGATGTAGGCGAGCAATTCATTGAGCGCCATGCGCGTGCCCAGCAGATTGCCGATGGCGCCGCAGTCGTGCCAGGGAACGCCGATCAGCCAGGCAACGGGAGCAAAGAGGAAGCCGAGAATCTGCCCGAGCGAGCCGGGAACCCAGTGCATGTAAGCAAGCCCGTGCGTCCAGAGCAGCACGCAGTCGAGAAGGGCTACGAGGGCCAGGAAGCTGATGAGCATGATGCCCACGTTCATGGCCAGCTTGCCGCCGTCGATTGTGCCGCGGGCGATGGCGCCGATGAAGTTTTCATCCTTGTGCAGCTCGTCTTGGGGGATGACGACCTTGCCTTCGGTGGCGGGAACTTCAGTTTCCGGAACCAGCATTTTGGAGAGCAGGATGGTGCCGGGCGAGGTCATGATGACGGCGGCGAGCAGATGGCGGGCCTCGACGCCATAAGCGATGTAGGCTGCCATGATGCCACCCGAGACGTGAGCCATGCCGCTGGTCATGATGGTCATCAGCTCGCTGCGCGTGGCCTTGGAGAGGAACGGGCGAATGGTGAGCGGGGCCTCGGTTTGGCCCATGAAGACGGAAGCGGCTACGTTCAGGCTTTCCGCGCCGGAGATGCGCATGGTCATGAGCATGACCCAGGCAAAGCCGCGGATGACGATCTGCATCACGCCGATGTGGTAGAGCACCGCGAAGAAGGCGGAGATGAAGATGATGGTAGGCAGGACCTGGAAGGCGAAGATGGCGCCCGAGTTTGGCGGCAGCAGATTGCCGAAGGCTCCGGAGTTGGGAAGGCCTAACTGGCCAAAGAGCATCCTGGTGCCAGCGAAGGTGCAGGCAAGCATGGCGTTGATCACGCCGCCAGCCCAGGTCATGGCGCGCTGGCCGTAGTCGAAGCGCAGCACCAGGAAGGCGAAGGTAAGCTGAAGGCCGAGGCCCCAGGCGACGGTGCGCCAGCGAATATGTCTGCGGTCGGTGGAACACAAATAAGCCGTCAGCAGCACGGCCAGGATTCCCAGCACTCCGGTATATCGCTCCAAAGCGGTCACTCCTTAAAAATAGTGGTCAGTAAACAGTGGTCAGTGGTCAGTTTCCGGCCGCTGGGTGATATGCAGGGAAAAACACTCTGTGGGTTACCCCTGCCGCGTTCTGGCCGCCCGTTGCGGCGGCTAGCAAACTTCTGCAAATCCTGTCCCGGACAACTGATCACTGAAAACTTATTACTGACAACTGGCTACTGACAACTGAAAGCTACCTTACAACATTGCGCAGATGAGCTTCCGCGGCTTCGCGGGTGAAGATGCGGCTGACCAGGGGCACCACCTGCGGTGGGGCCGGCGAAAAAGTGATGGCCTGCTTGAGAATCTCCTCGGGCTCGGCGAGGAGATCGGGATTGGTGGCGTAGAGCGTTGCCAGCGGCTGACCCTTCTGGATGTGTGCGCCGCGGCGGGCATGGAAGTCGATGCCAGCGTGAGGATCGACCGGCTCACCAGCCTTTTCGCGGCCCGCGCCGGTGCGCTGCACGGCCCAGCCGAGGGCGGTGGTGTCCATGGTGGAAACAAAGCCGCTTTCCCAGGCCAAAACGACCTGGGTCGCGCCGGGCTTGTGGAAGCCGGGATCGCTGAAGGCCTTTGTGTCACCGCCCTGAGCCTCGATCATGGCAAAGAAACTGCGCAGTGCCGAGCCGTCGGCAAGAGCCGCTTCAGCGCGGGCATAACCAAGTTCAGGCGTGGCGGCCTGGCCGCCTAGGTGGATCATCCATCCGGCGAGAATCAGCGAAAGCTCGCGCAGGTCTTCGCTCTGGGATGGACGGTGGCCGCGCAACAGTTCGACCGACTCGGCCAGTTCGATCCAGTTGCCGGCCGTGCGGCCCAGCGGCTGGCCCATATCGGTAAGCAGGGCCACGGTGCGGGTTCCGGCGGCTTCGGCGGTGGCCACCATCAGGGCGGCGAGGTACTCAGAATCTTCGGGCTTGCGCAGGAAGGCGCCGGAGCCGGTTTTTACGTCGAGGACCAGGGCGTCCAGACCCGCCGCCAGCTTTTTGCCGAGGATGGAGGCGCAGATCAATCCAGGGCACTCGACCGTTGCGGTGCGGTCGCGCAGGGCATAGAGGACGCGGTCGGCGGGCACCAGAGCCGGAGTCTGGCTGACGATGGAAGCGCCGCACTTCTCCAGAACTGCCTCAAATTCCTCAAGCGTGAGGGCGGTGCGGAAGCCGGGAATGGCTTCCAATTTGTCGAGCGTGCCGCCGGTGTGGCCCAGCGCGCGACCGCTGATCATGGGCACGGCCACGCCGCAGGCCGCAGCCAGGGGAGCCACCAGGAAGCTGGTTTTGTCGCCCACGCCGCCGGTGGAGTGCTTGTCTACGGCCATCTTGCCCAGCCGGGCGGGCGAGAACTTTTCTCCGGAGTCGCGGGTGGCGATGGTCAGCGCGCGCGTCTCATCGAGCGAAAGGCCGCGCAGCCAGGAAGCCATCAGCCAGGCAGAGAGCTGCTCCAGCGGGATGGAACCGGAGGCCGCGCCGGAGGCCAGAAAGCCGATTTCGCGGGCGTTCAGTGTGCCGCCGTCGCGCTTCTTGCGGATCAGGTCGATAGTGTGGAGGGGGGGCAGAAGAGGGACGGAAGCAGAAGTAGACATGACGGATTTAGCCTCGATTAGTCGATCATTTAGATTATCGCAAGTGGCGTGCGTGCGTTTTCGGGCCTTCCCAAGGACGGGCGGGCGATGGCACAATGGATGTTCTCAAATTTTCAGTTTTTTCTGTACGGAAAGGGTTTTGCGATGGCTTGTTCTTGTGAAGTAGAGGCATTGAAGGCGCTGGCGGCGGGGCCGCGGGCGCATGCAAACCTGCCGATGGCGCAACTGGTTGAAACTGCATTGGTTGGCGGCGAAGCGCGGTTGGCGGCGAACGGGGCGCTGGTGGCCGTTACCGGGGCGCGGACGGGGCGCAGTCCCAAAGACAAGTTCATCGTGGACGATGCGACGACGCATTCCCAGGTGGACTGGGGCAAGGTGAACAAGGCGATTTCGCCGGAGCGGTTTGGAGCGCTGCTGGAGCGGGTTGTCGAACACCTGAAGGGACGCGACCTGTATGTGGAGGACCTCTTCTGCGGGGCCGACGCGGCTTACCGGCTGCCGATTCGGGTAATTGCAGAGCAGGCCTGGCAAGCGGCGTTTGCGCACCAGCTTTTTGTGCGGCCCACGGCGGCGGAGCTGGCGACTCATGTGCCGGAGTTCACGGTGATTGCGGCGCCGGATTTCGAGGCCGTGCCGGAGCGCGACGGGACCAACTCGGGCGCGTTTATTCTGGCGGATTTCACGCGGCACATTGTTTTGATTGGCGGGACGAGATATGCCGGCGAGATCAAGAAATCGATCTTCAGCGTGATGAACTTCATTGTGCCGCAGCGGGACGTACTGCCGATGCACTGCTCGGCGAACGTGGGCGCGGACGGCGTGACGGCGCTCTTCTTCGGGTTGAGCGGGACGGGCAAGACGACGCTTTCGGCCGACCCGGCACGGCGGCTGATCGGCGACGATGAACACGGCTGGAGCGCGACCGGAGTCTTCAATTTTGAGGGCGGATGCTACGCGAAATGCATTGACCTGACCGAGGAACGCGAGCCGCAGATTTACCGGGCGATCCGGTTTGGATCGGTGCTGGAGAATGTGATTCTGAACGAAGCGACGCGGGAGCCGGACTTTGCAGATTCCACGCTCACGGAAAACACACGCGCCGCATACCCGGTGGATCTAATTGAGAACGCCGTGATTCCTGGAGTGGGCGGGCATCCGAAGAATGTGATGTTCCTGACCGCGGATGCGTTTGGCGTGCTGCCGCCGATTTCGCGTTTGACGCCGGAGCAGGCAATGTACCACTTCCTGTCGGGCTATACGGCGAAGCTGGCCGGAACCGAGGCGGGGATGGGCAAGGAGCCAGTGCCGGACTTCAGCGCATGTTTTGGCGCGCCGTTTTTGCCACGGGCTCCACGGTTTTATGCCGAGATGCTGGGCGCGCGGCTCACGAAGCAAAACGCGGCCTGCTGGCTGGTGAATACGGGCTGGAGCGGCGGGAAATATGGCGTGGGCAAGCGCATGAGCCTGAAGATTACGCGCGCTCTGGTCAATGCGGCGCTGAACGGACAACTGAATGGGGTGAAGTATGCCACTGAGCCGGCGTTTGGGCTGAGCATTCCGTTGAGCTGCCCGGAGGTTCCGGCGGAGATACTGAACCCGCGCAACGCCTGGGCCGACAAGGAAGCATACGACCGGCAGGCGGCGGATTTGGCAAGCCGCTTCGAGGCTAACTTCGAGAAGTTCGACGCTTCCGAGGCGATCCGCGCGGCTGGACCCAAGGCCAAGTAAGGAAAGGCAACGGGGAGAAGGGCTTCGATCAGTCTGGTTGGCTGGTCGAAGCCCTTCTTTTTGTTGGCGAGATTCCGCGGAAGTATACTGGATTTGCGCCTATCAGGTAGCTTGCGCTGCTTTCGGGGTTGCACTGGAGAGTGGCCATGAGTTTTATCCAGCTTCCCACGGGGGAAGGATCTGCCCCCGCGCCAAAAGTTACCGCGCAAACCCTTTTCGCCAGAAAACAAGCCCACCAGCCCATCACGGCGCTTACCGCCTACGACTATCCGACTGCGCTCCTCGTTGACCAGGCCGGCATTGACATGGTTCTGGTCGGCGACTCGCTGGGCATGGCCGTCCTGGGCTATGACAGCACTCTCCCCGTTACCATGGACGAGCTGCTGCACCACACGCGCGCCGTCCGCCGCGCTGTGCGCCGCGCCCTGCTGGTGACTGACATGCCCTTCGGCTCCTATCACTCCTCCACCGAACAGGCCATCACCAACGCAACCCGCTTCATCAAGGATGCCGGCGCCGAAGCGGTGAAGATTGAAGGTGGCCGCACCCGCGCCGCCCTGGTGGACACTCTCACCCAGGCTGAGATTGCCGTCGTCGGCCACATCGGCCTCACGCCGCAGTCGGTGCATCGCATTGGCTACCGCGTGCAGGGCAAATCCGCCGCGGCTATCGACGACCTGATCGCCGACGCGCGGGCGCTGGAAGCCGCGGGCGCCATCGCCATTGTGCTGGAGTGCGTTCCCCGCGAAGTGGCTGGTCTCATCACCGCCGCGCTCACCATTCCCACCATCGGCATCGGCGCCGGCCCGGAGTGCGATGGCCAGATCCTCGTCTTTCACGATCTCGTCAATTTCACCGCAGCGCCCCCGGCCAAGTTTGTCCGCCGCTATGCCGACGCGTCCGCGCTCTTTACCGAAGCCATTCAGCATTATGCGAGTGATGTCCGCAGCGGCAGCTTCCCCGCCGATGCCGAGTGCTACCATCTTCCCCGCGAAGCCAGCGCAGACATTTTGCCGCGTGAACCGTCATAACGCAGCCACCGATGATCTTTGCCGGCGTCAAACTTGATTTGACCTTCAACTTGATTGAATTTTCATTCTGAGAGCAGTGAAAAATCTGTTCTGCAAGGCAAGCAACGCTGTTCATCGAGAGGAACGCACTCATTCATCCCATGCATATCATCACTGACATCGCCGAGATGCAAACCGCCGCACGCGAACTCCGCCGCAACGGCACACTCGCCCTTGTGCCCACCATGGGCGCATTGCACGCCGGCCATCTTTCGCTCATCAAAGCGGCGAAGCGCGGCTGCACCCATGTGGCTGCCAGCATCTTCGTCAATCCCTTGCAGTTCGGCCCCAACGAAGACTTCAACCGGTACCCCCGCACCTTTGACGCCGACTGCGCCGCGCTCCAGGCCGCGGGTGTAGACCTCCTCTTCGCTCCGTCCGCCGAAACGCTGGCGCCCGAGGGCGCAACCACATTCATTGAGGTTGCCGGCATCAGTAACCGCCTGGACGGCGTGTCCCGTCCCGGCCACTTTCGCGGAGTGGCGACCATTGTCGCCAAGCTCTTCCACATCGTCGCGCCGGACCGCGCCTACTTCGGCCAGAAGGATGCCGCGCAGGTTGCCGTCCTCCGCGCCATGGTGCGCGATCTGAATTTTTCAGTGGAACTCGTCGCGTGTCCTATCGTGCGTGAAGCCGACGGCCTCGCCCTCAGCTCGCGCAACCGGTACCTGACAGCGGAACAGCGCATCAGCGCCACCATCCTGCACCGCTCGCTGGCCGCCGCCGCCGATCTGCACGCCCACGGCGAACGCAACTCCCAAGTGCTCACCGCAACCATGCTGAAGATGTTCGCAGCCGATCCCGCCGTCATCGTGGAATACGCCGCCGTCGTTGACCCTGACACGCTGTTGCCGGTGGCAGAGACCACCCGCGGCGCACTTATTGCCGTCGCCGCCCATTTCGGCGAAACGCGCCTGATCGACAACCTCCTCATAGGAGCAGCCCATGCCTAGCCCGCTTCCCTTCAAGGTCACGCTCGGCGTTACGGGCGGCATTGCCGCATACAAATCCGCCGAAGTGGTTCGCGCTCTGCAACGGCACTCTCTCGACGTCCACGTCGTCATGACCCGCGCCGCCGAAGAGTTCGTCCGTCCGCTCACCTTCGCCTCGCTCACCGGCCACAAGGTCATCACTTCGCTCTGGCATACAGATGCATACGAAGGCGCGGGCATCGAGCACATCTCCGAAGCCCAATCCACGAACCTGCTCCTGGTGGCGCCAGCCACCGCGGACACGCTCGCCAAATTCGCGCACGGCCTCGCCGACGATTTTCTCTCCACCCTTTACCTCGCCACCACCGCGCCCGTCCTGGTTGCTCCGGCGATGAATGTGAATATGTGGAACCACGCCGCCACCCAAGCCAATCTCGCGACGTTGCGCCAGCGCGGCGTAGAAATCATCGAGCCGGGCAGCGGCTACCTGGCCTGCGGCATGACCGGCAGCGGCCGCCTCGCCGAAATCGACGAGATCGTTCATGCCGTCCTCGCCCACATTCAGCGCCTCGATGAAAACCCCGCACGCGATCTCGCCGGTGAAACGGTGTTGATCACCGCGGGCGGCACGCGCGAGCCCATCGATCCCGTGCGCTTCATCGGCAACCGCTCCAGCGGCCGCATGGGCTATGCACTCGCCGAAGCCGCCATCGCGCGCGGCGCAAAGGTGATCCTCATCAGCGCGCCCACCGCGCTGGCTACGCCCGCCGGCTGCGAACGCATCGACGTGACCACCGCCAGCCAGATGCACGAGGCCGTCCTTGCCCATCTTCCGCAAGCTACGATTGTCATGAAGGCCGCTGCTGTCTCCGACTTTCGTCCCACCGCCGTCGCGCCACAGAAGCTGAAGCGCACGGGGCCGCTCACTCTCTTGCTTGAACCGACAGAGGACATCGCGCAAAGCGTCGCGGTTCACCGCAACCCCGGTACACTGCTGATCGCCTTTGCCGCCGAGACCCCCATCGACACACAAGACCTCATCCGCAACGCCAGAGAGAAGATGGGGCGCAAAGGCGCGGATGCCATCGTTGCCAACGATGTTTCCCAGCCCGCCCTGGGTTTCGACTCCGAACGCAACGCCGCCACCTTCATCACGCCCACACGCGAAGTCGCCTTCCCCGCACAATCAAAGTCCGACCTCGCACATCGCATTTTGGATGAAGTCGCGCACTTGCGCACAGCCATGGGCTAAGTAAGGGAAAGCAACGAGAAAAAGGGCTTCGATCAGGTTGGCTGATCGAAGCCCTTCTTTTTGCTGGCGAGATTCACATCGGCAAGATTGCCTGCGCGCAAGATGCGATGAAAATTGAGATGTGGGCCGGGCGCAACTTCAGGAGTCGGCCCGCTCCTGCTCCCACGGGTCGATCTGGTCGTGGTCGAGCCTGTCCTCGCGATCCTCTCGCTCTTCCAACTCGCGGAGTTTTTCGCGCTCTTCCCGTTCTTCGCGGCCATCTGCCATAAGCCACCCCTCTCTTTATTGTAAAAGACCAGTTTTGCAAGTTGGCGGATACGCGCGGCAGGGCCACGGCTGACGGCCGGTCAATCGAGCGGAAAGCGTTGGCGGAGCAGGGCCAGCGCCTCGGCTGGCGTGGTGATGGCGCCTTCCAGTTGCGCGTCCTCGACGGCGTTGAGCATGATGCGGAATGCGGCTCCGGGGCTGTAGCCGGCGGCGATCAGTTCGCGGCCGGTTACGAGCGGCGTGGGGCGCACGGCTTCCTCGGGGATTGACTCATAGCGCTCGCGGACATAGTTCCAGTGGTCGAGGCTGCCGGCGCTGGCGAGGCAGTCCATGCGATGCAGAGCAAGGTGCTGCGGAAAATTTTCCAGGCGGAAAAAGCGCTTGAGCGTGGAGGCCTTCATGCGCTGCGCATCGGCAAAGCGCATGTGGTTCTCGATGAGCGAGAGCGTCTGGCGGGTTTCGTCGTTGGAGAAGCGGAAGCGTTGGCAGATTTCAGCCGCGATGGCTACGCCGACTTCCACATGGCCGTCGAAGCGGATGCGTTCTGCGCGGCGGAAGGTGGGCGGCTTGCCCACATCGTGCAAGAGCGCGGCCCAGGCGAGCGCGAAGGGGCAGTCTGGCTCAAGTTGATCGAGCAGCAACAGGGTGTGCACCCAAACGTCGCCCTCGGGATGAAACTGCGGGGGCTGCTCGACACCCTTCATGCGGGCGACTTCGGGGAGAACTTCTGCGAGGAGGCCGGTTTCGTCGAGCAGTTCAAAGGCGCGCCGCGCATGACCCTCGGTGAGCATTCTGGTCAGCTCGTCGCGAACACGCTCACGGCTGACGGCTTTGGTTTTGGCGGCCAGGCGGCGCATGGCGGAGGCCGTTCCGGGGTCCAGCTCGAAACCGAAACGGGCGGCAAAGCGCACGGCGCGCAACATCCGCAGATGGTCTTCCTCGAAGCGCTCGCCGGGCTGGCCGATGGCGCGAACGACGCCAGCTTCCAGGTCGGCGAGGCCGTTGACGTGGTCGATGACCGCCGAGCGGAGATCGCCCGTGCCCTTCAATGGGTCGAGGAGCAGGCCATTGATGGTGAAATCGCGGCGGCGGACATCCTGCTCGGCGCTGGTTGTGTAGCGCACCGCATCGGGATGGCGGCCATCGGAGTAGGCACCATCGGAGCGGAAGGTGGCTACTTCGGTGACGTGTTCCGCGCCCCTTGAGGCTTCTGCCCCTTCGGAGCTTGCCGGCTCGTCCAGCGTCTCGTCGGCTACCAGAACCACGCCAAAGTGCGCTCCGACGGCAAAGGTGCGCGGAAACATCGCCAGGACTACATCCGGCGTTGCGCTGGTGGCCACGTCGTAGTCCTTGGGCTCGCGGCCGAGCAGCAGGTCGCGGACGCAGCCGCCGGCTAGATAAGCCTCATACCCGGCGGCACGCAGCTTCGCCAGGATTCGCAGAGCCGCATCGAATTGGAGCTTGGTGGGCAAGATGGCTGCTTCCATTGTCACCCTATTCGCTCCCCCGTGGGAATGGCGCCGCAATTTCGAGGTCTGTGCCTGGATTGTGATAGCGGTAAGTGCTATCATTTGGATTGTGCATCGGAATGAGAGAGGCTATGATTCCCTTGCTATGAACAAGGCGCAACAGGCCACACTGAACGCCCTTTTTGCCCGTCCAACGCGAGCGGATATTCACTGGTCCGCAATTGAGGCGCTGATTCGCGCATTGGGAGGCGAGGTTATGGAGCGCGCGGGGAGCCGCGTGGCGGCAAGATTGAACGGAGTGACTGCCGTCTTTCACCGTCCGCACCCGCGGCCCGAAACGAAAAAAGGCGCGGTGGATGCGGTTCGCCAGTTCCTCACCAACGCGGGGGTGAAGCCATGATGGAATACAAGGGTTATGCCGCCGGGCCAATCGACTTCGATCCGGAGGATAAGACATTTTCCGGCACGGTGGCAGGGCTTCGGGATGTGATTCATTTTGAGGGAAGAACGGCCACGGAGCTGACGCGGGCCTTCCGCGAGAGCATCGACAGCTACCTGGAGCTTTGCGCCGAGAGCGGCCAGCAGCCCGACCGCCCGTTCAACGGAAAAATTCTGGTGCGGACCGAACCGGAACTGCACCGCAAGGCGGCTCTGCGCGCGGCGGTTGAGGGCGTGAGCCTGAGCCGTTGGATTTCACGCCAGATCGAAAGCGCACGATGAGCGAACGCGGCCTCATTCTGGGCATTGAATCCTCCTGCGACGAGACGGCGGCGGCGGTGGTGGAGCGCGGGACGCGGACGCTGTCGTCGGTCATCGCTTCGCAGATCGCCACCCACGCACGCTACGGGGGAGTGGTGCCGGAGCTGGCGAGCCGCGAGCATCTGCGGGCCATTGTGCCGGTGGTGCGGGCGGCGCTTGCCGAAGCTGGAATCGGATTGGCGGATCTGGACGCCATCGCCGTGACCGCTGGGCCGGGATTGGCCGGGGCGCTGCTGGTGGGCGTCACCTACGCCAAGGCGCTGGCTTTTGCGCAAGGGCTGCCGCTGATCGCCATCAACCACCTCGAAGGACACATCCACGCGGTTCTATTGCATGAACACGAGGTCGAAAAGCAGGCTCTTTCACTCCCTTCAGCTCCGCTCAGGGCGACTCAGGGTGTTAGCAATCAAAACCTGAGCGAACAACCGGCACTGGCACTGGTCGTCTCCGGCGGGCACACGCACCTTTATCTCGCCCGGCCAGCCGGCGGCTCGTGGAGTTACAGGCTGGTTGGCCGCACGCTGGACGACGCGGCCGGAGAAGCCTACGACAAGGTGGCCAAGCTGCTCGGCTTCGGCTATCCCGGAGGACCGTGGATCGATGCCCTAGCCCGCTACGGCAACCCGCACGCTGTGCCGTTCGCCTTCTCGCAGATCAAGGCAAAAATCTATTTGGCCGGCAAGGTTCCGCGCACCAAGGCGGCGCGCACCGCCCCCATCGCCAACCTCGACCCACGGTTTCTGTTTTCGTTTTCCGGAATCAAGACTGCCGTGCTGCGTTATGTGGAGCTGCATGAGCTGAGGGAAGAAGCGCAGGCGCGCGCGGCCCGGCTCTTCGCGCCCGGCGTCAAGGCGCGTCCACCGCAGACCAAAGAGGAAGCACTGGCGCTCTGTCCGCAGCAGATTCTGGACCTCGCAGCCAGCTTTCAATGTGCGGTGGTGGGCGACCTGATGAAGAAGACCTTCGCGGCGGCCGAATCGCTGGGCGCGCGGCGGATTCTGATCACCGGTGGAGTGGCGTCCAACAGCGAACTTCGCGCGCGGTTCAGTGCCGAGGCATCTCGACGGGGATTGCGCGTGGCCTTTCCTACGCTGGCTTTGTCGACGGACAATGCGGCCATGATCGCCGCCGCCGCCTGGCCGCGGTTTCAGGACGGGGAGTTCGCCGATAACTCGCTCTCTGGCAATCCGTCGCTGGCGCTGGGAAGGTGAGCCGGTCGGTAGGATGCAGATGTTTTTGAGGGAATGATGGAGATTCCGATCGACGTTACGGCCGCCGCGCCGGATGACTATGCATGGTGCGCCGGGGTGATGGCTTGCTCAGAGCCATGGATCACTCTGGGCCGCAATCTGGAAGCCTGCCGCGAAGCTCTGAACCGCCCCGGCACCGAGCTTTTTGTGGCCAGGAACCGGGAGAGCGCGCAGTCGGCAGGCTTCATTCTGCTGGCTCCCTACGGCTTGGCAGGGTCGCCTTACATCGCCAGCATCGCGGTTGCGGCGGAGGCGCGCGGGCAAGGAGCCGGATCGCAATTGCTGCGCTTTGCCGAGCAGCGCTTTGCCGGGCGCGGACACCTTTTTCTGCTGGTGTCGTCGTTCAATCACCAGGCCCAGCAATTTTACTTGCGGCATGGCTTCGAGCAAGTCGGGGAAATCCAAGATTACTGCGTAACGGGACATGCGGAGCTGATCTTCCACAAAGGGCTCAAGTGACTCGCCCGGCGATGGCGACGGCGTCCGCCTCGATGAGCAAGCGCCTGGTGCTGCTGCTGATGGCCGTGGCCTCGGCCGGGTACGTGGGCCGCGTGGCCGTCACGGTGGTCGCTCCGGGCATGATGCGGGAGTTTGGCCTGAGCCAGGCGCAGATGGGGATGGTCTTCAGCGCCTTTCTGGTGGGGTACACGGCGTTTCAAGTGCCCTCGGGAGGACTGGCTGACCGGGTGAGCGCGCGCCGCATCTTCCTGGCGCTCTGCCTGGGATGGGCGCTGCTGAACACGCTAACCGCGTTTGTGGCCTGGCATGGCTATGGCCTGGCCATGGTGATTCCGCAGCTATTGCTGATTCGCGCCTTGTTTGGCGTCATGGCCGCGCCCACTTATCCCACCTCGGCGAGAACCATCGCCGTCACCACACCGTCGCGGATGCAAGCGCGGGCCAATAGCCTGGTGCTGGCCAGCGTGGGCATTGGATCGGCGGTGGCTCCGCTGCTGCTGGCGCCGATTGACGGCCGCTACGGATGGCGCGCGGCACTTTTGGTGGCTGCCTCGTTCAGCGCGGCCGCCGGGCTGCTGTGGTGGCGGTTTGCGCCGCGGGAGCTTCATTCGCCGGGAAGCGAGGCGGCTGAAACTGCGTCTCACGCTCCGACTGCGCCGGCGCAGGCTTCTCATAAGCCGCTGCGCTCGCCGAGTTTCTGGTTTCTCTTTGCCAGTTATCTTTTGCAGGGTTACCTGGGTTATATCTTCGTCTTCTGGTTTTACCTGTACCTGGTTCAGGTGCGCCACTTCGAGGTGCTCAAGGCCGCCAGCTTCACGGCGCTGCCGTGGGTGGCGACGATCTTCGCCATTCCGCTGGGCGGCGTGCTGTCCGATGCGGCTGTGGCGCGCTGGGGGGCGACGTGGGGACGGCGCAGCGTTCCGCTGGTCGCGCTCTGCGGCGCCGCTGTCTTTCTGGTGCTGGGCGCACGCACTCCCAGCCCGATGGTGGCCGTGGCCGCGCTGACTGCCTGCACGGTGCTGGTGCTTTCGACGGAAGGCCCCTTCTGGGCGAGCATGACCCAACTGTCGGGCGAACACAGCGGCGTCGCCGGCGGCGTGATGAACTTCGGCAGCAACCTGGGCGGCATGGTTTCACCCGCGTTGACGCCGTGGCTGGCCGAGCGCATCGGATGGGAATCGGCGCTCACGCTCACTGCCGGATTGGCCGTGGTGGCAGGTTTATTGTGGCTGCGGGTGCGCGTCGAGCCTGGGGATGAGCCAGGCGGCGCGGGCTGCGCCTAGCCTTTCCTGCGCTGGCTCTTTCGACGGAAAACGCCGCCATGATCGCCGCTGCCGTCTGGCCGCGGTTCCAAAGACGCGCAAAATCCGCTTAACCTCCTACACAGCCCATCGCCAGCCGCACCAAGCTGGCCAGAGTGCAAATCTGGCGGCTGGTGAGGGGACGGTGGCCCTGAACCGGCTCGGCTAGTTGCGCGCGGCTCACCGTGCAGATGCCATCGGCCATGGCTACGCTATCCTCTCGCAGCCCCGTTTCCCCGGCTCTCAAGAGCAGATGAGTCGGGCTTGGCTTGTGAATGGAAGTGGAAAGCGGAATGACAAGAACGGTATTTGCCCGGGGATGGCAGTTGCGGCCGTCTATAGACACCACAATGACTGGACGGCGCCCTTTGTCTGGCGGGTCAGTGGGGAACTGCGTCCACCATATCTCCCCGCGAAGCGGATAACGCACCTGCGGCGGGGTCACAGTCTGCCCCCGGTCGCGTCGGCTTCGAGCAGAAGACTGGAGCCGGCCATCTCAGCCCATTGCCGTTCTTCCGCCAGCTCTTCTTCCGAAGCCGAGTCGTAGTACGCCTTGCAGGCAGCTTCAAACTCCTGCCGTCTAGCTTCCAGCATCAGCTCCCTCAGCAGCAAGTCCAGCGTTTCGGAGTCCGAACCTACCTGTCGCCTCTGACGTGTCTCGCTCACAAACGCCACCACTTCCGGCGTCAGGGTGAAGCTCCGTTTCATCTTGCGAACTGTCGCCTGCATTGTCATACCTTCTATCATACTTCTAATCCGGCAGTGTGAATACCCTTCTGGAAATCAAGTTTCCTCGGCTCGCGGCCAAGCCGGAGGCCGGCAACCGAAGAATGACGAATGACGACTGTTCTCCGGCTTTCTGCTGTGGAATCTCCCGCTGCTACAATCAAAATGGCCGAAAACGGCCAATTCCAACCGATTTCAGAACAAGTGTGAGCGAGAAGTTCGAGCGATGACTCTACGCCTTTTCAATACCCTGACGGGACAAATGGACGACCTGGTTGCTTCCGACGGCCAGGCGGTACGAATGTACGCCTGCGGGCCGACGATCTACGACTACGGGCACATCGGCAACTTCCGCACGTTTTTGCAAGTGGACGTGCTGCGGCGGTTTCTGAAGCTGACCGGAGTCGGCGTGCGCCACGTCATGAACATCACCGACGTTGATGACAAGATCATCCGCAACTCTGCGGCGGCTGGGGTTTCGATCGGCGAGTACACGGCGAAGTTCGAAGAGGCTTTTTTTGAGGACCTGGATGTGTTGCGCGTGGAGCGGCCGGAGATCATCGCCCGGGCCACGGAACATATTCCGCAGATGGTAGAGCTGGTGCAGCGGCTGGCGGCGGCGGGAGCGGCTTACCAGACAGAGGATGGGAGCTGGTACTTCAGGCTGGCGGCGTTTCCGGAGTACGGCAAGCTGAGCAAGAAGGACCTGTCCGGGATGGAAGACGGCGCGCGGGTGGATCTGGACGAGTACGAGAAGGACTCGGCGCGCGACTTTGCGCTGTGGAAGGCGGCGAAACCGGGCGAGGCCTCATGGGATACGGCGATTGGGCGGGGGCGGCCGGGGTGGCACATCGAGTGCTCGGCGATGGCGATGGAGTTCCTGGGTGAGAGCTTCGACCTGCACGCCGGCGGCGAAGACCTGATGTTTCCGCACCACGAAAACGAGATTGCGCAGAGCGAAAGCGTAACGCACAAGGCGTTTGCGCGGCACTGGATGCATGTGCGGTTTCTGCTGGTGGACGGGCGGAAGATGTCAAAGAGCGAGGGCAACTTTTATACCCTGCGCGACTTGCTTCTGAAGGGCTACAAGGCGTCGGCGATCCGGCTGGCGTTGATCTCGGTGCCCTATCGGCACCAGTTCAACTTCACCTTCGACGGGCTG
>Ga0181529_10001114_pt1 | contig 36419 bp, 33 predicted proteins | sample PEATcosm2014_Bin_36_FD_119763 | JGI IMG/M metagenome (GOLD analysis project Ga0181529, IMG submission 119763) | Peatland microbial communities from MTU Mesocosm Facility, Houghton, MI, USA - PEATcosm2014_Bin10_30_metaG | ecosystem: Environmental > Terrestrial > Soil > Wetlands > Peat | place... | reverse complement strand
GTTGCCCTATCCTCCGCTCAGGTACAACCAGAGTGGACGACATCAACCCCGCCGTGCAATGCTTTTTCAGCGAACGGCGATAACCCCCTTAACTTCGTGTCTCAGCCCAGGGGTTCACTTCACGCTACCTCCCTCATTTCCGCAACACAAAGGAAGCGATCGAGAACATCCGCCTGTTGGCTCCTACCGGCGAACGCGTTTCGCTCGCACAGCTCTGCAAGGTTGAAGAACGGGACGAGGGTTCCGAGATCTATCGGGAAGGGAACCAGCGCTATGTCGCCATCAAGTACAGCGTGCGCGGTCGTGATCTGGGCGGCGCAGTTGGAGAGGCAATCAAGAATGTGGGAGCGAAGGTTCAGTTGCCGCGCGGGTATCACATCGACTGGGAGGGCGAATACGAAAGCGAAAGGCGTGCCGACGCCCGGCTGCTCATCGTGGTCCCATTAACCATCCTGCTGATCTTCATCATCCTTTACAGTATGTTTCGTTCGTTTAAATGGGCAATTCTGATTCTGGTGAACGTGATGCTGGCGCGCATCGGCGGTCTGCTGGCACTGGTCGTTACACACACTAACTTTAGCGTCTCCTCAGGCGTCGGATTCCTCGCGCTGTTCGGCGTTTCCGTGCAAACGGGAGTGATTATGCTTGAGTACATCAATCAACTTCGGGCGCGCGGACACACCATCGAAGATTCGGCGGTAGAGGGCGCCGTGTTAAGACTTCGCCCCATCATGATGACGATGCTCGTCGCAACCCTTGGCCTGCTGCCGGCCGCCATGTCGCACGGAATCGGTTCGGACTCACAGCGGCCGTTCGCCATTGTGATCGTCGGCGGACTGGTCTCCGATTTAGCGATCAGCATCTTCCTGCTTCCGACTTTGTATGTGTGGATGGCTGGCGGGCACGATGTGCTCCCGGAAGTGGAAACCGAGGACGGTTAGCTTAGGTGGGTCCTTTCTGGCAGGATAGCAAGGTGCGTGGCAACAGCGAAGATTCCGTCCCAGTTGCAGCAGCGGAACCGAGGATCGCGAGCCTTTGAGGCTTGCTGTTGTCAGCAAGAAAGCGGCGCCGCGGACGAACCCAGCGCGGTTGCCGGACCGCCGTTCGGGCGAAGCGTGAAGGCCTGACGGCCCTGAACGGATCACTCCCCTGACACGGCGTTCCATGAAAATAGCGGCGCTCGGCCGCAATATGGCCGCCATCCAGGCGGGCGCCGCGGCAGTTCCTCGACAGCGTTATCGCGCCTTATCGGAAACTATCGCGCCGGCTCTGTTCGGGCTTGTTTAAGTCCAGCCGGACCCGCGTGGTGATTCCCTCTTTTCGCGCGACGGCGCGGCGTCCCGCAGAACGCGGCGAAGCAGCGCAAGCACGGGGCTGTCGGCTCTCCCGAAGTTCAGCTTGCGAATCTCCTTGCCGGCCGGCATCACCGCGGCGCGTAGCTCAGCGTGCGAGCGTTGAAGTTCAGTCATGACCTGTCCGACCAGATTATCTGGCGGCGGCCGCGCCGACTGCTGTGGCGCCGGCCTGGCGGAGTGAGAGTGATCTCCCAGAACCGGACTTCGTGGGAGCGATCTCCCGAATAATTTCCTTTCTGGCCAGCCAGCCAGATCGCTGGTGGAGAGCGCTGTTCGCGACAGCTATCCGGTGGCGTGGTCTGGACGGTTGAGATCTTCCATCATTCTCGCTGCTCGTATGATAGGCTTCAAGAGATCCCAGTCATGAACAACTCGACCTGACAGCGTGGCTCACCGTTGGATTGCTTTCCGGCCCCAGCCGACTCCCAGGCCATACGACCGCGTGATGTAGGTTGTGCGAGTCCGGCATTACAGCGTGTTAGCCTGACGGAAGCACTTTGACTACGTCGCAGTACGGTGTGAAAGGGACGGTGCTTGGCCATGAGTCCGTGGATCGCGAAGGCGCTGGTGCTCGCAGGTACAATGGTGATGATCGCAATTCGTGCGCCGCACGGGCACCGGAGTCGAATTGTCAAGGTCGCCACAAGCTATAAGACTCCGCTAGAGACCGGCCTCTTGGTTCTCGCCTGGGTCGGATTCTTCGCCCCTCTGATCTGGGTCGCGTCGCCAGCGTTCTCGTTCGCTGAGTACATGCTGGGCACCGGCCCGCTCGTCGCCGGTTTGATGTGCTTGGTGATCGGCCTCTGGCTCTTCTACCGGTCGCACGCTGACCTTGGTACAAATTGGTCGATCACCCTGGAGGTACGCGAGCAGCATCGACTCGTCACACAAGGCGTTTATCGCCGCATCCGCCATCCGATGTACTCGGCGCTAGCGCTGTATTCCATCGGCCAGGCGCTCGTCATCCCGAATTGGGTGGCAGGTCCGTCGAACTTGATCGCGTTCGCGATCCTCTGCGCGCTTCGCGTCCGCGCGGAGGAGAGGATGATGATTGAGGAGTTTGGCGACGAATACGCGGCGTACTCGGCACGGACGAAGCGTCTTGTTCCTGGCGTCTGGTAGACAATACTACCGGCTAACAGGCGCATGCACCACTTGGCGGGTTCGTCGGCGTCCCGTAGACGGCGCCGTCGGCCTGAAGGTCCCAGGATACGGCGTTCGGGGAAGCGGAAGAGCAATTTCTCGGACCGGGCGGCAAGACCTGATATCGGTAGCCCCCCCTTGGCTCGCGCCTGTTTCCGAGTGGTGCGTCATCCGCCAGCTAACCGTTCTCGACGCGGTCCTTTATGTCCCAGTACGCCAGGTCGATCAGCCTGCTGAGCGCCGCGGCGTTGGGGGCCGGTCCCGGTCTAAGCTTTACATGGCGCATGAACTTGCCGGTGCCTTGCAATAAGTGCGCCGGGTCCGGCAGCGGTGTGCCGTGAAAGAACCCCACATTTGTGTGCGAACGGAATACGGCGACGTAGCCGAAGGGCGCATCTCCCAGACATGCAACCGGACAGCCGTCATGCAAAAGCTCGCGGACTTCGTCGCCGCAGTTTCGCATCGCCTCAAACCACTGATGCGCGATGGCTCTCAATTCGCGTGGTTGCTCTTTCATCCATGCGTCAATGGCGGGAGCCCGCTCGACAGCGCCGTCGAATCGCAGAAATGCGGCTTTCATCGCCGCTCCAGTCTTTCTCTTGAGATCCATGGTTTGCCTAACGCCTTACAAAGATGATTCCTAAGTAACGCCGTACTGTTTGCTGGGAGCGAGCGGAGTGTCGAGCATCCGCTCGCAATCCCGACCCATTGGCAGTCACTTCCGACCGGTGCTGGCGAGCGATAGAATCGCCCCGCCAAACAGAAGCGTGTCGGCGAAGTAATTGACGCCCTCAACCTGCACACCGGCACTCGGGTCCGCCAACGCCCCAACCAGGACGGGCCCGTAGATCACCACAACCAGGAACACAATCCAGGCGCCCAGATATGTGGCAGCGATGCGCGTCTTCCGCGCCACAAGAAAGCAGACGCCGGCGCCCATGAGGCCAGCGCCCGTCAGATAGTCGACGAAGGCGCGACCGGGAATCCACGGGGGCATCTGTTTCGCGAGCGGCACTCCGGGAAGTCCGAGCGGATGCAGAAAGTGCTGAACGCCAAAAAAGATCGCGGCGATTGCAATCGGCACGCGTCCCACGGCGATGAGAAACTTACCCTGCAAGTCGCGATCCCGGTTCATCGCGATTCCCGCCAACACCCAACCGCCGCCGCCAAACGACATTTCGCGGACAACGATCGTCCATGGGATTCGGCCCCCGGCGGCGATGGCCCCAGGCAGATGCAGCATCGCCACAAAGAGGAACATCATGGCCCCGAACAGCAGCCCGGACCACCGCACCTGACGCCTGGTGGCGATGCTGAGCGATGCGGCGACGAGCGCGAAGCCCACGAGATACACCCAAAACACACGCCACGGCATGTACGACGGCACGCCCAACAACAGGGCCTGTGGGCTGGAAAGATGTTCCGCGCCGAAGACCGCCAGCGGGATGGCGAAGCATAAGGGTGTGAGGGCCACGATCTTATCGACGCCGCGATCCTGGGCGATACTGCTCCTCGCGACCCACAGCGCAATCACGAGCATGGAGAGGCCGGCCGCGGACATCGACAAGGCGGTGCCCGAGAGTGCGAGGAATAGGGCGAGAATAGTCGGCTGCATAGCCCCCTCCGAAGCAGAACAAGCTCCTCAGATTCTACTACAAAGTTTGGGTTGGAGGCCGCAGGCGGCGGGTGGGGTGGTCTAACTTGCTGGTCTGGGCAGGGGTTCAGCAAGTGAGAAGGGCTATGGCCGAGTGGCATGATCCGGCCGGAGCCGTAGTGCTCAATTGGCCCTCTGACTCCGCTTGCCGCGCGAGAAGCGTTACCGTCGGATGACGCGATCAGGACTTCACCGGAGTGATGTCCTGGATCGCCGTTTGAACTGAGCCGCTCGCGCGGCGGACGCTACGCGTAGTGAAAGATGCGGCAGTCGGCCTGGAACGGATAATGTGTGGGTCACAAGGAGATCCCTGTGACCCAACTTCGAAAAAGGGTGCTCGACGAACTGAGCGCCGTAATTATTCTCAAGCTACCGCATGGAGCTACGTCGGCGCGATGCGCCAGTTCGCCGCGTATTTCCACCGCTCGCCCGATCAGCTCGGCCCGGAGCAGGTCGGGGAATATCAACTACACCTTTTGCAAGAGCGAAAGCTCCACCCCAGAACGGTCTCTGTGCATACTGCCGCGCTGCGGTTCCTGTTCAACAAGGTGCTGAAGCGGGGCCTGTCGCGCTATGATCTGCCGCTTCCCAAGCTCCTGCGACGCCAAATCCCCGTCGTACTGAGCCGAGCGGAAGTGGCGCGCCTCATCGATTTCACCGGCAACCCGAAGCCTTCACCGCGAAGTGCTCGCGCGCGCTCCAGCACCGCGGCTTCGCCTTCATAGAAGCCGTACGGCTTCCGCCCCTCACAACGACCCGCTTTCGCCCTCGAACCATACAACTTCACCAACCCCAGGAACAGAATCGAAAGTGTTCGACGTGGAGATGGGCAACTCCAGAACTTGAGCCGTTAACGCTTTTAGAGGGCCACAAAAGGAAAAGCCCGGCAGCGGCAAACTGCCGGGCTTTCACTACCAGTCGTCAAACTGCCAACTAGTTACCGCAACTCAATGGATGAGACGCCGGCCAATAGAGATTCGTTCCCCCGCAGAGATGGCCGTGGTGAAACTTTGGCTGGCATTTGCCGTCTATTAAGTTGGAAAAGGGATAGACTCTCTTTTCGCAAGAACGCTTACACGACAAAACGTGCCCAGGCGGAGCGGCAAACTCACCTCCTTGGCGGGTCGTACAAAACGGGCTGTCGTTGTCGAGGTGCCAATTGGTTACCGCGAACCCCCACCTCTGCGCCTCACGCCCGATGAAGGGAGGCCAACCATGGCTTTGAAACGACATCGGGCCGAACAGTGACGCATTCCCTGTTTCACACCATACTAGACGTGCCAGCCGCGCCATTGTTAGCCGGAGGGAATGTTTGTTGCTGCATAACCTTAGCCAGGCTAGCCTGCTGGGCGCGCTATAGCTTTTGAAACCGGTCTTGTCGAGGCTTCTAAAGAGAGGAATCACTATGCCGCGCCCTTCCGATCCTTTTGATTTCATTGAATGGGTGATCGTGCGCTCAACAGCCGTTGTCTTACTCATTATTGCAGCGTACCAATTGATCGTGGCGCACCTTCGATGAGATCCAATACTGGACCCACTATGGCGTGGCAGCTCAGGTCGCGCCGGTTCGCGGCCCGTTCAGCCGGTATTCCAATCCCTCGGCACGAATGGACTAGAGCATGCCCCAGGATTCCTGTTGGCCCGGCGCCTTTTAAATTGAATCGCCACAAACGTCGCAGCGATAAAGCACATCGACTCGACCCTGAGCCGGGACTTCTTCACAGTGCAGGAGCCCTGCACAGTTGACGACACGATCAGAGTGGCTCTGCGGCCAATCTGGCCTGCGGCAAGCGGGACATCGCGGATCTCCGACGCTGTGCTCCTGCCCTTCCGGTCTGATCTTCATAAAACGGCGGTCTCCCTTCGTCACCAATGGTAAGGTGACGGCGCGACAGAGCCAACAGCTTAGCGGAGGAAAGCCACGCGCTCCCCAAAAGTCCCGATCTGAGAAGTTTGAGCCTTCGGGCTGTCCAGCGCACGACAAATCCTGGTAAACGACGCTTACGGAAATTAGCAATGGGGGTCGGTTTCTATGCGGCCAATGCGCGGCGCGCCCCGCGCACTTGGCCAAAGCTGGTCGTCAGTTGGTTCGCGCCCGGCCTCACTGGATGATAGGGGTGCGTTCCGGCGGTGCAGGACGATTGTTCTGATCCGCGATGACTATGCGCGCCAGGGCGATCCAGTATTCACCGACCGGCTGGTCCGCATACTTCCTGCGCGCTTAATCCAAACCGATACCATGGCACGCGGCAACGAACGCCGCCGCCAGATTCCTTCCGAGGCGGACCTCTTGGTCCTCCACCCGGTATGGCCTTTCCAGGAGGTCAGTTTACACCGGTGGGTTCTTCCCGCGATCCGCCGCACGGGTGCATGAGCTTGTCCCATCGCTGGGCGGCCTCCTGGTCGCGTCCGCGAATCGCGTGCGCATAGATTTCGCTCGTGACCCGGACGGAGGAATGCCCTAAACGCTCCGATACCGTCGCCAGGTCGACTCCATCCGCCAGCAGGAGCGAACAATGGCTGTGGCGCAGCGAGTGGAGGCTCGCGCCCTTCGGTAGCCTCAGCCTTCGGAACAGCAGCGATACGGCCGCCGAGGTCGAATCCGGCTTGAGCGGTGTGCCATCCGGGTTGGCGAAAATCAGGTCCAGGTCGGCGCGGTAATCGGGTCCGAACTGCGCGCGGAATGCTGCCTGCTTCTGGCGGTGGTGGTCGAGTGCCGCGAGTGTAGACGCCGGCAGACTGACGAGTCGTGGCTCCTCGGTCTTGGTGCCCTTGAATTCCCGTGGCCTTGCTGACGATGCAGGCGATAACGTGTGCAGCCTCTCTATCAAGTTGGTTTGCGTGTAAGGTACGTTCAAGTTCGGTACGCTGCACCACTTCGCGAATCTGCTCATCGTGCCACCGGACGAACGAGTACTCCGACCCAACAGACAGGAAACTGTTTAGGTGCGGCCCCGGCTGTGAAATGACAATTACCGCGACCCCCGCCGGAACGCTTAGCATCGCGAGCTCGTCAACAATTTCCGCCGCCGTCGCGTGTGGTGAGCGCCCTGGGATGCGGTCGACGTGATCTAGGCCGTCGACAATAATAGCGATGCGACGGTTCGGACCGGCGCGGGCAGCTGCCTTGAGCATCTGCTCCAACTCAACTGGTCCTGCCGCGAACCGCGGCACGCCGTCGGACAAGAGACTACGGTCCGAATCATACAGTTCCGCCATGATGCTGCCGAACGTCGTAGTCACCGAAGCTCTTCGATAACGGTCGTTGTCGAAGAGGTCTATAAAGCAATAGTGCGCGGCCACGGTCCAACCTTCCGTGCGAAGGCGTGATCGCAATTGTCGAGCTAGCCATGACTTGCCAACGCCCGGCACGCCTGTAACGGCCACATGCTGGGAACAGCCTAGCATCGCAACGATTTCGTCCAACAAATCTGATCGCTGGACCAGACGATTAACATCAACCGGAAACTGTTCATCGACTCGGCCGTAGTCGATTTTCAGCGCCAGTGCCCTGATGACGTCATCCTCCCTGACGGACCCGCTCGACTCCCGGGCCGCCCTGGCAGCATAGATGAGATGCGCCGCCGCATCGGCGAGGTCTCGGTTATTGTTTGGAAACAGGCCCACGCCAATGCCGTCATGCAAGACCGAGAGCAAAGCTCTCTCGAGAGGGCCGGGGGCCCTTAGGTCGCCCGATGACACTGGGCAGCCAACTTCAATTACGAAGAGGCTGCAGAATCTCGCGAAGGTTGGTCGGTCAATATTCTCCAACCCGCGCCAGTCAGGCTCCTCGCCGTCTGGCCAGATCCGCTCCAACAAAAGCTTGAACCGACTGGTCTCGATACCGGACAGCAGCGGTCGTGCAGTCTGGCATGGTTGAAGGAAGGGGACTAGGTCCTCGTCCGGCGGGTACGTCGTGAAGAGTGTATACAGGTCCGCAGGACTGGAGTCCTCGCCGACGCTCCGGACCGCACGGTCGATGCGAAACTCAATTGCGTCTGTTGTGACATCGGCCAGGCGGAGGAGCCGCCCGGGTAAGGTGTGAGACTTGATTTGTGCGCGTCGTCGGATATCCCCGACGAGTTCTAGATCGTCGAACCGGTCGTCGGCAGTGACCTTACTTTCTGCCGAAACCTGGTGGACTTCCGACCGCGGCAGCAGGAGCGATGCCATCGCGTATGCGGTAACAAGATCCTGGTGGTTGTAACCGTGATATGCGGCCGAAAGTCGGGCCATTGTATTAAAACAATTGTATCGCCGCGCGTTTCCATGAGGACACAGTGCCAATGGCCGGCAGGTCCACGGCAGCGGACCCTCGACTCGGACTGGGGGCCGTCAGTCCGCGAACCGCCCTGCGCTTCAAGCCCCGGCCCTACAAGAAAGGCACTCGAAATCAGCGCGATGCACGCCCCCACACCGATAGGAACGAGAAAAGCGCTAGCGTCCGGCGGCAGTTGTGCACTAACGGGGACCTAGTGTGCCCCAGACCGCCCTCGGGCAGCCCTGGCGCCGCCGCAAATACGGGTTTGGTGGTCAGTAGGAATTTCGCGGCGCCACTTTGGTGGTCTGTCGGGGCTTGTAAGTCTATGAAAACATGGTAGCGCTAACGGGAATCGAACCCGTATTTAAGCCTTGAGAGGGCTCCGTCCTAACCGTTAGACGATAGCGCCATGCGGGCAGAATTTCATCTTATCAGAATCCGGCCCGAACGTGACGCGCTCTGCCCTTTCGCGATGCTCCAGTCGTTTCATGCGATCTTCGGCTCGCGGGCGATCCATGACGGTGTCCTGATATAGGCACCCCGCTGTCCAATCGATCTCGCGGGATAATGGTAAAGCTATGCGGCGGCTGCCTCTCCTCTGTTTGCTCCCCTGTCTCCTGGCCGCCGAGGAGCACTGGATCAAGTTCACGTCGGGGCCGTTCGAAGTGTTCGCCGGCGCTGGCCAGCGCGGCCGCGAGACGATGGTCCGCTTCGAAGAGTTTCGCCACGCGCTGGGAGAAGTGGTAGGGGAGACCGACCTTGAAACACCGCAGCCGGTACGCATCCTGCTTTTCAAGAACGCGCGCGGCTGGACCTCGAACGCGCCCATTACACAGGGACGCGACCGCTACGCCATCGTGCTCGATGAGAAGGCTCCAGTTTCGCCAGCCGCGTGGAGCGAACTGACTCGCCTGTTTCTCGCGGCCAACACGGCGCAGATGCCGCCGGCTTTCGAACACGGTCTCGCCGAGTTCTTTTCTACCTTCGATGTCAAAGGAATTCAGATTGCGGTGGGTGCGCCGCCGACCCAGCCGGATCTCGATTGGGCCCGCATCCATCTGCTGGTCACCGCCCCGGAATACTTCGGCCGCCTCAAGGTGCTGCTGTACAATCTGCGCAAGGGCGTGGATGAGGATCCGGCGTATCGCAACGCGTACGGCAAATCCGCCGCGGAAATCGAGGTGCTGGTCCGGCAGCATTTCGAGGCCGGCAGTTTTCAACCCGGCACGATTTCCAGTTTGCCGATGGCGCCGAAGGATTTCATTGAACGAGCCGTTTCCGATGCCGATGCCCGCCTGGCGCGCGCGGACCTGCTGGCCGGCGCTTCATCCGCCGCCGAGTATGAGGCCCTCCTTCACGCCCACGTGAAAATCGCCGAAGCCGAAGAAGGTCTGGGGCTGCTGGCGCTGCGCGATCGTCGCACGGACGAGGCCCGCCGCCACTTCTCCGCCGCGATGGAGGCGGCCAGCACCAGCGCGCGCTGCTACATCGAATACGCCAAACTCGAAGCGGACAACGCCAAGGCGGCGAAGGCTCTGCTGCGCGCTACCGCCATCAATTCGAAACTCGACGAACCATACGCGCTGTTGGCCGCGCGCGATACCGACCCGGACCAGCGCGCGGCGCACTGGAAGGCCGCCGCCGAGCGCAGTCCGCGCAATCCCGCTTACTGGAAAGCGCTGGCCGAGTGCTATCTGGCCGGCCACAACTACGCGGAAGCCGCCAAGGCATGGAGCGCGGGCGAGCAGGCCTCCACCGATCCCGCCGAGCGGGAGCGCATGCGCCAGGCGCGCATCGCCATCGAACAGCAGCGCGGAGATTACCAAGCCGCCGAGCGGCAGCGCAAGGCCGACGAGGATGCCCGCGCGCTGGCTCTGCTCAAGCAGCAGGCGCTCGCCAACGTGCATGCGCTCGAAGCCAAGTACAACGACGGCTCTGCTAAGCCGGGGCAAAAGCCTGTGCCATGGTGGGACGGACCTAAACCCGGCGGCAAAATCCACGGCATGTTGAAACAGGTGGAGTGCTTCGGAACGCAAGCGCGGGTTGTGGTCGAAAGCGACGACCGCAAGACGGTCAAATTGCTGGTCGCCGATTCCAGCAAGGTGGCGATCCTGGGCGCCGGCGTCGAGACTCTCGGCTGCGGCCGGCAGACGCCGCGCGCGGTGTCCATCGAGTACTTTCCCAAACCCAACGTCCGGCTGGGCACTGCCGGCGAAGTGGCTACCATCGAATTCCAGTGACCCATTCCGATGACGCGGCACCCGTCCGCTGGCTGCCACTGGCCGTCTTCCTACTCTCTTCGGCCATCAATTATCTCGACCGCCAATCGCTGGCCACGCTGGCGCCGCTGGTGCGCGCCGAGTTTCACTTGTCGAATGCGGACTACGGGCTGATCCTCGCCGCGTTTTCGATCACCTATGCCGCCAGCGCGCCGGTGGCGGGGATGCTGATCGACCGCACCGGCCTCAACCGCGTTATCGGCATTGCCGTCGGCTTGTGGTCGTGTGCTGGCATCGCCACCGGCTTGACTCATGGATTCGGCGGCCTGCTGGGTTGCCGCGCGGTACTCGGCATCGGTGAAGCGGCGGGCATTCCGGCAGCCGGCAAGGCAATTCGCCAATACCTCCGCCCCGCCGAACGTGCCCTCGGCAATGCTATGAACCAGGCCGGCGTCAGTTTGGGAATGGTGCTGGCACCGCCCGTGGCGACCTGGATTGCGATCCAGGCCGGCTGGCGCGCGGCTTTCGTCGCAACTGGTGTGCTGGGCCTGCTGTGGATTCCGGTCTGGAACTGGGTGGCGCGCCGCAGCAAGCCCGCGCCGTTGCCCACAGCGGAAACCGCCGAGGCTACCCATCTGCTGCGCGACCGCCGTTTGTGGGCCTTCGTTGTCGCCAACGCTCTCAGCATGATTGGCTACTCGCTCTGGACGAATTGGACTACGCTCTATCTTGTGGATGTGCATCGCCTGACTGTCGCCCAAGCCGCCTGGTATGCGTGGATTCCGCCGCTGGCCGCCACTCTCGGCGGATTCGCTGGCGGCTGGCTGTCGCTGCGCTTCATTCGCCGCGGTGCGCCTCCGGCGCGCGGGCGTTTCCACGTGTGTCTGCTGGCTAGCGTGCTGGCGCTGGTCACCGCAGCCGTGCCTGCCGCGCCCACTGCCGCGTGGGCCGCCGCCGGAATCTCGCTCGGCATCTTCGCCGTGGCGGCTTTCAGCGTCAACATGTATACTCTGCCGCTCGATGTATTCTCCGGCGCTCACGCCGCCTTCGCCGTCTCTTGCCTGGTGGCTTCCTACGGCGCCGTGCAGGCCGTGGTCTCGCCGGCGTTCGGCCGCCTCATCGATCTATACGGATACGCGCCGGTCACGGCCATTGCGGCAGTCATGCCGCTGGCGGCTTCGGCGGTTCTGTGGAGGACAAAGTTGGAAGCATGAAACAGCGGCTCAAGCGCAGGCTCTTCGGTCTGCTTGGTAAAGACCCAGAGGCCGTGGTGGTGACGTTCGCCACCGGCGATGCCGAACTGTGCCGCCGCATGGCGGAAGAAGTGCGCGAGCTCATACCCGGCCGGCGTCATTTCTTAGCGACCGAAGCCAACTGGCCCGAGTTGCGGCGCGAGTTGCGGCACTATCGCATCGGACTCGCCCCGGTGATGCTGACGCATCAGTCGAGCGCGCTGCGCCGCGCGGCGTACAAGCTGGCCCCGCGCAAAATCCTGGCTTACAATTCACGCCTGGAGCGACATCACCTGCGGTTCAGCCTGGCTTCGTTTCTGTTCTGGCGGGGCGTGCCGCTCGACCGAATCTATCTGCGGCCGTGGTGGTGGCCCTGGCCAAAGCGCGAACGCACTATGACGCCGGTGGGCGACCGCGTGCTCGAAGGACGGCCCTGCTCGCTGGAGCGTTGCCGCGTGGCTGTGCTCTCGCCGTACTTCCCCTACCCGCTCGCGCACGGCGGCGCGGTGCGCATCTTCAACCTGCTGCGCGAAGCCGCGCGCGAATTCGATATCGAGCTGTTCGCCTTCACCGACGACGATGCCGCGCCGCCGGCCGCCGCCGTGCTCGAATTCTGCGCGCGCGTGGTGTTAGTCACCAAGCCGCGCTATCGCGAGCCGCGCTGGTCCACGCTGCTGCCGCCCGAAGTCCACGAGTTCCGCTCGCCCGCCATGAAGAAGGCCATCGCGCGCGAGCGCGTCGCCTTCGGCTTCCAGGCGCTGCAGGCCGAATACACACAGCTCGCCCGCTACGCCGGCGACGCGCTGGTGGAGCACGATGTCACCTTCGATCTGTTTGGCCAGATCGCGCACCGCGAGCGCACTATCGCGGCGTGGTGGGACTGGTTTCGCTGGCGCCGTTTCGAAACCCGCGCCGTGCGCGCCGCGCGCCGCGTGGTCGTGATGTCGCCCAAGGACGCGGAAATGCTCGGTCCAAAAGCGCCGACCGTAGTGATCGAAAACGGAGTCGACCTCGCCCGTTTTCAACCCGCCCCGGAAACGCCGGGCCAGTGCCTGTTGTTCATTGGCTCCTTCCGCCACTTCCCCAACGTCGCCGCATTTCGATTTTTCACTGAACGCGTGTGGCCGCTGCTGCGCGATAAGTTTCCGCAGATGGAACTGACTGTGGTCTGCGGCCCCGATCACCTCACGTATTGGCGCGCTTTCGCCGAAACGCCCGAGCCCCCTGCGGACCCGCGCATACGCCTGTTAGGATTTGTCACAGACGTCCGCCCGCTCTACTGCGAAACGAACCTGGTAATCGTGCCCACCACCGTCTCCGCCGGCACCAATGTGAAAGTCCTCGAAGCCATGGCCATGCAGCGCGCCGTGGTCTCGACGACTTCCGGATGCGCCGGCCTCGGCTTGCTCGATCGCCACAGCGTCTGGGTCGGCGATACGCCGGAAGCCTTCGCCGCTGGCATTGCGACTCTCATCGCCGATCCCGAACGCCGCGCGCAAATCGCCGACGCCGCCCTCTGGCACGCCAAACGCAACTTCGACTGGCAAGCTATTGGCGAAAAGCAGCGCGCGCTGCTGAGGGAATTGCTGGGCGAACAAGCGGGTTGACAGACGAAAGCGTCTATCCCGCTTTGTTTTGTTCAAAGGCGTTCGTCCAGTAGCGTCTGAATCTCTCCCGAGATGGCGGCATGGAGTTGTTCCGAACGATCGTAGCCGACGTGGACCAGACGTACCTTTCCGGACTTGTCGATTACGATCAACGCAGGAAAGCCTTCCACGCTCAGGCTATCGAGGGACTTCTCGCTGCCGCAGGCAACTGGCAGCGTGTAACCGGCCTTCTTCATGAAGTCGCGCGCTTTTTCCGGCGTCTCGCCGTCCTTCTGCACGTCGACAGCCCAAAACGTGACCATCGGGTTTCCTTGATAGCGTCTGTAGAGCTTTTCGATCTCCGGCAGTTCCCTGCGACAGGCAGGACACCAGGTCGCCCAGAAATCGAGGACGACGACGCGTCCTCTAAGCTCGCGGGATTCAACCGCCGAGCCGTCGAGTCTGCTGATGGAAAATGCGGGAGCGGGTGCGCTCATTTTGCGAGTGGCGATTCTCGTCGCAAGCGCGGGAATCGTAGTCAGCGCCAACACGACGAGTGCAGCCATGCAAGCCAGGGCCGTCACTCCTCCTCTCAACGCCGACTGAGCCGCCCAAAGGCGACGGACGCGCACACCGCATGCCGCGAACACAATCGCAATCAGCAAGAACGTGGCGAGGATCAGATGGGGCAGAGAGTCCGATCCCAAAACGAGCAGTATGACAGAGGCCCCTGAGCTCAACAGGAGCCCTTTCAGCCAGGTGTTCTTGGGACGATTGTGCCCGCGAATGATCCCGGCGCACAGATACAGGAATGCAAGGACAGTGACCGCGACGCGTAGGTCCGCGCCCACGTGAAGATAGTTGTCGCCAACGACGAACAACACAAGGGCAGCCATCCCGGTCAAGACGTCGGCAGCGCCCGAAGTCAGTGTGCTCCTCATACACAGAACTCCTGTGAGCCCCTACGAAAATCGGACCGTTGATGTTCCCCTAGAGATTGTTGCTTGGGCCGCCAGGCGGTTCGGGGTGCTGCCTGACAGGTTCACGCGGTTGCCCACGATTGCGGACCGGTTCCGGTCAGCCCCCGCGGCCAGTTCCCTCGTTCCTCCCGCCATCCGCAAATCGAACTGGGTCGCCACTCGGCCACAGCTACTCCACCACGGCCCCCGCTTTGCGGAATGCTTCCTCGACGGCTTCTTTTGTCCATCCGCAGCTCACGAACAGCTCCTGCCGCGCGCCTGCGCTCAGTGCGATCGCTTTCCATCCGTTTTGCGTCGGCACCGTCACCCGCACGCGCACCTTGCCCTTGGCATCGCGCACCGGCCGGATTACGCCCGGAATTACCGAACGGATTTCTGGGTTCGCCCGCAGCAGTTCTTCGAGCACCGCGCGCACGCCATCGATGATGCTGTGCTCCACCTTGAGCCGGTCGTGAGCGGTTCTCAGGCGCACTTAGCGTTCCTCTGGGGTGTCTTGTGGGGCAGCTTGTCAAGCTGCGTGCCGATTGGCAATCGGCACGCGCGGCGATTATCAATCGCCGCGCAGGATTTCATCCTGCCCCACAGAACACTTTCGCACGCCGCGGCGTTCACGCCCATCCCTCGCCGCCGCGCAGTGGCACGAAGCGGCACAGCGTCGACACCCGCGAGTCGATGTTGCCACCGTGCAGGTGCAGCACGCGCAACTCCTGGTCTTCGAACTGCCCGACTGGAATCACCAGCCGCCCGGGGTCCCGCAATTGTTCGAGCAACGCCGGGGGCACGTCCGGCGCACCGGCCGCAACCGTTATGGCATCGTACGGCGCCAGCGGCGCATATCCAAGCGATCCATCGGCAACGACCACCTCGACATTTCCGTCGCGGCCGGTGCGGCGCAGATTCCCGCGCGCCAGTTCTGCCAGTTCCGGAATCAACTCGACCGAAACCACTTGCGCGGCCAGCGCTCCCAATACCGCCGCCGCGTAGCCGCAGCCGGCGCCCACTTCGAGCACCGTTTCGGTTCCATCCAACTCCAGTTCCGCCGCCATCAGCGCCGTCATGTAAGGCTGCGAAATCGTCTGTCCGCAACCGATCGACACCGGCTCGTCGCCATACGCCGCGATCCGCGATAACAGCGGAACGAACTCCTGGCGCGGAATCTCGCCCATCGCCGCCAGCACGCGCGGGTCGTGGATGCCGCGCCGGCGCAGTTGCTTCTCCACCATGGCGCGCCGCTCGCCGGCCCAATCTGGGATCACGCTTCCGCCTCACCCTTATAATAGCGATGATGGCTCATCCGATCACGCTCATCCCAGGCGATGGCATAGGGCCCGAAGTCGCCAACGCTACCGCGCGTGCGGTGGAGGCGACCGGCGCCAGTATCGAATGGGAACGCGTCGATGCCGGCGCCCGTGCCTTGGCTGAGCAGGGGCAACTGCTGCCCGATGACGTCTTCGCTTCGCTCGAGATGACACGCGTCGGGCTGAAGGGCCCCACCACAACCCCCATCGGCGGCGGCCATCAGAGCATCAACGTGGTCCTGCGCAAGAAACTGGGCCTCTACGTCAACTTCCGCCCTGTCATCACGCTGCCCGGCCTCAAGACGCGCTTCGACGATTTAGCGCTCGACATCGCGATTTTCCGAGAGAACACAGAGGACCTGTACGCCGGTCTGGAGCACGAAGTGGTTCCGGGCGTGGTGGAGAGTCTGAAGATCATCACCGAAAAGGCTTCCTCGCGGATTGCGCGCGCGGCATTCGAATTCGCCCGCCGCGAAGGCCGCAAGAAGGTCACCGCCATCCACAAGGCCAACATCATGAAGCTCAGCGACGGCCTGTTCCTGAAATGTTGCCGCCTGGCCACCGCGCAGTTTCCCGAAATCGCCTACAACGAAATGATCGTCGATAACACCTGCATGCAGCTCGTCATGCGCCCGCAGATATTCGACGTGATGGTGCTGCCGAACCTGTATGGCGACATTGTCTCCGATCTCGCCGCGGGTCTTGTGGGCGGCCTCGGCATCGTACCCGGGGCCAACATGGGCGATCACCACGCCATCTTTGAAGCCGTTCACGGCACGGCCCCCGATATCGCCGGCAAAGGATTGGCCAATCCCACCGCGCTCATGCAATCCGCCGTACTGATGCTGGCCCACATCGGCGAGCGCGATGCCGCCAGGCGTCTCCACAGCGCCATCGCCAGCGTTTACGCGGAGGGCCAGCATCTCACCGGCGACGTCGGCGGCCACGCAGGCACGGCCGAATTCACCGACGCCGTCGTGCGCCACATCGGCGGCTAAGATCATAGTTACGGATTGGTGACGCTCATCTGGCGAGCTTCCCTGCTTCGAACACCTCCGCTCCCGGCGCGGCCTCGACTGGGTAGATCTCGGGAGTGACATCGGTGGCACTGCGATAGGCATCCAGAACGGAGGCGCGGAAGGCGCCGGTCGATGCGGTATCCACCAGAGCGACCATGCACCCACCGAATCCCGCTCCCGCCTGGCGAGCGCCGATGATGCCCGGCGCGGCGTGCATCGCCTCCATCATGGCTACCATCGCCGGCGAGCAGATTTCGTAAAGATCCCTGGCACCCGCAAACGACTCCGCGCAGAGCCGGGCCACGGCTGGCCGATCGCCCTCGGCGAGCGCCAGGGCCAGCGACTCGGCGCGCCCGCTCTCGGCGACGATGAATTCGCATCGTCTGGCGACCAGCTCCGGAAGTTCGTGCCGTCGCGCCGCCAGCGTCTCCGGTGCAACATCGCGCAAGGCGTTCACGCCGAGCACGGCGGCGCCCTGGTCGCACTCCTCCCGCCGTTGCGCGTACTCGCCACCCGACAGCCTTCGTGGGCTCATCGTGTTGCAGACGACCGTGCGAATTCCTTCGGCAATCCACACCGCGCGCGTCGAAAGGTCGCGGCAGTCGAGAAGCAACGCGCATCCTTCGCGGCCGAGGCACGACGAGTACTGATCCAGAATTCCGCACTTCACGCCGACGAATTCGTTTTCGGCTTTTTGGCACAGCAAGGCTCTGCGTTCCGGCGTCAGGTGCCAGCCACCCAGCGCTTCGAATACCGTAGCCAGCGCGCACTCCAACGCCGCCGACGAACTCAGCCCAGCCGCGACGGGGACGGTGCTGTGGATCACCGCATCGAATCCCGTCAACGCGAGCCCCGCGTCCCGCAAGGTCGCGGCGACGCCCCGCACATAGTTGCGCCACGTGGATTCGGAGACTGGAGGAATGTCATGCAAGAGGAACTCATCGCCGCCATCGAGGTTCATCGAATACACGCGCACCGTTGCGTCGTCTCTGTGCCGCGCGGCGATCCACGTGTCTCTGCCGATGGGCAGTGTCAGCACGAAGCCCCGGTTGTAGTCGGTGTGGCTGCCCATCAGATCGACGCGGCCCGGTGCGCGGGCCCATAGCTCCGGCTCGCCTGTGAATGTCTCGCGGAAACACGCCGCGACTCGTTCGGCGCGCGCCTGGTCAGCGGCCGATTTCGCCGAACGCATCGAGCATCGCCTCCACATTCCGGGGTGGTATGTCGGACTGCATGCGGTGCGAAGCGCCCAGCACGAGCCCGGTCCCTTCCGGCGCCAGCGCTTGCGCGCACGCAATGGTCGCGGCGCGTACGTCCTCGACGCTGCCGTTCGGCATCACTCCCTGCGTCGAGATTCCGCCATAGAAACTCAGCTTCGCGCCGTACTCCCGCTGGAGCCAGGTTGGATCGAGCACCTCGGGCTGCACAGGATTGAGCGTTGTCAGCCCGATCTCCACCAGGTCGGGCAGAATCGCCTTGATGTCACCGTCGGAATGGAGAATCACCGGCAGCCCCGCGTCCAAGAACACCGCAAACATACTGGCGAGCCGCGGCTTAATCAACCTTCGCCACAGCCTTGGGGAAAACAGCATCGCGTGCTGCGCGCCGTAGTCGTCGCCGAAATAGCCGCCGGCGACGCCGGCCGCGACATACCTTCGGGAGAGTGCCAACTGAATCTCCGCGATTCGGTCCAGAAGATCCTCGACCCACTCGGTGCGTTCCAGCATATCCATCAGCAGCGCATCGAATCCACGTAGCGACCAGGCCCTCTCAAACAGGCACATTCCCAGATTCGGCGCAATGAAGGAGTCCGCCCCATCCTTCTGGATGGTCCGCTCGGCTGTGCGCAGCAGCGCCGCCTGGTTCGGATCGGGCCACGAGTAGCGATCGAGATCGAGCGAGTCCGCCAGTGGAGAGAAGGCATGCCAGTAGCCCTCCGTGCGGGTGTCCCACCCAGCGCCCCACCAATCGAATTCGATGGACCCATCCGCATTGGTGGGGCGAACGTAGTCTACGTCCACACGCAGCAAATGATTCCCCAGACGCTCCGGCAGATCTACCTCGGCTATCCGGAAGTGCTCCGCGAGCAATCGTCCCATCGGCCGTGTGTAGTTGGATTGCGTAGGGAGGCGGTCCACCGGCTCGCGTCTGAGAGCGCGGAGCGTGCGCTGCTTGCGGCCGCCAAGGTCAGAGGCCGTAGCTGGCTGCGTCGAACTCGACACCATGCTGCCCCATCATTTCTTCGACGAGTTTCGCCTCATCGCCGGCCAATGATTCGAGTTCCCGCTCGATTCGATCCAGCCACGGCGCTTCTCTCGAACGCAGCGTTAACTGCTTTCGTTGAATGCCGCCGCGCAGGACGCCCACAGCGGCCAGGCCCGCGGCGACGGTCTGGCTGTAATGGCCGTTTTCGGAAACAATCGCACGAGCGATGGTCATGGTCGCCTCGGGAGAGAGCACCGCGGCTTGCGGACTCAGCCACTCGTCGGACTCCGTCAGCCAGTCGCGCAACCGGAGAGCTTCGCCCCTGTCGGACGCGACGTTCATCAGGCGGCAATCGTAGGCCAGCAGCTCCGTGAAGGCCTCAGGCGCGCTGCCCGACAACAAACGCACATTCTGTACCGACTCGTTGCTCCAGAGATCGCACATGGCGGACGCGATATTGCCGATCGGGCTGAAGTGCGCGCAGGAAGCCGACTTGCCTTCCATGGAAATCGGGCATCCGGTGATGGCCTTGATGATGGGCCCTTCGTAAGCGCAGTCCTTCGATGGACCCACCGCACCGTGTTCGAAGGCCGCCAGGCTGCGCACGGCGCTCATCGCCCGCACCACCGCCGCGAGCACCTCCGGCAACATGTGCTGGTGCGCCAATTGCATCGCCGTGTTGGCAAAACCACAGGCACTGTCTCCGGCTGGGATCGAATTGCCGTTCGCCGCGCACATGGCGGTAATCCGGTCCCACAGCCACGCGGTGTCGCGCGGAGCCAGCACGCCCAGGGCAAAGACGATAGCGCGGATGTCGCCATACATGAGCCCTGGGTCATGTAGTTCTTTCCCCCCAACCGATTCAATCGAGACGAGGTGAGCGCCGGCTTCGATGCACAGCTCGAACGATCGCCTCACCGCTTCCCACGGGGCGCCAGCGCGAAGCAACGGGGGCTTTCCCTGGTCGCGAACATCGGTGGGAGTGACGCGTAGCGCACACCTTAGACCGTGCTTCTCATGTGCCCGGCGCAGGTGGCTCTCGAGCAGGCGCGTCAGCTCGGCTCCCCATTCCGGAGTCATGGTCATGGCGGGCAGCAGTTCAAATTCCAGAACGATCCCCGGAACGTGCAGCGAGATGGCGCGCCCCAAAATCCTGGTCGCCATGTCCTCGTACTGGGCCACCACCTCGCCCCACGTGGCCTTTTCCACGCTGATCGCGGGCAGTGTGAAGTTGATCTCCGGGAAAACATGTCCCGCACCGATGGTCAGGTCAAAGCCGCACGGAACGGGCTTCTTAGAGAGTCCGAACAAAAGCTCCGACGCACGTTCGTAGGCCAGGCGCGGTGTCGTATTAGTGAGCAAGAAGGCCATTCATGAAGCTCCGGGCCAACGGAACGGCTCCGGTGGCGCCCTCGCAGTATCCGTCGGCGCCAATCTCTTTCGCGTACCCGCGGGTCACCGGCGCGCCGCCTATCATAACCTTAACGCGGTCGCGCACACCCGCAGCTCGCAAGGCATCCATGGTGACCTTCATGGCCGGCATGGTGACCGTCAAGAGGGCGGATAGGGCGACGATATCGGCGTTGGTAGATTTCACGGCCGCGATGAACCGCTCGGGTTTGACGTCGGTGCCGAGGTCCGTCACCTCGAAACCGCCGCCCTGGAGCATCGAGGCGACAAGGTTCTTCCCGATGTCGTGCAAGTCTCCGGCCACCGTGCCGATCACCACACGGCCAGTCGGCTGCGCTCCGCTGGCAGCCAGCAGCGGGCGCAATAAATCGAGGGCACCGCGCATGGCTCGCCCGGAGAGAAGTAGCTCCGGGACGAAATACTCCTGCGCTTCGAAGAGCTTGCCGACCTCGTCCATGGCCGGAATCATGGTAGCCGTGATCAGGTCCATGGGACCCGCATTGGCTGCCAGCGCTTCGCGCGTCGCCGCTACGGCCGACTTGTCATCGCCGTTCAGGATCGCTTCATACAACGGTTTTAAATGGCTCATAGGATCTACCAAAAAATAACATTCAGAAGGACGAGCATCGCGGCCACCAGCGCTGCCGCGAAGATGGGCTGGCGATACAAGGGGACCGCGTCGTCGGATGGCATCAGGGCCAGGCCATACACGAGGTTCCGCAATTCCGAATCCGGCTTGGGTCTAGTCACCAGGCTGACCAGAACAGTCACTATAACGCAAACCAGCCAGGACCAGATGAACCTGTACAGGTTTTCGGCCATCGGCTTTGCGTCCGCGGAGAGGGCGACAATCGCCAAGGCGGCGGGATGGAATTTCACTAACAACCACAGCAGGATCGACGATGCCGTTCCGCAGAGGAGTCCGCAGAACCCTCCGGCGGGCGTGGCTCGCTTCCAAAGCATCCCAATAATCACCGTGCCAAACAAGGGAATAATGAAGAAGCCAAACAGTGCCTGGACGTAATCCATAATGCTGGCAAATTGCATTACCAGGTACGCCGCGCCAATACTCGCTCCGAGACCGATGATAGTGCACCAGCGTCCTATGCTGAGACACTTACTATCTCCAGCTACTCGGTTGAACACGGGGCGATAGATGTCGTAGGTCCAAACGGTGGCGAACGCGCTGACGTTTCCGGCCATCCCCGACATAAAGCCAGCGATAAGAGCGGTAACTCCAATTCCGAGGAAGCCGGGGCCCAGATAGCGCGCCATCATCAGCGGCATTACTTCATTGAAACTATGACCGCCAGTCGCGAGAGCTTCTGTCTCCCCGGTCAGCTTCATAGGAAGCACGGCCAGGCCCAGCAAGCCGGGCAGAATTACAATCGCCGGCAAAAGCATCTTGAATGCGGCGCCAATTGTGGTGGCGATCTTGGCCGACCGCAAGTCACGCGCGGCCATGACCCGCTGAACCACCAGGAAGTCCGTAGTCCAGTAACCGAAGGCGCCAATCAGGCCCAGGCCGAACACGATGCCGGTCCAATGCACGCCCATTGGGTTGTGCGAGGCCGCGCCCATGTTCCGCCACATGTGCGTGTAGTCCTGCAAAGGAGCCCGCTTGGCGATGCGCGCCAACATACCGCTCCAGCCGCCCGTCTCAATAAGTCCGAATATGGGGATCGAAATGGTTCCGGCCCAAATCAGTACGAATTGGACCACTTCGTTCACGATGGCGGATAGCAGGCCTCCTAACGCGACATAGACACCGACGGTCAGCGTGGAGACCAGAATACTGAAATTGATATTCCAGCCGAGGATGACTTTCATCACCATCGCCATGGAAAACATGTTGATCCCGCTCATCAGCACCGTCATAGCTGCGAAAGATAAAGCGGAAAGCAGTCGCGTACCTTCGCCGTAGCGGAGCTTCAAGTATCCGGGCACGGAGTGCGCCTTGGATACGTAATAAAACGGGATCATGACGATGCCGAGGAATAGCATCGCCGGGACAGCCCCTATCCAATACCAATGTGCCGCCAACATGCCATACTGATAAGCCGAGGCCGACCAGCCCAGCAGCTCCAGCGTTCCCAGGTTCGCCGCGACGAAACTCAGGCCGGCCACCCAGGACCCCACGCCTTTGCCCGCAAAGAAGAAGTCCGTGCTGACATGAACCCGGCGCTTCAGATACCAGCCAACGCCCAACACCAGCGCGAAGTATAAGCAGATGACAACAAGGTCGGCCGGAGCCAGTGTCAGCAGCCGCGACGTCTTGCCGGTTTGCGTTGCAGTCGAGCCGGCATGAGCCGCGCCGCCGCAGGCAATCACGCCGGCGACCGTCCCTGCGATCCCAGGACGCAGGAGCCGCGCGGGATTCAAGGCAGCTCTCCGGCAATCCGGGAGACCTTCACGGATAACGGAAACATCATTTTCGATGCTATCAGCCTGCGGCCGTCTCCGGTGCAAGGCACTTCCGGCGTGCGCGCGATGTTGCAGTCGTGATATAAGTCGGCTGGTGAGCCAAACCAACGGTTCTTCGCGGGAGAGGTTGAGCACAGCCCTGGATCACCGCGAGCCGGATCGTATTCCGCTGGATTTTGGAAGCACCTCGGTAACCGGCATCCACGTCAGTGCGGTGGCTGCGTTACGCCGCTACTATGGGCTAGCGCCGGGGCCAGTAAAGGTGCACGAGCCTTCCCAGATGCTGGGCTTGGTGGAGGACGATCTGCGGGCGGCGATGGGACTGGACGTCATCGGTGTGTTTCCTGGCAAGACGATGTTTGGTTTCCCCGCCGCGGATTGGAAAGAGTGGAACTTCCGCGGCCTCGATGTGCTGGTGCCCGGCGATTTCCGGACCAGGACGGAGTCGAACGGCGACATCCTGATCTTTCCCGAGGGCGATGAAACAGCGGCGCCGAGCGGGCGAATGCCGGTGGGCAGCGCCTTCTTCGACGCCATCGTCCGGCAGCCGGAAATCGACGAACGGAAGCTCGATCCCGCGGACAATCTGGAAGACTTCGCGCCTATCGCCGAAGTTGACCTGGACCGGATCGAACGCTCTGTGCGGAGCGCCGCAGCCAGCGGTTACGGCGTAGCAGCGGCGTTCGGCGGCACCGCTTTCGGCGACGTCGCGCGGGTGCCCGCACCGTTTCTCAAGAATCCGAAAGGTATTCGCGACGTCGCCGAGTGGTACATGTCGACGCGCACCCGCCGCGCTTACATTCACACCGTCTTCGAGCGCCAATGCGAAATCGGCATCCAGAATCTGGCGCGCATTCACGCCCGCATCGGCGACGCGGTGGATTGCGTCTATCTCTGCGGCACGGATTTCGGCACGCAGACCTCGGCATTCTGCTCCGTCGCCACCTTCCGTGAACTGTGGTTCCCCTATTACAAACGCGTCAACCACTGGGTGCACGCCAATACTGCCTGGAAATGTTTCAAACATTCCTGCGGTAGCGTGGAGCGGTTCTTTGAGAGCTTCCTCGAGGCCGGGTTCGACATCGTCAACCCGGTGCAGTGTTCGGCGGCAGGGATGGAGCCGGCCGAGCTGAAGCGGAAGTACGGGTCGCGCCTGGTGTTCTGGGGTGGGGGCGTGGATACGCAGAAGACCCTGCCTTTCGGCACGCCGCAGGAAGTGCGCGAGGAAGTGTTGCGCCGCTGCGAGATCTTCGCGCCCGGCGGCGGGTTCGTGTTCAACTCGATTCACAATCTGCAAGCCGGCACGCCGGTGGAGAACATCGTTGCCATGCTGGATGCCGTCCATCAATTCAACGGAGTTGTACATGCCTGATCTGGACAAGCTTCATGAAGCCGTGATCGAGGGAGATTCGAAGGCCGCGGCCGCGGTGACGCAGGCGGCCATCGCCGCAGGGGTGGCGCCGCTCGATATCGTGACCGGATACCTGGTGCCGGCCATGGACGAGGTGGGCCGCCGCTTCGAGTGCGAAGAGTATTTTGTGCCCGAGATGCTGCTCTCGGCGCGGGCCATGAAAGCGTCGATGGAAATCGTCCGGCCGTTGCTGGCGGCGGCCGGTTCCGAACCGGTAGGGCGCGTGGTGATTGGGACGGTCCAGGGCGACCTCCACGATATCGGGAAAAACCTGGTGGCGTCGATGCTGGAGGGCGGCGGCTTCGAGGTGATCGACCTTGGCGCGAACGTGGCGCCGGAGCAATTCATCGAAGCGGCCGCCACACGCAACGCCAACCTGGTGGCGCTCTCGGCGCTGCTGACAGTTACAATGACGTCGATGAAAACCACCATCGACGCCTTTCAGGCCGCGGGACTGCGCGAGAAAGTGAAGATCATGGTGGGCGGTGCACCGGTGACGCAGCAATACGCCGACGCGATCGGCGCCGATGGGTTCGGCGAGAGTGCCGCTGCCGCAGTGGCGCTGGCGCGCAGACTGGTGGCCGCGTGAGCCGCCTGCAGGAATGGCTGACGGGCGGTCCGCTGATCACGGATGGGGCGTGGGGGACCGAACTGCAGGCGCGCGGTTTGGCGCCCGGCGCAGCGCCCGACACATGGAACCTGACGCATCCCGAGCGCGTGGAAGCGGTGGCGTGCGCTTATGTGGAGGCGGGCAGCCAGGTCATCCTCACCAACACCTTCCGTGCCAATGCGGCCGCCATGGAAGGCGACCTGGAGGCGATCAATAGCGCTGGCGTCGAAATTTCGAAACGGGCGGCGGCCGGCCGGGCGTTCGTATTCGCTTCCATCGGTCCAACCGGGAAGATGCTGTTGGCGGGCGAAATCAGTTCCGATCGGACGAGCGCGGCGTTTGCCGCGCAGGCCGCGGCGCTGGCGGCGGCGGGCGCGGACGCCCTGCTCGTCGAAACGATGAGCGATATCGAGGAAGCGCGCCTGGCCGTAGCCGCCGCCAAGAGCACGGGCCTGCCCGTCATCGTCTCCTTCGCGTTCGACTCCGGCAAGAATAAGGACCGCACCATGATGGGCGCGACGCCCGAGGCCGTGGCTGCGGCGATGGTGGAAGCCGGGGCTGACGCGATTGGCGCGAACTGCGGCGTCGGGGTGGAGCATGCCGCACCCATCTGCCGGCGCATGCGCGCGGCGTGCGATCTCCCGATCTGGATCAAGCCCAACGCGGGTCTGCCGAAGATAGAGGGAACGGCCATTCGGTATGGCACGTCGGCGGAATTCTTCGCTTCGCACTACGCGGCCCTGCGTGAGGCCGGAGCTTCGTTTCTGGGCGGCTGCTGCGGTTCCACGCCCGAGTTCATCCGCGCCCTGGTGCGCGCCCGATGCGCCTCAAGCTGATCAGTTGCGAGGTCTTGTTTCGCGAAATGTGCGACGCCTGCGCGCATTCGCCGCATCAGGTGGACCTGGAGTTTCTACCCAAGGGACTGCACGACCTGGGCGGCCGGCCGATGGCGGCGAAAATTCAGGAAGCGGTGGACCGCACGCCCGAAGGCGTCTACGATGCGATTCTGCTCGGCTATGGGCTTTGCGGCAACGGGCTCGACGGGCTGACGGCGCGGCATACGCGTTTGGTGGTGCCGCGCGCGCACGACTGCATCGCGATACTGATGGGCAGCCGTGAACGCTACCAGGCGTATTTCGAGGGCAACCCCGGCACTTACTACCGCTCCACAGGTTGGCTGGAGCGCGGCAAAGGCTTACAGCAACTGACTCACAGCACCATCGGTATGGACGAGTCGTTGGAAGCGCTGATCGCCAAGTATGGCGAGGACAACGGGCGCTACCTCTACGATGAGCTGACACGCTACCAGTCGCAGTACAGCAAGCTCGCGTTCCTCGAGACGGGACTGGAGCCGAACGCGAGGTTCCTTGCCGAGGCCGCCGCCGAAGCCGCAGATAAGGGCTGGAGTTTCGAACGGCTGGCGGGCGACCTGGCATGGTTGCGGCGCATGGTGGAGGGCACGTGGGCGGAAACCGAGTTCGCGATCGCCGGGCCCGGCCAGCGCATCGTGGCTAGCTTCGACGCCGATGTGGTGAAGGTGCAGGCGTGACAGGCAAGGAGCGCATTCTCGCGAAGCTGCGCGGCGAACCCACCGATTCGCTGCCACTGATGCCCATCACGATGATGTTCGCCGCTGACCTCATCGGCGCTCACTACGGCGAGTACGCGCGCGACCATCGCGTGCTGGTCCGCGCACAGGTGGCCGTGGCGGACCGCTTCGGCCTCGACTACGTGTCGGCTATCTCCGATCCGGCGCGCGAAGCGTCGGACCTCGGCGCCACGGTGGAGTGGTTCGACGACCAGCCGCCGGCGATTGTGGAGAGCCGCGCGCTGCTCGGCGAAAAGAACACGCTGGCGGCGCTTCGCCTGCCCGATCTGGCCGCGCCCGGACGCATGCGCGACCGCATCGAGGCGGTGCGCCTGCTGGCGGAGCGCAGCGGCGCCACACGAATCGTCGAAGGTTGGGTGGAAGGGCCGTGCGCGATGAGCGCCGACCTGCGCGGCCTCAACACGCTGATGCTCGATTTCTTCGACGATCCTCCCTTTGTGGAAGCGCTCTTCGAGTTCACGCTTCGCATGGAAGTCGAGTTCGCGCGGGCACAGGTCGCGGCGGGCGCGACCCTGATCGGGGTCGGCGATGCGGCGGCTTCGCTGATCGGCCCCAAACTGTATACGCGGTTCGTGCTATCCAGCGAGCGGCGGCTGATAACGGCCATCCGCTCGCTCGGCGTGCCTGTGCGGCTGCACATCTGCGGCAACACGAAGCGAATTGTGGAGGGCATGGGCCAGACCGGCGCCGACATTATCGACCTGGATTCTCCGACACCGGTCGGGCACGCGCGGCGCGCCATGCGGGAGACGCAGGTGCTGCTCGGCAATATCGATCCGGTGCGCGATCTGCGCGACGGCACGCCGGCATCGGTGGAAGCCGCACTGGCAAAATGTTTCGAGCAGGCGGGTGCGGCGTACATCTGCGGCGCCGGCTGCGAAGTGCCGCGCTGCACGCCGCACGCCAACGTGGAAGCGATGGCGCGGTTTGCGCGCAGCCACTCGTGAAACTGGAAATCCATCCCCGCGCGCGGCAGACGTTAGCCGACCAGCTTTTTGCGGCGGGCGTCGAATTCCCCTGCGGCGGCGAATTAGCCTGCGGCGGCTGCAAGGTGCGGGTGTTGGAAGGCGAGGTGCCGGTTACCCCGGCGATGCGCGATGCGCTGAGCGCGGAGGAACTCCGCCATGGCTGGCGGCTGGCCTGCTGCGCGTCCGCGGCAGAACGCGTGGTGGTTGAAGTGGAACAGTGGTCCCTGCGCGTGCTCACCGACAACGCCTCCGTGCCCATCGAACCGCGTGCGGGACGAGGTGCGGCGATCGATCTCGGCACCACCACCCTTGTCGTCCAGGTGGTGGATCTCTCGAGCGGCGAAGTTCTGCGCGTGGAATCCGAGTTGAATCCGCAGGCGCGCCACGGAGCCGACGTGATGAGCCGCCTGCAATACGACCTGCGCCGGCCGGGCGAACTAGGCCGCCTCATCCGCGAAACACTCGGGCGTATGCTCGGCGGCGATCCGCTGTGCGAGGTGCTGATAGCGGGCAATACGGCCATGCACCATCTCTTCTGCGGCTTGGATGTGGAACCGCTGACCCACGCGCCGTTCCTCTCGCCTATGCTGGGCGCCTGCCGCTTCGAAGCCACGGAATTGGGATGGCTCGGGCCGGCTGAATTCCTGCCCTGCCTGGGCGGATTTGTCGGTAGCGACCTGCTCTGCGGCATCGTAGCCACAAGTCTGGACGAACGCGCGCAGCCATGCGCGCTCTTCGACATTGGCACAAACGGTGAAGTTGTGGTGGGATCGGCGCAGGGGATTCTCTGTGCGTCCACCGCCGCCGGGCCGGCGTTTGAAGGCGGGCGCATCGGCGCTGGGATGCGTGCGGGCGCCGGTGCGATCGACACAGTTCACGTGCACGATGGCGGGCTCGACTGCCATGTGATCGGCGGCGGTACGGCGCGCGGCATTTGCGGCAGCGGGCTGGTGGACGCGGCGGCGTGCGGCATCGAACTGGGCCTGATCGGTGCCAATGGCCGCCTGACCGGCGCGGACAAGCGCATCCCGCTAGCCGGCGGCGTTGCCCTGACGCAGGGCGACATCCGCGAGTTGCAGTTGGCTAAGGGGGCGCTGGCCGCGGGTCTGCGCATGCTTGCCGGCGGAGGCGTCGAGAAGCTGTATCTCGCGGGCGCGTTCGGTAACTACATCCGCCCAAGCAGCGCGCGCGCGATCGGACTACTGCCCGACGACCTGGCAGTGGAATCGGTCGGAAACAGCTCGCTGTGCGGCGCGCGCACGTTGCTGCTGACGCCCTCCACACGCCAGGCGCGGTTGCGGAAAATTCTGGCGCTGTCGCGGCACGTCGAGCTTGCCGCCGACCCCGATTTCCAATATCGATACGCAGGGATGATGGCGCTGGGCCGTTTCAGTCTCTAAGCGGATGATCGGTCCACACCCGCGGCGCAGCCGGTGTCATGGCCCTGGCCACACTCCCGAAACCGGCTCGCGTTGCCGCGACGAGATCAGCGCTCAGTGAAGCGGATGACCGCGCCGTCCGGGTCGCGGACCTCGGCAACGCCGCTGGCCAGTTTGACCGCCAAGCCACGCTTCTTCAGTTCCTCGGCGGCCCGTTTCGGATCGGCGGCGAAGGTGAGCTCCGGCACCGCATCGGCCGCCTGCGGCTTGAGTTCGACCGTCTCACCCGGGTTTCCCGGTGCGCCGAGCTTATAACCACTGCCGGAAAAACCCAGCTTCCCGGTGAAGTACGCTTTCTCCGCATCGACGTCCTTCGCCCTCAGGACCACGCCGATCAGATGATCGGAAATGCGCGCCTCGTCGACGAACTTTCCGCGGGCGTTGGTGTGGAGCGAACCCGGCAGATACTGCGTGTACTCGATCGTCTGGCCTTCCGGATCGTGCAGGTTGAACAGAATGTTCCCGGAGCGGCCTTTCGTCGGTTGAGTTGGCGTGAGTCCTACTGCGGTATAGGCCGAATTCAGCCGGTCAATGTCCGCGGTGTCCAGGCAGATATGCAGGAAGCCGAGCGGGTCCGATGGTTTGTTCCTGCGGTACAGCTCGATGTATTGGCGGTCGCTCACCTTCACGTACGAGGTTGTGACGCCCTGGTCGTCACTGAACTCGAAGGCTGGTTCCCAACCGAGTGTCTTGCAGAACGCGCGCGACCGTGCGACGTCGTTGACCCGCAACGCGACGTGGGCGATGCCATCGAGCGTGCGCGCATCCTGCGCGAACAGCGCGCCTGCGCCCCCGAAGCCAGAGCACAGAAGCGCCACGACAAGTGCGGCGGATCGTGGGAGCTTAGTCATAATCGAAGATGCCACGTGCGGCATTGGTTCATCATAACTCCGAATTAACGGCGAGCCGGCGCCACGCTACGTTATAGAGGCGGCTCCAGCGGCAACACCAGCGGCGGTTCCAGCAGGAAGGCGAGCTTGGACATCTCCGCAACGGCATGGCGCACGGCCTCCTCGGTGGTGGGTTCGAGCGTGATCACGAACGGCAGATCCAGCTTGTTCTCGTGCGGGAGTTGCAGCACGGCCTCGATACCGATGTGTTTAGCGGAGAGGATCCCCGACAACGCCGAAATGATACCGGGCTGGTCGACGACGCGGAACCGCACGTAGTAGGAGCGGGTCTGGAGCGTGACGGGGATTGGCTTGTAGATGCCCAGGCGCTGATGCGCGAACGGCGAAACGCGCGTGGGGCTGCCGCCCAGAATCTCGCGCGCCACCCGCATCAGGTCGCTCACCACTGCCACGCCGGTGGGTCGTGGACCGGCGCCGCGGCCGTAGTAGAACGTATCCTCGCCATAGGTCCCCTGCACCCAGATCGCGTTGTAGGAGTGGCGCACGCTAGCCAGGATCGCGCTCTGCGGAATCAGCGCCGGGCGCACCGACAGGATCAACCCCTCGGGCGTTTGGCGCGCCGCGCACAGCAACCGGATGGTGTGGCCCAGGCGGTGGGCGTACTGGAAATCCATCGGCGAGAGGCGGCGAATCCCTTCGGTAAAAATGTCCGCCGGCGTGATCTTCTCGCCAAACGCCAGCGCGGAAAGGATGGCCAGCTTCGAGCGCGCGTCGAAACCATCGATATCGTTGCTCGGATTCGCCTCGGCGAATCCCAGTCGTTGTGCTTCAGCCAGCACGGTTTCGAGCGGCGAGCCGTGCTGCTCCATCTCGGTGAGGATGTAATTGCTGGTGCCGTTCAAGATGCCCAACAGCGCCACCACGCGGTCGCCGGAGATGCCTTCGCGCAGTACGGCGTGAATGGGAATTCCACCCGCCACGCTGGCCTCCATGGCGACGTTGGTTCCAGCTTCGATGGCGCGCTCCCAAATCTCGGCGCCGCGCAACGCCATCAATTCTTTATTCGCGGTGACGATGGATTTCTTGGCCGCAATGGCGGCATGGATGACGTCGGCCGCGATGGTGGTGCCGCCGACCAGCTCGACCACAATATCCAGGCCCGGGTGTTCGATCAACCGCCGCCAGTCGTTGGTCTTGAAAACCGGTCCCAGCGATTCGGGAATCTGCTTGGAATCGATCAACAGATCGCAGACGGCGCCGACCCGCAGATGAAACCCGAGCTTGAGAGCGATCTGATCGGCGTTCTCCGCCAGAATCTTCAGCGTGCCCGAACCGATGTTGCCCAGGCCCACGATGCCTACGTTGACGTCGCGCATAACTCCGCATCATAACATCCCGTGGATGTTGAACGATGGGGGAAAGGTCCAACACGGCGTGCTACTGAGGAAGAGGTTTGTTTCCCATATAGCGTCAGCCTGAAAGGGGGGACTGATTCCCGGAGCGCACTCCGGCAAGCTGGCTGTCAGGTCGACTAAATCGATGCACGGTCACGCGCTGGGCGCGGCCGCGAAGTTTCTGAGTTTCGTAGCCTCTCTCTTGTATATGCCCGTAAGCTGTTGATTCAAAATACGCGACAGAATGGCACTTTCATGCTCGCGGTTGTCGCTCCGCGCGACATGGCCTGAACTGTCCCCGAGATTTGTCCCCAGTGCCTGCTCGCGGTTCCCATACGTTGCTGGTTCCCAGTTGCTTAGGTCACCACCGAGACCGAAGACTCGCAACAGCGAACAACGCTTCCGTGCGGGATGTGGGCACAATTTGGGCACAGCGGGTCCGTGCGGTTCCATGCTACCGAAGGAACGTCATTTAGGAATGATTGGTTCGTACAAGCAGCGGCAGTACGGCGCGGTGCAACCGGGAAGGGGCAACTCCGGCACTTCGTTTATGTCATGAACCTTTTTGAAACGCTTGATCTTTCCGCAGTCCCGCGCATCGCCGACCGGAACGATTCTCACCTGCCTCACTCCTAGGCTTTTGAATTCCACCAAATCCCTCTTTCGCGCAACACGATGACAGGCGCTCAGGTGCATGTTTTCCAGCACGGATTTGGGTTCAATGGTCTCCAGGCAGCTCGGATCGAAGTAGCCGATGAACGCCTTTGAGTACTTCATCCTGGTATTCAGGCCAAGTACCCGTTTCTCTTGAATGCTCAGGAATTCATCGCCTCCGAACGCCATCTTCGTATCCACGCGCGCAAACGGCTCCCACCCATTCCGCAGCTTGGAAAGTAGAAGCGGTATCGCCTCGGCTCGGAAGAAACCCGAGGACCTGATTGCGGCTTCCAGTAGTCTCATTACCTCTTCGTGGTCCTGGCGCTCTGCTTCCAGCATCTTGGGTGTGGGCGCAACGGCGTATCCAGGCTGAACGATCATACGGGCGCCCGGCCTGGATCGCTTTCTGTGCGTGAACAAAGCGAAAATCGCCAGCAACACGGCGGCGATCGCGCCAACCACGTATGGCATACACTGATTGTAGCGACCGTCCAGGACGTTGCAGCGCTCCTGAACGTGGACGGCACCACCTTTTACCGAGCGCCTGCTAGTTTGATGCGTTAATCCGCCGTATGGTTAGCTGCGGAGCGCCACCCTTGCAACGCCGCGGATGACGGCAACACCTCGGTGGTAATGTCTAGGAGACTGCCAACGCGGAGCCTTCTGAGCACGTCGGAACCGGGTTCTACAACAATCCGGAACTCTGTCTGATGTGCAAACCGTGAACGTTTTCGGAAGCGCCCAGTTTCACCCGAATAGTCGTCAGCGCCATAGTATTCGACTGACCCATATTCGAGCTGATTAACGCTATTGCTCTCATCCTTAGCCGCGCTAAGGACGCTGCAGAGAAATTCGTGGACGTTGGTTACAATGACGAACCAATCTCCAAGCCTAGTAACCTCATTGTGCACCAATTCCCCATCGACCAGGTTTGTCACAGCAACCATGCAATACACATTGCACGATGCCGTTTTCCTAAGCCTAACCCGGACCACCCCGGCGAGGTCTTCTGGCTCGGCGGCGATCGTACCGAGGTTTGCGTTACCTGTGTCAATTGTGAGCTTCCCGAGATGCTTCGGTTGGATAATTGTTGTGGTGCCCTCGAAGCTATCACCTCTACCTGTCTCGGACTCCTCCAGCTTCGCAAAGTCCGCTAGAGGCGTCATAAACAGCAGCCCATCGTGACGAAATTCCTCAAGATGTTGTTTCTGTCCAAACTTCAAGAGGAGATAGACTAGCCTTTGTTCCGGTTGATCCATTTTCTGTGGGGTCCAGGCCGTTTCTTTAGAAATAACATATTCGCTCCAAGATGATGGCGGGATGGGGCGAGCCCTGGCCCGCAGAAGCTGATCGAGTATTTCTTGAGAGACGCGTGACGGGCTACGTGTTTCCAGTGTTTTAACGGCGCTGCTTCGGATGGGCCATAGGTTATTCGTTATCGCTTTCCCAATAGATCACAAACCATTGGCATTCGGGCCGACTGGAACGCGGCGCGGAGCCCGCGCCTGGTGTGCTGCCAAATCCGCGAAGGCCGCCCCCTACCCCATCTCCAGGCGCACCACGGTTTCCAGATGGAAGGTCTGCGGGAACAGATCCACCAGTGTCATCGCGGCGATGCGGTAACCGGACGCAGTCAGCGAGGCGAGATCGCGTGCGAGTGTGGCCGGATCGCAAGCGACAATTGCCAGGCGGCGCGGCTTCAGCGTGGCCAGTCGTTCGACCATGGCTTTGCCTAAGCCGGCGCGCGGAGGATCGGCCAGCACGAAATCGGGGGTGCGCTCGAGTTTTGCGAGCATGGCCTCGGCGGTGGCCTGTTGTGCCTTCACGCCGGGCAGGCCCGCGCGTTCGGCGTTGAAGCGCAAATCGCGCACGGCGCCGCCACCGGCTTCAACCGCGCTCACGCGGCGAAAACGCCGCCCCAGCGCGAGCGAAAAAAGTCCCACCCCGGCGTATAGGTCGAGCGCGGTTTCGCCTTCGGCGCCAGCCAGCGCGGCTTCCACCAACTGGTCGGCCAGGAAACGGTTCACCTGGAAGAAGGAATTGCTGCTCACTCGGAACCGGCCGCCGTAATCGAGCGCGCCCTCCACCAGCCCGGGAATTCGCTCACCGCACCACTCGAAGAAGCGGCGCGCCACGGGCCGCTTGGTGTCGATCACGTTGATCTGCACACGCTCCTCGTCGCTGAACACCTCGATGGTCTCCATGAACAGCGGCCAGCGCGGTTCCTGCGCCATCTGGTTGAGGGCGGCGATGGCCTGATTGATTTTGGGCGACGAAATGGGGCAATCGTCGATCGGGCACAGGCTGTGCGAGCGCGGTTCGCGATAGCCGATCTTGCGGCCTTCGACGTGCAATTGCGCGCGGTTGCGATATCCCCAGGCGGGACCGGTCACCGCGGCAATCTCGGCCGGCGGTTCGATCTTCCCGATCCGCCGTAGTTCCTCGACCAGGATGGTGCGCTTGGCCTGCAACTGGTATTCGTACGGGGCGTGCTGATAGTGGCATCCGCCGCAATGCCCGAAAACCGCGCAGCCGGCGGCTACCCTTTCTGGCGCGGCCTCCAGCACTTCCAGCGTGCGCGCCTGCACCAGGCCGGGTTTCTCGCTACGCGCGGCGGCGCGGATGCGCTCGCCCGGCAACACGAACGGCGCGAACACCACGCGCCCATCCAGACGCGCCAGCCCGTCGCCGCCATACACGAGTTTTTCCACCTGCACTTCGAAATTGCTTAGGATAGAATTTACTCCCGTATCACTTACCATGAAAACACGAGTCTTCTCCGGCATGCAGCCAACCGGAAACCTGCATATCGGCAACTACCTGGGCGCGCTCCAGAACTGGGTGCGCATACAGAACGATTATGAGTGCATTTTCTGCATCGTCGATTTGCACGCCGTCACGGTTTATCAGGACCCCGTCGAGCTGCGCCACAAGATCGAAGAAATAGCGGCGCTCTATCTGGCTGCCGGAATCGACCCCACCTCTTGTTCCATTATGGTGCAATCGGCAGTGCCTGCGCACGCCGAGCTCGGGTGGATGCTCACCTGCGTCACGCCGGTGGGCTGGCTGGAGCGGATGACGCAGTACAAGGCCAAGGCGGGGAAGCAGGAATCGGTGAGTTCCGGCCTGCTGCAATACCCTGTGCTGATGGCCGCCGACATACTGCTCTACCAGGCCGGAATCGTGCCGGTGGGCGAGGACCAGGCCCAGCACCTGGAGCTGACGCGCGACATCGCGCAGCGCTTCAACTCGCTCTACGGCGACACGTTCGTGGTGCCAGGCACCAGCCTGCCTGCGGTGGGCGCGCGCATCATGGGCCTCGACGATCCCACGCAGAAGATGAGCAAGTCGGCCACCGGGCAGAACCACGCGGTAGCGTTGCTCGATCCGCCCGCCACCATCCGCAAGACAATCATGCACGCCACCACCGATTCGAACCCCGCCGTGGATTTCGAAACCGCAGGCCCCGGCGTGCTCAACCTGCTCTCGATCTACCAGGCCTTTTCCGGCGACACCGACGATGCGATGAAGTCACGCTTCACCGGCATGCGTTACGGCGATTTGAAAAAGCAGGTGGCCGAGATGGCGATCTCTCACCTGGAACCCTTTCAGCAGCGCTATCGCGAAATCGTAGCCGACCCGGGCTACCTGGCCGGCGTGCTGCGCCTAGGCGCCGAGCGGGTAGCCCCCATCGCCAACCAGACCGTGCAACTGGTGAAGGAACGCATGGGCCTGTACGTGGGCTGAGGGCCTGAACGTCCGCCCGGTGGATTCGGGAGTCTGGTACTCAGATAGCAGAACCCTGCGCGAGGATCGCCCAACCGGGAGTATTCGCCGCTTCGGCGTAGGGTCGAATTCGAGCGCGAATTGCTCCGGCGAGCCCCGGTACCGCGCACGTCCCAATCGGAGACGGCGTTTTCCCAGGAACGGACAGGCGGCTCGATGGGCTTGATAGGTCCCTTCCCAACTGCTGCGCAAGTCACAGGTAGGACAGACGATCGGTTTCTGTCGTCTGTCAAGGCGCCCGTGTGTTGGCGAAACTCAGAAGGCCACGAAAGGCGATGGCCCGTCCTGCGTGGTACGTCGCTTGCTCGACAAGCGGAGTGGGAGGTGTCTGATGGCACGGAAAGAACGCGTTCAGGAACCGATCACCGGTCTGGTGCGGCCGGATTACCTTGAGGAACGCATCCAGGCAGGCTGGCGGCTGGTGGGCCTCGAGTGGGAGCGCGATGCGGCGGAAGCCGCGCCCCCGCAACCGCTGGGCTGGGTGGAGGAAATTCCATACGGCCTGCAAGTGTCCGACGATTGCGCGCAACTGGTGGGCAACCCAGCCGAGGTCGAAATTATCGTGCTGGCGCTCGATATGATTGTGGAGGATTGCCCGCTGTCACGCGTCGCCGACGAGTTGAACCGGCGCGGCTACCGCACCCGCCGTGGCGAATCCTGGACGCCAACCGCGTTGTTCAACCTGTTGCCGCGTATGATCGCCGTCGGCCCGCGCGTCTTCAACAGCGAAGAATGGATGACCCGCCGGGAACGGCTGCCGAAGGTGGTGTGAGGGCGGGCGGGAACTGGAGTGAACCCCAAAACTGAGACAGCGAGTTAAGGGAACAAATACATTGAATGGAGTGAGGAATGGATTTGTCCCGAGCTGTTTACAGTCGCGATCTGAAGATCGCCGCCATGCGCGCACT